>Ga0102924_1001010_pt1 | contig 33196 bp, 35 predicted proteins | sample PaiPotPPM11metaG_FD_80116 | JGI IMG/M metagenome (GOLD analysis project Ga0102924, IMG submission 80116) | Iron sulfur acid spring bacterial and archeal communities from Banff, Canada, to study Microbial Dark Matter (Phase II) - Paint Pots PPM... ...
CAGCACGATGATGCGCTGGTAGAGCAGGCGGCTGGCTAGCTGGTCATCGAGCATCCCGGCGAACGTGCCCGGTTCGGCAACGGTGGTCATGGTCTCCCTGCTCTCGCATCCGGCGCCGGATGCCCGGCGGCACCATCCACCATGGTCCGCCCGTTGAGAGCCAGCCAAATTAGTCTGCCGACAGCAGAGACCCCGGTCCCGGCTACCCGGAAAACACCTCGTCCAGAGACGCGGCCGTAGCGGCCTTGTCGCCCCAGATCTCGAGCTGGCCCAGGTCTGTGCACGACAGCACCCGCTCGCGTACCTGACCCGGAATCTCGAATCCGCGCGCCGCCAGCACCCGGAGCAGCATGCCGGCCTCACCTTCAGCCCGACCTTTAGCCTCACCTTCAGCCCGACCTTTAGCCTCACCGTCAGCGCGGCCTTTCGCCTCAGCCCGCTCGAAGAAGTCGTCCTTGAATACGGTGGTCATGAGGGCCTCCAGGGCACCGCGTGCCTCCGCAGACGCGAGGGCACGGATGAGCTGAGTATAGGTTTTCAGCCGGTCCACATCGAGATCGGCGGTGGCGAGAGTGGCCAGAACAAGCCGTTGGCCGACGTCCTGCTCCAGATCGATCGCACCGGTAAACGCAGCGAGCACCGTTAGTTCCGGTCTGGCTCCAGCCCGCTCCGGGGCGGCTGGCCACGGGGTCGAGTCGGCGTCGATGACGAGCGGCATCAGGTCGAAGCCCGGATGGCCGGTCGGAATCGGCCGCCGTGCCCACCGGCCGACGGCCCGGGCGGGGCAGATGACGAGCAGCACCGCCGGGCAGTCGTGCTGGGCCCGAGCCAGCGTCAGGTAGGCCGGCCACACCCGGCGCTTGCCTTCGTCCGGCGACATCTGCACTTCAACCACGACGGCCAGCTTTCCCGGCCGGCGGCCAGGTCCGGAAGCCCGGCCGTTGAGCATGATCACCGCGTCCGCACGGAACTCGGCCGGCAGCGCCGAACTCAGGTCACCCGCCGCCATGACCGCCTTGACCTCGGCGGGTACCTGCACCCCGGTGCCGTCTAGCAAGGCCGCTACCAGCAGCGGTTCGCGGCGTAACAGCTCGACTGGGGCCTCGTGCGCGATTCCCGGCATCCCTCACCTCCAGTGACCGCCTGGCCAGCCGACTCCGGCGTGGACGGCCGGACGTGCAGCCATAGGACCATCAGGCACTGACAATCCGGGCCTTCAGGTGTGTGTCAGGCGCGGTGGAGGGTGAGGCCGAGCGAGGCGAACTGCTCGAAGGGGCGGTGGTAGCCGCGTTCGATGTGGTGGATGCCGCCCAGCGAAGACGGCTGGTCGGCGACGGCGGCGGCGAGCACGGCGGAGAACCCGGCGCGCACGTCGGGCAGCGTGACGTCGGCGCCGCGCAGCTTGGACACGCCCCTGATCACCGCGGAGTGCACGGCGTTGGTGTCGTGGAAGCGGCACGCGGGGCCGCCCAGGCACGCGGCGAATACCTCGATCTCGCAGCCCATCTTCTGCAGCGCGGGCACGTACACCAGGCGGTTCTCGAACACGGTCTCGTGCAGCACGGACATCCCGTCGGCCTGGGTGAACAGCACCATGAGCGGCTGCTGCCAGTCGGTCATGAACCCGGGATGGGTGTCGGTGTGCACCGCGGCCGCGCGCAGCCCGCCGGGCGCCGACGCGGTGATCCACTCGTCGGTGATGTCGAACCGGGCGCCCATCCGGGCCAGCGTGGTGATCGCGGTGACCAGCCGGTCCTGCGGGCAGCCGTGCACCCGGACCTCTCCCCCGGTGATCAGCCCGGCGACCAGGTAGGAGAACGCTTCCAGGCGGTCGCCGGCCAGCCGGGTCGAGGCCCCGCGCAGCCGCGGCACGCCCTCGATGACGATCCGGCGGTCGGGGCTGAGCTCGATGTGCGCGCCCATGCGCTGCAGGAACAGCGCAAGCTCCACCACCTCCGGCTCGGTGGCCGCGTTGCGGAGCACGGTCTTTCCCTCGGCCAGCACGGCGGACAGCAGCACGGTCTCGGTCGTGCCCACGCTCGGGTAGGGCAGGTCGATGCGCGCGCCGTACAGCCGGCCCGCGCGCGCCGTGATGCCGCTCGGCCCGACCTCGACCTCCGCGCCCAGCGCCCGCAGCGCCGCCACATGGAAGTCGACCGGCCGCTGCCCGATCCTGTCGCCCCCCACCAGCGGCACGAACGCCTCGCCGGTCTGGTGCAGCAACGGGCCCAGCATGAGGATCGGGACCCGGTTCAGTCCAGTGAACGCTTCCGGGACCCGGGGCTCGATCAGGTTCCCCGCCCCGATCGTGATCTCGGCGTCGGACCGGGCGACGTGGTATCCGATGGACTCCAGCATCGCCGCGGTGATGTCGACGTCACCGACCTCCGGGACGTTGCGGATCGTGCTCGGCGCATCTCCCAGCATCGCGGCGACCATGTGCTTGGACACCGCGTTCTTGGATCCCCGGACCCGGATATCCCCGCGTAGCGGTCCAGACGGTTCGACTCGCCAGGTTTCGGCCACCGATTCACTCTACGGGCAAAGCGCCTGACCGGCGGCCACTGACATTTGTCACGGCGAAGTCGTGAAGGGCGGCCCTACAGGTTCGGCCCGCGCCGGGCCATCCTCGTGACGTGGCCGCGGACGACTTGCCGCGCGATAACCGTTCGGCCGCCCGGCCGGTGCCCAGTAGCGTGGTGCGCGTTTGCTGCCGGCGGGTGAGGCGCCCGCGCGGCCACCACGGGGTCATGAGATGAACCGAAGGGGACAGGGTGAGTAACAGACACGGCGACACGGCGACGACCGGGGACCGCCGGGCGGCTGGTGGAAAGGACGGGGCCGTCCCGGCGGGCCAGGGCCCGTTCGCCGGGCTTGGGCGCGCCGTGGTGCGCCATCCGTGGCGGGTGATAGCGCTCTGGCTGATCGTGGCGGCGGCGGTGATCGTCACGTCGCCGGGCCTGCCGACCACGACCAACGAGAGCAGCTTCCTGCCCAGCGGCTACGAGTCGATCCGGGCCGCGAACCTCGAGGACCAGGCGTTCCCGCAGGCCGGGCACGTGACCAGCGCCGCGGCCATCATCGTGTTCGCGCGCGCCGACAACGGGCGGCTCACCGGCGCCGACTCGGCGAAGGTCGCCTCGATCGCCCGGGCCCTGAACGCCAGGCACATCACCAACATCGTGAGCATTACGGCCGGCCCGCCCTCGCCGAACCACCTGGTGCAGACGGCCCTGGTGGCCATGCCCAACAGCGTGGTGAACGGATCGGGAACGACGGCGGGTAACGCGGTCAAGACCCTGCGGGCCGATATCAAGCCGCTCGTGTCCGGGACCGGGCTGTCCGAGGGCGTCACGGGGGCGGCGGCTCAGCAACTTGACAGCCAGCAATCCGGCAACAAGGCCCAGCAGATCGTCCTGCTGGCCACGCTGATCCTGATCCTGATCCTGCTGCTGGTGATCTTCCGCAGCCCGGTTATCGCGCTGTTGCCGCTGATCACGATCTTCGTGGTCTCGGAGGTCGCGACCGGCCTGATCAGCGACGTGAACAAGGCGGTCAACCTGAACGCCGACAGCTCGATCTCGGTGATCCTCATCGTCGTGCTGTTCGGCATCGGCACCGACTACATCCTGTTCCTGATGTTCCGCTACCGGGAGCACTTGCGCCTCGGCGAGGATTCGAAGCAGGCGATGGCGAACGCGGTCGCCCGGGTCGGCGAGGTGATCTCGTCGGCCGCCGGGGTGGTCATCGTGGCGTTCCTGGCACTGCTGCTGTCCACGCTGAGCGTGCTGCGGTCGATGGGGCCGGCGCTGGCGATCGCCGTCGCCACCACGCTGATCGCCGGCCTGACGCTGGTCCCGGCGGTCGTGTCGCTCCTCGGCCCGCGGGTGTTCTGGCCGTCAAAGGCGTGGCAGCGCGAACCGAAGGCCGCGCGCTTCACGGCCATCGGGAACGCGGTCGGGCGCCGTCCCGCCCTGTTCGCCGGCGTGGCCGGGCTGGTGCTGGTCGCCCTGGCCGCCGGGGCGCTCGGCTACAAGCCCACGTTCGACCTCTCCTCGGCGGGCATCCCGAGCAACGCCGAATCGGAGACCGCGCTGAAGACCCTGGAGCGGGGGCTGCCCCCGGGCGCCACCGACCCCACCGACGTGCTGCTGCATGCCTCCTCGGGCCGGCTGTCGCCCGCGGAGCTGACCCGGTACGGCGCGAAGCTCCGGACGCTGGACGGCGTCGGGTCCGTGGCGGCGCCGAAGCTGAGCGCGAACGGGGCGACGGCCGTGTACACGGTTACGCTCTCCTACGACCCGGAGTCCACCGCCGCGGTGAGCGTGCTGAAGACCAAGATCCGGCCCGGAGCCCACGCGGCCGCGCCGCCGGGCACCTACGCGCTGGTCGGCGGCACGACCGCGGTCTTCGCCGACATCCAGCGGGCGGTCAACCACGACTACGCGGTGGTGTTCCCGACCGCGGCGGTCATCATCCTGCTCATCCTCGCGCTGCTGCTGCGCAGCGTGGTCGCGCCCTGGTACCTGATGGTCTCGGTCGGGCTCGGCTTCGGGGCCACCCTGGGCGCCACCGTGCTGGTCTTCCAGAACCTGGCCGGCCAGGCCGGGCTGGTGTTCCTGCTGCCGGTGTACATGTACATGTTCGTGGTCGCGCTGGGCACTGACTACAACATCCTGATGATCGCGCGATTGCGCGAGCAGGCCCGGGACGGCATGTCGCCGCGGCAGGCCACGGCGACCGCGATCCGGTACGCCGGGCCCGCGATCGGCTCGGCCGGCCTGATCCTGGCGGGCACGTTCGCCTCGCTGACCCTGGCCGGGAACACGATCCTGTCGCAGGTGGGGTTCGCGGTGTCCTGCGGGATCGCGCTGGCGGCGTTCGTCATGGCGATGTTCTTCTCCCCCAGCCTGACCGCGCTCATCGGGCGCCGTGCCTGGTGGCCGGGCCACGCGGACCGGCCCCGGTCCGCGGCCGCGCCGCGGCGGCCGGACGTGGCCATGTAGCCCGAACCGGGGCGGGCGGTAAAGCGCCCGGGCTAGGCTGACCCACTGTGATCCCGGCACCGGACATTCCTGGGCATAGTATTAGCGGCGTCCTGGGCACGGGTGGCTTCGCCACCGTCTACCGGAGCTGGCAGATCGCGGTCGGCCGCGAGGTGGCGGTCAAGGTCGACAGCCGCGTGCTGCTCAGCGAGCGGGACCGGCGGCGCTTTCTGCGCGAGGTGACCGCGGCGGGACGGCTGTCCGGCCATCCGCACGTCATAGACCTTTACGATGCCGGAACGCTCAGCGATGGCCGGCCCTACCTGGTTATGGAGCTGTGCCCGGGCGGCTCGCTCAGCGACGAGCTGCGCCGCGGCGGCCCGCTGAGCCCCGCCCGGGTCGGGCAGATCGGCATCCGCATCGCCGACGCGCTGGCGGCGGCCCACGCGGCCGGCGTGCTGCACCGTGACATCAAGCCAGCCAACATACTGGTCAACCGGTATGGCGTCGTCGGCCTCGCGGACTTCGGGCTGGCATCGGTCATGGCGGCCGGCGGTGAGCAGTCGGTCACCCGCGACGCGCTCACGCCCGCCTACGCGCCGCCGGAGAGCTTCCGGCGCGCGGAGCCGACGGTCGCCGCCGACACGTACTCGCTCGCCGCCACGCTGTACGCCCTGCTGGCCGGCCGGCCGCCGCGGTTCCCGGCGGACGCGCAGTCGCCGGGCCTGGCCACGATCCTCGGCTACCACGACAACCCGGTCGACGATGTCCCCGGGGCGCCGCCGGAGCTGCTGGCCGTGCTGCAGCGGTGCCTGGCCGCCGATCCCGCGGAGCGGCTGCCGACCGCGGCGGCGCTGCGTGACGCGCTCACCGGGCTGGCCGCCCAGGCCTCGCCGGCTGCGCTGCGCGAGCCAGCCGCGCGGCCGCTCAGCCGGGTCACCTCGGGCGGCCCGCCCTGGTCCCCGGCGCCGCCGGTCAGCGGCGACCCGCTTCCGTCCGTCCTGGCCGCGGGAGTCCGGGCCGACCCCGCAGCCGGGCTGTCTCCCGCCGCGGTGGGAGACAGGTCCGGCGTCCCGGACGCGGCGGCCCGGGTCGTCTCCCGGCCCGCGCGCCGCCGGCGGCTGCCGGCCGGGACCACCGCCCTGGTCGCCGGCGTCGCCATGCTCATCGCCGCCGCCGTCGGCCTGAGCACGCTGCTGCGCCAGCCCGGCCGTCAGCCGACCGTTCCGGCCCCGTCGGGGGTGCGCGCCCCGATGGACCCGGCGCCGAACGTCTTCGGCGTGCCGACGGTGACCAGCGGGTGCCCGGCGGCGTCGGTGCGGGCCGCCGCGGCGCGCTGCCCGCAGGACCCGGAATGCTGGAACGGAGTGGTGGAGATCTCCGGCAACGCCACGGCCGGCAGCCTGCCCTGCTCGCAGCCGCACGTCTGGGAGACGTTCGCGATCGCGATCCTGCCCGCCGACGCGTCCACCTTCGACGAGGACATCGTGTCCGCGAACCCGGCCGTCCGCGCGGTGTGCTCGCTGCCGGTGCTGCTCGCGTCGCGCGCGGGCCGGGCCCGCCGGATCCCGGCCCGGGCCTGGGCCATCGACGTGCTGCCGCCCGACGAGAGCCAGTTCAGCAGCGGCGCCCGCGCCTACCGCTGCCTGGCCCACGTGCTGACCGGCCGGGACCCGGCGACCTCGCAGTTCACCCGCTGACGCCGCGCCCGGACCGGGTCACCGCGCATCTCCGGCACGTTCACCGCCGCACCCCCACCCGGCGCCGCAGTCTCGGCAGCGCCGCCTGGCCCGGCGGCGTCGGCTCGGGCGGGGTGTGCTTGAGCCGGGCGCCGGCGGTGTCCAGCCACCGGATGACCGCGTCGAGCCGGAACAGCTCGGCGTCGACTACCAGGGCCAGGCCCAGGTCGGACTCGGCCTCGTCCTCCTTGATCCGGGTCCACTGCTGCATCAGCTCGACCAGGTACCGGCGGTGTGCCTGGATCACCTCGTGCACGTCGGTGCCGGGTACTCGCACCGCGACCAGCACCTTCATGACCAGCTCGTCGCGCGGCGGGGACGCGAGGTCCGGCGGCGTGCGCAGCCACGACCCGAGCTCCTCCTGGCCCTCGGCGGTGATCCGGAAGCCCTTCTGCGGCCCGTCGTCGGCCGTGTCGTCGGACTCCACCAGCCCGTCACGTTCGAGCCGTTGCAGGGTCGTGTATACCTGGCCCACGTTCAGCGGCCATACCTCGCCGGTCCGCTCCTCGAACTCCTCGCGGAGTTGGAGACCGTACTTGGGCCCCTCGGTCAGCAGGGCCAGCAGCGCGTGCCGGACGCTCACGACGTCTCCTGATTCGTTATCATGCCGAGCATGCTACCGCGTATATAACCCGTCTAACAACTCGCTCCGGGCCGGGCGCGCCGCGCGGCGCGGCGGGTCGGTCAGCGGCGGCAGTCGATGACGACGCGGCCCTGGATCGCGCCGGACAGGATCTGCTCGGCCAGGACCGGCAGCTCGCTGAAGCCGCGCGTGGTGGTGATCGCTTCCAGCTTGGCGTGGGGCAGGTCGGTGCCCAGCCGCCGCCAGGCCTCGGCCCGCACGTCCGCCGGGGCCAGTACCGAGTCGATGCCCAGCAGGCTGACTCCGCGCAGGATGAACGGCAGGACGGTGGTCGGCAGGTCGCTGCCGCCGGCCAGGCCGCACGCCGCGACCGAGCCGCCGCGGCTGATCTGCTTGAGCACCGTGGCCAGCGTCGTGCTGCCCACCGTGTCCACCCCGGCCGCCCACCGTTCCGACTCCAGCGGCCGTTTGGACGCCTCGGCCAGCTCGGCTCGGTCGAGGAACGCCGCCGCGCCGAGCCCGCGCAGGTAGTCGTGCGCGGCCTGCCGCCCGGTGGCCGCGTGGACCTCGTAGCCGAGCCCGGCCAGCAGGCCGACCGCGACGCTGCCCACCCCGCCGGCCGCGCCGGTCGCGATCACCGGCCCGCGGCCCGGTTCCAGGCCCGCCTTCTCCAGGGCCAGCACGCTGAGCATCGCGGTCAGGCCCGCCGTGCCGATGGCCATCGTCTCGGCCAGCGACAGGCCGTCGGGCCTGCGCACCAGCATGTCGGAGCGCACCCGCTGGCGGCGGGTGTAGCCGCCGGGCCAGGTCTCGGACAGCCCCCAGCCCGTCACGACCACCTCGTCACCGACCCGCCAGTCCGGCGACCGTGACTCGGTCACCGTGCCGGCCAGGTCGATGCCGCACACCATGGGGAAGCTCCGCGCGATCTTCCCCCGGCCGGTCAGAGCCAGGCCGTCCTTGTAGTTCAGCGACGAGTAGCTGACGTCGACGGTGACCTCACCGTCGGGCAGGTCCTGGTCGCTGAGCTGCCTGAGCACGGCCGGGCCCTGCTCGTCGAGCACGTACGCGTCAAAGGTCTCGCTCATCTGGTCCCCTCGCCGTCGTCGGGTCGGATCTCATCCTGCCAAGTGCCAGCGGCCCGAGCCGGCCCCGCCCGGCGTCAGGTCAGCTCCAGCAGGAGGCGGGCCAGCTCCCCCGGACGGTTGCTGGGGATCATGTGGCCGGTGGCGATCTCCCGGTAGCGCCACGCGGGCGAGCTCCTGGCCCGGTCGGCGGCGGCCCAGAACGGGCCGTCGGCCTCGGGCCGGGGCTCGCCCGTGGCCTTTATATAGGTGCGTGTGAACGGATAGTCCTCCAGCGGCCGGACCAGCCGGACCGGCTCGGTGAAGCAGGCGGCGGGGTGCGGGGTGCGGCGGACCTCGGTCCACGCCGCCTCGGCCGGGTCGTCGTACGCACGGGGCAGCGGCGGCACCAGCCAGTCGCGGCCGAGCTCAATCGCGCCAGCCGCGGCCCCGGTCAGGCTCGCGAGCGACTCGCCGTCCCCGGGCACGAATGCGTCCAGGTAGACCAGGTGCGCCACCCGGTCGCCGATGTGCTCGAGCGCCCCGGTGACCACGAACCCGCCGTAGGAGAAGCCGAGCAGCACGATGTCGCGCAGGTCCTCGTACAGCACGGCGTTGACCACGTCGGTCACGTGCGTGGTCAGGCCGACCTGGGGGCTGGTGAGGTGGGCCCGCTCACCGATGCCGGTGAGGCTCGGCGTGAACACCTCGTGGCCGCCTGCCCGGAGCGGGCCGCGCACCTTGCGGAAGCCGTGCGCGCCGCCCCAGGCGCCGTGTACCAGCACAAAGGTCGTCATGTCCTCGGCCTCATCTCTGCCCGCACGGTCCGGGCCGCCCGCGCCGGAGACGTTACCGCAAAGCGTTACTGCCGCGCGCCAGACGCCAGGCCGCCTCGAAGGCGATCCCGGCGACGAGCACGCCGACAAAGATCGGCTGCTCGTAGCCGCTGGTCAGGCTGTGCCCCGCCGCGACTCCGGCGAACGCGACCGCGGCCAGCGCCAGCCAGCCGGGCCCGGTGACCGCGCAGTGGGCGTGGCGGCAGCGCCAGAAGTTCAGGCCGCACCAGGCGCTGGCCGCCAGGGCGGCGAGCCCGTCGGCAGCCAGGTCGCCGCGTTCCGGCAGGTGCGGCGCGAGCAGGAGCAGGCCGATCACCGCGGCGAAGTACGCGACGGCAGGCGCGCCGGTGCGGGGCAGCAGCCGGTCGACGCGCCGTGGCCACGACCCGCTCGCGGGCAGGTCCGGAGGAGACCAGCCCCACAGCGCCGTCCGGCATTCCCGGTTAGTCCCGTTCATCGGCCCGCTCCAGCACCTCGCGCAGCGCCGCGACCGGCGGCACGCCGTCCAGGCCGCCTGCCCCGTCGGGATACAGGCGACACGCCAGGGCCAGGCCCGGACCGGGCCCGGCGAACGCGTCCCGGCCGTCGACCAGCAGGGTGGGCGACCCGCGCATCCCCCAGCGTTCCGCCTCGGCCGGGTCGGCGGTCACCCGCCGGGTCAGCCTCACCTCCGCCCGCCCGGCCAGCAGGCCGGCCAGCCGCTGCTCCAGCACCGGGGCGTTCGGGCACCCCGGCACGGCCAGCACGGTCAGCTGCATACGGCGCCTCCACGTTCGCCCGCGGCCCCGATCGGCCGCTGATGGCGACGTTACGGCTTCCAGTGCACTGGAAGGTCCAGAGGTAACCTGAACCCATGCTGATCGGTGAGCTCGGCGCCGCGGCGGGGCTGCCGGCCAAGACGATCCGCTTCTACGAAGAGGCCGGGCTGCTCCCCGCCCCGCCGCGCACGCGCGGCGGCTACCGCGACTACCCGCCGTCCGCGGTCGGCCGGCTGGCCTTCATCCGGCAGGCCCAGGCGGCCGGGCTCACGCTGGCCGAGATCGGCGGCGTGCTGCGCCTCCGCGACGGCGGGCAGGCCCCCTGCCAGCACGTCACCGCGCTGATCGGCCAGCACCTGGCCCAGGTCGAGCAGCGCATCGCCGAGCTGTCCCGCGCCCGCGAGGCCCTGGCCGAACTGCACCGCAAGGCCGTCCTCACCGAGCCCGGCGACTGCGCCGAGACCCAGATCTGCAGCATCCTCGCCGCTCACTGAGCGCCCAGGAGACCCGCCGCACCTGCGTGCTGGGCGCGGCGGAGCGGGTGAACTACGCTGCGAGCGTGTCGGTCAGCAGCTCCGGGCGGAGGGAGACGGCATGTCCGCGGGGGTGCTGAGGCCCCGGCGGCTGGGGTCGTCCGGGTTCGAGGTGTCGGGGCTGTCGGTCGGCTCGTGGCGCACGTTCGAGCGGCTGCCCGCGGAGACCGGGATCGCGATCATGCGCGCCGCCCGCGACGCGGGGATCAACTTCTTCGACGACGCCCGGTACGACGACGAGACCGGGACCGCCCCGCTGCGCACGGGGTATTCCGAGGTCTTGTTCGGCGAACTGTTCCGGGGCGCGGGGCTGCCCCGCGATGAGACCGTGGTCACCAACAAGCTGTGGTGGGAGTTCTGGCCCGAGCAGAGCGCCGCGGCCGAGCTGGACGCATCCCTGGAGCGGATGGGTTTCGACCACGTCGACGTGATCTACGCGAACCCTCCGCCGCGGGGCATGGCCGTCGCCGACCTGGTCGCCGCCACCGGCGGCCTGATCGCCTCCGGGAAGGCCCGCGCCTGGGGGCTGGTCAACTGGCCCGCCGATCTGGCCCGCCGGGCAGGCGAGGCCGCGGCCAGGCTGGGCGTCCCACCGCCGTGCGCGATCCAGCTCCCTTATAGCCTGGTGCGCCGGTCGTGGGCCGAAGACCCGGCGATGACCGAGGTGCTCAGCGCCACCGGCGCGGGGCTCGTCGCATCGTTCTCGCTGGCCGGCGGCGTGCTCACCGGCAAGTACCGGTCCGGTCCCGCCGCGGGCCGCGCCGCCGGGGCGCTGGACGATCCCCGGCAGGCGGCGGCCCTGGCCGCGGCGGACGAGCTGGCCCGGCTGGCCGGAGCGCTGGACGCCGCCCCGGCCGCGCTCGCGCTGGCGTTCCCGCTGGCCAATCCGGCCGTGACGAGCGTGTTGTTCGGGGCCACCAGCCCCGAGCAGGTGCGCGTGAACTGCGCCGCGGCCGACCTGATCGAGCGGCTCGAACCGGCCGACCTCGCGCGGCTGCAGCGCATCGGCCAGGCAGACGATGCCCCGCAGGCGCCGGACCGCGGGCCGCGGTGACGCATGGCCGGCGCTCCGGGTGACGCGCTATGGGACGAGTTCGTCACCGGCCCGGGCGGCCCGGGTCCTGGCCCGCGCCGGGCCGGACGGGCGCGTCGCCCGTGCCCCGGGCGACGGCTATCACGCTCAGCAGCGCGGCCAGCGGGGCGACCAGCGCGATGAAGTCGGCGGAGCTCAGGCTGCCCAGCGCGTCGAGGGCCCCGGCGAACCCGACGATCAGGACGGCCACCACCAGCAGCCCCCACCCGTGCAGGAACAGCCGCAGCGTGAACGGCGGCGCGGGTGTCGCGTCCGGCACGGCCGTGACCGGCTTGGTGCCGCGGCGTTCGGTGATGCCCTCACGGACCCGGACGCTGACCATCAGGTCGCCGGGTCGGTCGGCGATCAGCAGGAGCTCGTCGGGATGAGACGGGTCGGGGGCCTGCGCGCCCGCGCCGCCGCCCGCCGCCCACGACACGACCTTGCGGCCGCCGGACGGCCGGACCCGGTAGCGGGCCTGCTCCCCCGCGACCACGGTGTCGGGGCCGTCGATGATCACCGGCGGCGAGTGGCCCGCGCCGTTGGTCCGCTCGATCTCCTCGATGGCCGCGAGCGGGCCGCCGTTCTCGCCGGCGGCGGCGTTCGCGGCGCCCGCTTCGGCGGTCACGACCAGCTGGCGCCGGGCGAGCTGCTCGGCGAGCCGGATCTGCCGTGCGTGCACGCTCCAGGCCATGGCCACCACGACGCCCGCGAGCGCGACGGCCCCGACCCCCAGCAGGCCGGCCACCGCGGGATGGCCGGCACCAGATGCTACGGCTGCAAGCATGTCGTCCCCCAGATCGGGGCGTTCACGGTTCGGATGAGGTTATTCAAACATAAAATCGAACCGCTCGGTACCCGGCCCGGCATCTCCGCACGCCCGTCCGAGCTGGCCAACACCGCCAGCCGAGATCGCGCCGATCGCCAAATGGCCTGCGCGGGCCACGAACGCGGCGCTCCGGCAGGCTCCTTAATAGGTGACGGCTCCGGCCAAATGATCTAGGACCAAAACGCACGAATTAGACGGGTTTCGGTCCTACATCAAAAAAATGGAAGAACGGGCGGGGCCAGAGTGGCCGACATCCGGGATCTCAGGTGCGCGACCCGGCCGGGCTCGGGGCCCGCGAGCGGGTCCCGACCAGCGTGATCGCGTGCTCCACCATCGTGACCAGCGTGTCCCGGCAGGAACCCCGCTCACGCGCGTCGCAGCGGACGATCGGCACGTCCGGGTCCAGGTCGAGGGCCTGCCTGACCTCTTCTTCCTCGTGCCGGCGCGCCCCGTCGAAACAGTTCAAGGCGACGATGAACGGGGTGTCGCGGCGTTCGAAGTAGTCGATTGACGGGAAGCAGTCCGACAGGCGCCGGACGTCGGCCAGCACGACCGCGCCGAGGGTCCCGTGCGACAGGTCGTCCCACATGAACCAGAAGCGTTCCTGACCTGGCATGCCGAACAGGTAGATGACCAGCCCGCCGTGGATGGTGATCCGCCCGAAGTCCATGGCCACGGTGGTGGTCCGCTTGTCGTCCACCCCGATGATCATGTCGACGCTCGCGCCGGGCTCGCTCAGCTCCTCCTCGGTTCGCAGCGGCTGGATCTCGGTGAGCGCGCCCACCAGCGTCGTCTTGCCCACGCCGAACCCGCCCGCGATCAAGATCTTGACGGCCACCGGCGCGTGGCCCTCGGGCCGGCTGGGCGGGCGGAGCAGGTCAGAGTCGTCGTAGCCCATCGGCCACCTCTCGCAGTAGGCGGATGTCGGTAAGCCGTTCCGGCCGCGGCCGGTGAATGCTGATGAGCTCCCGGTCACGCAGGTCCGCGAGCAGGATGCGGACCACGCCCAGCGGGAGGTCGAGCGTGGACGCTATATCCGCCACGGACCGGGGCTCGGCGCACTGCCGGAGCATGGCCAGGTGCTCGGGCTCCAGGTCGGCCGAGTCCGGCGCCGATATGCGCAGGGAATACACCATCGAGATGACGTCGAGCACGTCCCCGGTCGGCCTCGTGCGCCCGCGGACCAGCGCGTAGGGGCGCACCACCGGGCTTGATTTGCGGCGCGGCCGGGGCCCGGAGTCCCACCAGCGGTCACCGGTCGGATCCATGGCCGGTTCAGACCGCTTCGCTGGCTCCGGCCGACGGTCGGCCGTTGACCGTCATATGCCGTCCCACCTGCTTGACGATCAGGGCCATCTCGTAGGCGACCAGCCCGACGTCCGCGCCCGAGCCGGCCAGGACGGCGAGGCAGCTACCCTGCCCGGCGGCGGTCACGAACAGGAAGACGTTGTCCATCTCGATCACGGTCTGGTGGACCTGGCCCCCGCCGAAGTGCATCGCGCCGCCGTTGGCCAGGCTCTGCAGCCCGGCGGCCAGGGCCGAGAGATGCTCGGCGTCCTCGCGGGGCAGCGCGGCCGAGGTGCCCAGGGCCAGGCCGTCGCGGGACAGCACGGCCGCCTTCTCGACCTGCGGCACCCGCTCGACCAGGTCGTCCAGGAGCCAGTCGAGGTGGCTGTCGGTCCGGGTGGTGTGCTGCGGCGGCTGCCGGGTGAAGTTCGTGTTCATCGGCTCTCTCCATCGGGGGGCAGGTCCGGGCCGGCCTCGGATTCTGGGCCGGCCTCATCGGCATCGGACAGGCCGCGCTGCCAGCCCCGCCGGAAGGCCGACATGACGCTGCGGGCCCGTTCCGGGGAGCGGGATTCCGCCACGTCGCCCGGCGGCGTGCCCGGGGCGACGGTCGCGCGCAGTTGGGGCGCCAGGCTGGCCTGGCGGACCCGGCGGGGCAGACCGTTCTCGGTCAGCCCGCGGGCCGGGCCGATGAGGTCGGGCGCGGTGGGCGTGGACGGCATCGTGAGCAAGGGCGACGGCGCGGCGTGCCCGTTGCCGCGTGGCCGCGCGGGCGTCCAGGCTGGCACGTCCGGGGCGCGCCGCCTGACCTGGAGTGGGTCGGCCGCAGGCAGGTCAGTACCCGGCAGGTCAGCACCGGGCAGGTCGGCACCGGACGGGCCGGGCGCAAGCGGGACCGGTGCGGGCGGCGGCGGCAGCGGCACGGGGGGAAGCGGCGCGGGCGGGAGCGGGTCGGCGGCGAGCGGGTCGGCCGTGAGCGGGTCGGGACGGTGCTCGTTACCCGCGAGCAGGTCGGAGAGGGCCTCGTTGGTCGCGGGCAGGTCGCGACGGTGCGCGCCGTTCGCGGGCTGGGCGCCGACGGCCGGCCGGGCAGGCGGGGCCAGTTCGACGGCGGTGCTCAGGCGGCCGCTCGGCGCGCGGCCCGGGATGGCGCCGAACGCGCCCTCCGCGATCACCAGATCGCGCGGTATCAGCACGATGACCGTGACGCCGCCGTAGGCCGACGGGCGCAGCGTGGCCTGGATGCCATGCCGCCGGGCCAGCTGCGAGGCGACGAACAGGCCGAACCGGTCCGACCCCGACAGGTCGAACAGCGGGGGGTTCGCCAGCCGGACGTTGATCGCGTTGATCTCGTCGTCGCTCAGGCCGAGCCCGCGGTCCTCGATGTCGACGGCGAAGCCCTTGGCCACCAGGTCTCCGGTGACCAGGACCTCGGTGTTGGGCGGCGAGAAGATCGTGGCGTTCTCCACGAACTCGGCCAGCATGTGGATCACGTCCGCGATCGCCGGGCTGGCCAGCGCGGCCGGGGTCCGGCAGATGACCCGGATCCGGGTGTAGTCCTCGACCTCGGCCGCCGCGGCGCGCAGCACGTCCACGAACGGCACCGGGTCGCGGAACGTGCGGTGCGGAGAATCACCAGCCAGAACGATCAGGCTCTCGGCGTGCCGGCGCATGCGCGTGGTCAGGTGGTCGATCCGGAACAGGTTCTCGAGGTCGTCCGGCTCGGCCGCGCGGCGTTCCAGCCCGTCGAGCAGCCCCATCTGGCGCTCCAGCAGCGACTGGCTGCGCCGGGCCAGGTTCCGGAACACGTCGTTGATGCCGCGGCGCACCCGGGCCTCGTCGACGGCCGCCCCGACCGCGGTCCGCTGGGCGGCGTTGAACGCCGCCTTGACCTGGCCGATCTCGTCCGGGCTCGCGTCGGGGAACGGCGTCAGCCGGGCGGCGTCCACGTCCTCGCCGGCGCGCAGGCGGCGCACCACCTCGGGGAGCCGGACGTGGGCCATCTCCAGCGCCGAGTCGCGCAGGCCGCGAAGCTGGCGGGCCAGCTTGGCCCCGATCCACAGCGACAGGGCCAGCGACGCGATGACCGCGGCCAGGCCCAGGCCACCGACCAGATAAAGGTTGCGGAGCTTGCCGTTGGCCTGGGCCCGGGCCCCCGACGCCAGGCGCGATTCCGCCTGGTCCACCGCCCGCTGGGTCTGCGCACTGAGCGTGGCGACCGCGCCGTTCCAGGTCGCGGCGTGAACCGGGGGCGGGCTCTTCGGAGCGTTGCTCGCGACGAGCCGGTCCTCCAGCGCGGCCACCGTGCCGGACACCTGCGGGCTGACGTCGTGGTTCAGGTCGCCCCGGTCGGCGGGGCTGAGGTAGGAGTAACTCTGCGCGTACAGCAGCCGGTGCGCGCCCACCAGCCGCACGATGGCCTGGTGGTCGGCGGGCGGGAACGCCCGCGCCGTGAAGGCGCCGTTCAGCAGCGCGCTCTCCTGCTGGAGGTACTCGTTGGACACCGCCAGCTCGATGATCGCGATCCCGGGCAGCACCTGCGTGGAGTTGCCCTCCTGGATGATCGCCTGCTCCAGGACCTGGTAGCCGGCCGCGATCAGGTTCCCGTAGGCGGTGAACGCCTGTGACCCGCCGACGTGGCCGCTGGCGATCCCGGCCCGGAGCCGCGGCAGGCCGGCCAGGCCGCCGCGCAGGGCGGCGATGGCCTTCTCCGAGTCCGGCGAGGAGCTCTGCATGACCGATGGGGAGGCCGCCACCGCGGTGAACGCCGCGACGGCGCGGTCGGTGACCGTTTCCTGGCGGCGCAGCGCGGCCTGCGCGGCCGACGACGGCTGGGCCCCGTAGATCACTAGCTGAGCGCGCTCGCGGGTGAGCGCCTGCTGCAGGTTTCCCACCGGCTGGCTCAGGTCGTTCATCACGTCGCGGGACCGGATCAGCGTGAGGGCGCTGCTCAGCGACGTGCTGACCGTGAAGCCGAATAATCCGACCAGCAGGACCAGCGGCACTAAGACGAGCAGGGCAACCCTCAGCAGTACAGACCGGCGACTCAGGCTCATGGCGGCGTCCTCGCGGATCAGGATGAAGTGACGATTTGGAAGGCTAACAGGCAACGCCCCGTGTTGCTCTAATAACCGAGAGTTTCTGGCAAGCCGGTCACCTGGGTCTTCCGGAGACCGGTCCGGCGGTAGCGGACGCGGGCCCCCCGAGCCGGCGGCGGGGCGCGGCGCCGGCGCGGGGCCGGACCGGCGCCGGGCCCGGGGCCGCGGGCGGCGTTCCCGGCGGTGTCCAACGCGGCGGGCGGGTGGCCGCACGCGAGCCCTCGGGTAAGCACGCCGGCGCCCTCGCGAACGCATTCGGAGTTTCCTTCGGATAGCGAGCGGGAAACCGGCTCTGCGGGCAGGTTTAAACAGGCGGCCGGCTAACGCGGCCGACCAGGTTCATCTGGTTTCGCGGCTTGCGTTTCTAATCCTGCCCAACCGGGGTAGATCCAGTTCAACAGGCATGTGAGGCCATCGCGCTGCGGCGGGGGCCGACTGATCTTGCCTGCGAAACATGGCTTACTGATCGCGAATATCCGGCCCGCTATAGGGTTCGCAATCTCGACGCAAGAAACTCGTGGCTGGTTAACAGTCTGGCCGGCTAAGAGGAAAGGAATAGGCACCATGCGGGACGTAACTGTGACGCTGATCGACGACCTTGACCACACCAAGGCCGACGAGACGGTCACCTTTGCCCTGGACGGCAGGGAATACGAGCTGGACCTCAGCAAGGCGCACGCCAACGAACTGCGCAAGATGGCCGGCCGGTACATCGCCGTGGCCCGCCGGGCGAGGACCGCGGTCCTGCACCGGACGCCGCGGCGCACGCAGGCCGACCGTGAGCGGGCGCGGCAGATGCGGGCCTGGGCCGTATCCCGGGGGATGATGACCTCGGAGCGCGGCCGGATCCCGGAGCACGTCAGGCACGAGTGGGAGGCGGCGCACCGCGGGACCGCCGCGCCGTCGCGCGCGTCCGCCGCGCCGTCCCGCGCGGCGACCGCGGCCAAGTCGGCGCGCGCCGATCAGCCCAAGTCGCGGAAGTCTGCGGCGCGCCGGACCCGGCCGCGGCGTCCTTCCGGGCGGGCCGCCGAGAACTCGCGCACGGCCGCGAAGGGCCAGCGGGGACGGGCCAAGAAGTAGCGTGGCCTTTCCACGCCGGCCGATCCTCTCTAGCTAGAACACGTTACAGTTTTAGCCAGGGAGCGGGCTAGTACGCTGCGCCGCGAAGGAGCCACGATGCCGCAGGCGGCCGATCTGAAGTCATCGTGGGGTTCGGCGCGGCCGGTGCCTGCGCGGCGCTGGAGGCTGCCGCAGCCGGGGCCGACGTCCTGGTGCTCGACCGGTTCGGCGGAGGCGGGGCGACCGCCCTGTCGGGCGGCGTCGTGTACGCGGGCGGCGGCACCCCGCAGCAGCACCAGGCCGGGGTGGGCGATTCGGCGGACGCCATGGCGGGCTATCTCAGCGTCGAGGTGGGCGACGCGGTCTCGGCCGCGACGCTGCGGGGGCCGGGCTCTGCTCGAACTCCTACGTCAGCGGGCTGTCCCTGGCCGACTGCGTGTTCTCCGGCCGCCGCGCGGGCCGGCACGCCGCCCAGCCGTAGCGGGCCACGCGGCCGCGAGGCCGGTTCTGCCGATGGCAGAACGTCCGGCCGGGCGGCCGCCTACCGTGATCGTATGGACGTCATCGAACTGGCGCCGCGCCTGTCGTTCATCCGCCTTCCCGTCGGGCTTGCCTACCTATGGCAAGATCCCGATGGCCTCACGCTCGTCGACACCGGCGTGCCCGGTTCCGCGCCGCTGATCGCCGAGGCGATCCGGCAGAGCGGGCACCAGACCGCAGATCTGCGGCGGCTGGTCCTGACCCATTTCCACGCCGATCACATCGGCGCCGCGGCCGAAATCGACGACTGGGGCGAGGTAGAAGTGCTCGCTCATCAGGCCGACGCGCCGTTCATCCGCGGCACGGCGGCCGGGCCGGCCCCGGACCTGGCCGACTGGGAACGACCCATCTACGACCAGGTCATGAGCCAGGTCCCGGCCGAACCAGTGACACCACCGCGAATTGATCGCGAACTCACCGACGGCGACGAGCTCGGCTTCGGCGACGGCGGCGTGGCCGTGGCCGTTCCCGGCCATACTCCAGGCAGCGTCGCGTTCTATCTCCCCCGGCACCGGGTGCTGTTCACCGGCGACGCCGCCGTACGCGGCCCAGACGGGGTCATCGACGGCATATTCAACGTCAGCCGCGATCAGGCCGCCGCGTCGTTCCGGCGGCTGGCCGCCCTCGACACCGCGATCGCCTGCTTCGGGCATGGTGACCCGCTGACCAGTAACGCCGCCGCCGAGCTGACGGCCGCCGCGCAGCGCCTGGCCGCCGACCCCGGACGGCCCGCACGCGACGCCCCGGACAATCCGGCCTGACCAGCCGCGCCGTCACCCGGCCCGGGCCGTCAGCCGCCCCGGACCAGATCCCGGGCCAGCCAGTCGGACACCGCCGCGCCCCAGGCCGCGGGGACTTCCCAGAACGTCATGTGACCCGCGTCCACCAGCCGCAGCTGCGCCGCGGGCATCGTGTCGGCTAGCTCGGCCGACAGCGCGGGCCGGGTCAGGATGTCGTCGCGGCCGGCGAGCACCAGGGCGGGCTGCCGGACTCTGCTCAGCCCGGCCAGCGCGTCGTGGCCGCGGCAGGCCGCCGCCGCGGCGGCGAACCCGGCCAGGTCGGGCGGCGGCGAGGCGCGGAACTCGCCGGCCGCCTGCGGGTGGTCGGCGAGGTACGACGCGGACAGGGAGAACAGCAGCAGGCTGTCCATCAGCTCCGCCGCCCGGCCCGCCTGGGCCAGCGCCGCCCAGTGCTCGAACAGCACGCAGAGGAACGCGTCGGTGCGCCCCCAGGAATTGGACAACACGAGGCCGGAGACCTCACCGGGACGCCGGATCGCCCATTCCTGGGCGACGGCCCCGCCCATGGACGAGCCGATCGCGACGCATGGCTCCAGCCGCAGCGCCTGGTGCACCGCGTGCGTGTCGGCGGCCAGGTCGGCGATGGTGTAGGGCCCGGGCGTGATCGGGCTGTCGCCGATGCCGCGATTGTCGAACGTGACGCAGTGGTAGTCCCCGGTCAGGCCGGGCAGGACCGGCTCCCAGGACGCGTGATCGTCGCCCAGCCCGGCGATCAGCACGACCGGCGGCGCCCCGGCGGGCCCGTGCCGCTCGATCGCGAAGCGCCCGCGCTCGGTGTCGGCAAACTCGATCACGGCAGTACCCGTTCGCTCAGGTGACCGAGGGGCCGAGCGCCTGCTCGCCCGCTGAGGTGACCCTTCGGGCAGGACGATAGTGTGCTTGGACCAGTGAACCAGCGCTCGGCGGACACATGCCAGCCGACCCACAACGCCAGCAGCGGCCGACCCGCCGTCAGCGTCGGCGCATCCGGGCGCGACGAATGGCGTCATGGGCACCTGGACGCGGCTACAACCGCGTCATGGGCGCCTTGACGCGGTTGGCTGGCGCGCGGGCCGCCCGCGTCACGGTCACCGTCGGGCTGGCCTGACGAGCATCCGGGCCAGTTGCTCGGGCGCGCGCGTGACCTCGGGCTGCCAGCCGGTGAGGTCGCCGAACGCGCGGCCGGTGACCCGCCGGGAGCGGCCGAACAAGATCCCGCGCCGGCCCCAGTGCGGGTCGTCGAGCGGGTACAGGTCGATGCCGGCGGCCGCGGCGAGGCTGGCGTTGACGGCGGCCTGGGTGACGGGGCAGCCGTCGGTGACGTCGTAGCGGCCCGGCGGCACGCTGAGCGCGGGCAGCACGGCCCGGGCGGCGTCGGACTCAGCGATCATGGATAGCCAGTCGCCGGGATCTCCGTCGATGAGCCGCCAGCCGCGCCCGGCGGCGGCCAGGACCCGGCGGGTCAGTCCGTCCTCGGCCCCGTAGGCCCAGCCCAGCCGCAGGATGACCGCGTCTCCGCCCAGGCCGGCGAACCGGTGCGCCCCGCGCTCCGCGCTGGCCGCGGCGGCGATCTCGGCCGACGGCTCCCCCGGCCCGCCCAGGTCGCCGGGCCAGCCGGGGGCGCCTGGGCCGCCCACGCCGGCGGCCGGCTTAGGCTCGCCGCCGGAGCAGAACACGGTCGACACCGCGACCACGCGGGCGGCGCCGCGGTGCCGCGCGACCAGCGCCGCCTGCTCGAAGCCGGCCCGCAGCGCGCCCGGCCGGTACCGGTGCCGCAGCCGGAGGGCGAGCCCGGGCGGCCGGGGAACGGCCACGAATACCACAGCCGCGCCCTCGAGCCGGACGCCCGGGAGCCCGCCGACCTCGCCCGCCGGTCCCCGGGCCGCGCCGGACCGCGCGCTTCGCGGCGTTCGGCGCCGGCCGCCGCCGGGGCCGAACGCGTGCGTCAGGTGCCCGGGCGCGTCGAGGCACGCCACGCTCGTGGCGCGGGACCGCAGGTACCGCGCGACCGCGGAGCGCAGCGGGCCGGGCGTGCCGACCAGCACGACGCGCGCCGCGCCGGCCGGGGCCTGCTCCTGGGCCCGGGCCGGCGCGCGGTACCCGGGCGGCGGCCCGGTCACGCCGGCGGCCGACCGAGACGGCGGGCGGCGAGGACCGCGCCGGCTAGGTAGCAGGCCAGCGCGAGCGCCCAGAGCCCCGCCATGATCATCGAGCTGAACGCGTGCCCGTAGTTCAGGAAGCTGACCCCGTTGAACCCCGCGCCCACGATGGCCAGCGCGCCGAGCACCGACGCCCCGATGGCCAGGCGCCCGGGCTGGCGCCAGGCCAGCGCGATGCTGCCCAGCGCGGCCACGGCCAGCGCCAGCCCGAACGCGGCGTGCACCGCGGCCCAGACCGGGCCGTGCGCGATGACCCAGGTCAGGCCGGAGGCCGCGCCGGTGAAGTAGTTGCCCGCCCCGGCGCCGGGGTGCCGCGCGGGGAGGACGATGAACACGTTCACGGCCATGCCGAGCAGGTACTGGATCAGCAGGAGCAGGCACGCGCCCAGGTTGACGCGGAGCAGCCGGCCCGCCGGGCTCGCCCGGCCGGGCCGCGCGGCGACCGCCGCGGCCGGCATTACCGCGCCCCCGCGGCCGGGTCCGGCGGGCCGACCAGGTCGTGCAGGGCCGCGTCCAGGTCGGGGAAGCTAAACCGGTAGCCCGCCGCGCTCGCCTGGACCGGGATCACGCGCTTGCCCCGGGCCAGGATGTCGGTGATAACCCCGAGGCCGAGGCGGACCATCGGGGTGGGCACCGGCAGCCAGGCGCGGTGGCCGGTCGCCCGGCCTAGGGCGCGGGCGAACTCGCGGGCCCGGGCCGGCTCGGGCGCGGTGAGGTTGAGCGGGCCGCTGACGTCGGGCTGCCGCAGTGCGAACGCGATGATGCCGACCTCGTCGGTGATATGGATCCACGGGACCCAGCCGCGGCCGGTCCCGATCCACCCGCCGGCGTGCCGGCGGAACTGGGCCACCTGCGCGGCCAGGCTGGCGGGCGTCAGCACGTAGCCGGTCCGCAGCACCGCGGTGCGGACCCCGTAGGCCTCGGCCGCGAGCGCGGCCTGCTCGACCGTCGCGCTGTCCCGGCCCCACCAGTCCCGCCCGGCCGGGCGGCCCTCGTCCACCGGGACGTCGCCACGCCCCGCGTAGCCGTAATAGCCGACCGAGGAGGCCGCGATCAGCGCGCCGGGCCGCCGGCCGGGCCGGCCCAGGGCAGCGACGATCTGCCCGAGCCCGCCCGCGCGGGACTGGCTCTCCGCCAGCACGTCCGCGCGGCGGTGGCGGCGCCCATCGAACAGCGGGCCGCCGGCCAGGTAGACCACTGCGTCGGCCGATCCCAGGTGGCCCGCGGACTCCGCGGACAGGCGGTCAGGACTCCAGGCCGCGTAGCCCGCCGCATCGGGGACCACCTGCGCGGCCCGCGCGGGGTCCCGGCTGAAGACGACCACCTCCTGCCCGGCCGCGATCAGCTCCCGGCACAGCGGCCGGCCGATCTGGCCGGTGGCGCCGACCACCACCACGCGCCCCGTCATCGGGCCTCGCGCTCCGTCATCGGGCCTCGCCACCGGTCCCGGAGGCACCACGCGGGATGCGGGCCACCCGGCCGGCCACGCGGGCCGCCCCGGGCCGCGCCGCCGCTACCTGGGGCTCGAACTCGTCGTGCCAGCGCAGCTCGGCCTCGAGCCGCAGCTCGCCGCGGCGGAACGCGGCCACGGCCTCGGGTGGCAGGACGCCTAGCCCGGTCAGCCGCTCCCGCTCCGCGGTCATGGTCTCGAGCTGGCCGGCGATCCGGCGGCGCCGGGCCGCGAGCCGGTCGCGCAGCTCAGCCGGGTCCGTCCCGGCCGCGAACAGCAGCACGACCGACACCGGGTCAGCCGACCCGAAGATCACCTCGAGCGCGGCGTCCCGCTGGACGACCAGCTCCAGGCGCCCCTCCTGGGTGATCTGGTAGACGGTCCGGGCCGGCCGGCGGCCCACCTGCTCCTCGCGCAGCGCCTCGACCAGCCCTTCACCGTCGAGCTTGCGCAGCTCGGCGTAGAGCGCGCCGCCGGTGATCCCGCCCCACACCTCGGCGTTGGTCAGCTCGGCCGTCCGCCGGATCTGGTGGCCGTGCATCGGCCCGCGCTCGGCCAGCAGGCCGAGGATCATGAGGCGGCTTAGGTTCATCGCAGATTAGTCTGCACAAACTAATCTGAAGTTGTCAATCGGGCCGGGCGGCCGCCCGCTGTGGGCCGTCCGGGATCAGGTCGGGGCCGCGCCCGCGGCAAGCTCATCCTCCGCGCCGCCCCGTGCCGCGCCCGCCGCGGCCGGCGCCGCGACCGGGGCGTCTGCCTGGGCCTCCGCACTGAGCTTGTACGCTTTACGGCGTTCGCGGCCGGTCTTGGTGGCCGGGATCCCGATCGGATGCGCTCCCCGGGTGGGACGCGCCGCACGTTAGGTGGGTTAAGCGGAATGAGCCGAATCATGGACCGATTCACCCGGGTGGCCGACCAGCATCCCGGGGACGTCGCACTGACCCAGCTGATCCTGCGGCTGTCGCTGGGCGGCACCATGATCGCTCATGGCGTGCGGCACGCCCGCACGCTCGACGGCACCGCGCGCTGGTTCGAGTCGATCGGCTTCCGCCACCCTCGCCTGCAGGCCCGGCTGAGCGCGGCCGTGGAGATCGCGGCCGGCGCCGCGGTCGCCCTGGGCGCCGCCACCCCGGTGGCCGGGTCGGCGATGGTCGGCACCATGGCCGTCGCGTTCCACACCGTGCACCGGCCGAACGGCTACTTCGTGGTGGCCGAGGGCTGGGAGTACGTCGGGTTCATCAGCGCCGCCGCCGTGGCCCTGTCGGCGCTCGGGCCGGGCACGCTCAGCGTCGACCGGGTGCTCGGCGTCGACCGGCTGGGCACCCCGCTCGGCCGGGCCCTGGTCACCGCGGGGCTGGGCGTCGGCGGCGCGGCCGGCCAGCTCGCCATGTTCTGGAGCGAGCCGGTCAAGGACTGACCGCTCGCCCGGCTGCGCCCGTCCCGGGCCGGCACCGCCCGTCCCGGGCCGGTACCGCCCGGCCCCCCGACCGCCGACCCGCTAGCGTGAGCGGATGCCGGACGACTTCATCTACACCACGGACGACGTGCTGGCCATGCTCGACGCCCTGCTGGCCGACCGCGGCGGCGCCTGGTGGGGCGAGTTCTTCGCCGACCGCTCCAAGCCCTGCCCGTTCTTCGTCGACTGGCCGGACGAGAGCCTCGCCGGGTGGTTCGCCGACGGACGGCTCGCCCCGGGCCGCGTGCTGGAGCTGGGCTGCGGGAACGGGCGGAACGCCACCTACCTGGCGGGCCTCGGGTGCAGCGTGGATGCCGTCGACTTCTCGGCTCAGGCGATCGAGTGGGCCAGGGAGCGCGCCGCGGCGGCCGACGTCACGATGCGGTTCCAGCACTGCTCGATCTTTGACGCGGCGTTCGCTGACGGCTCCTACGACCTGGTCTACGACGCGGGCTGCTTCCACCATCTCCCGCCGCACCGCCGCCGGGACTACGTCGCGCTCGTGGACCGGGCCCTGCGGCCCGGCGGCCGCTACGGCCTGGTGTGCTTCCGGCCCGAGGGCGGGAGCGGGTACACCGACCAGCAGGTGTACGAGCGGGCCAGCCTCGGCGGCGGCCTGGGCTATACGGCAGACCGCCTGCGCGCCCTCTGGGACCAGGCGCCGTTCTCCGTGAGCGTGCTGCGGCAGATGAAGCACGCCGGCGGCCCAGGGCCGTGCTTCGGCGAGGAATTCCTCTGGGTCCTGCTGGCCGGTAAGGCCGGCTCCGCCGGACCCTGACCGTGCTAGCCTCCATCCGTACAGGACTGTATGGATGGAGGCTGGCCCATGGACCGGAACGTGGCCGTCGGCTTGGTGTGGCACGGCCGCGGGTGATCATGGTGGATGGCCCATCGACCGTAATAGAGCCTGGTCCATGGCCCATCGACCACAATGGCAGCGATCGCACCCGGGGCCGGCCGGCCGCGCGGTGGGGCTGATGTGGTGCGTGAGGCGCGGCCGGAGGCTGAGCGGGCCGGCTAGAGCACGGCGCGGATCAGCCGGACGCCCACCCGGTCGCCGGACCGGGTCATGAACGCCAGCGGGCTGCTCAGCGCGGACAGCAGAGCCGCCCACGCCGGGCCCTTGCGGCGCGCGAGCCCCGAGCCGATCATCTTCAGCGCCATCGCGGCCGCGGGCAGCGGCCGGAAGAACACGGTGTCCTGCTCGACCTGGCCGTCGACGTCGAAGATCAGGTGGTTGACCATCTCGATGTCCAGACCGCCGATCTTGGCCCGGGCCACCAGGAACGCGCCGTTCTCCGTGCGCGCCTCGTCGGTGTAGCGGAACTCCTCGAACACCTCGAGGATCACCTCGATGACCGCACCGATCTGCTCGCGGCCGGTGAAGGTCAGCCCGTCGGTGAGCGGTGAGTGCAGCACCGCGTCCGGCGCGAACGCCTCGACGACCGCGGCGCCGTCACGCGCCTCCATGGCCGCACGCAGCGGCAGCTTCTCCTGGGTCAGCTTCAGGTCAGGCATGGAACCTCCCGCGTCGGAACGGCCGCGGCCGTCGGTCAGCTTGCCGCGATGTGTTATTCCAACATGTTAAGCTAACTCATATGGCGGCAACAACCCGGCCGGACCCGAACGAGCCGGACCAGGAAACGCCGGACCCGGCCGAGCCGGGCCTGACCGCGCCGGCTTACGTCGTTCTCGGCATGGTCCGGCTAGGCGCGAGGTCCGGGTACGAGATCAAGCGCACGGTCGAGATGTCGATCCGGTACTTCTGGACCATCTCCCAGGTGCAGATCTACCCCAGCCTCCAGCGGCTCGAGCAGGCCGGGCTGCTCACCGGCCGGGCCGAGCCGCAGGGCAGGCGGCCCCGGCGGGTGTACCAGATCACCCCGGCCGGGGAGGCCGCGCTGCGGGACTGGCTCCTGCAGCCCGAGCCCCTGCCGTTCGAGATACGCGACATCGGGCTGGTGAAGCTGTTCTTCGCTGACACTCTCCGCCGCGACGACGCGCTGCAGCTCCTCGACGCGATCTCCGAGCGCAGCGAGCAGCGGCTGGCCGCGCTCCGCGCCGTCGAACCGGTGGCCAGCGCCGCCGAACGGGACGGCAACCTCTACCCGATGCTGACCCTGCAGATGGGCATCGGCTACCACCAGGCCATGATCGACGTCTGCCGGGAGTTCGCCGGCCGATTCGAACCGGTCAGGGACTGACCTGCTCCATCTCCTGCACGTGGCTCTCCTGCACGCGAAGGATCGCTTCCGTGCCGCGGAACAGCACGACCCAGCCGTCCTCTCGCTCCACCGAGTCGACGTTCTCGAACGTCTCCCGTACGACGTTCTCCTCGTCCCCGTAGACCATCCGGTAGGTAGCCATGCACGAACCGTAGTCCCGCCGGTCAGCGCGCGAGAGCCGGGCGCCGCAATTCGCTATCCTGCCCGTGCCGGGTTTGTGACGGCCGGCGCCCGGGCCGCCCGCGCGACCCAGGCCGCGAGGGAGGGCCCATGCCCGAGCATTCGCCGTATCGCGTGGTCGTGGCCGGCGCCGGATTCGGCGGCATCGGCATGGCCGCGGCGCTCAAGCAGGCCGGCATCGAGGACTTCCTGGTCGTCGACCGGGCCGGCGACCTCGGCGGGACCTGGCGGGACAACACCTACCCCGGCCTGGCCTGTGACGTGCCGTCGAACCTGTACTCGTTCTCGTTCCGGCCGGGTCGCTGGAGCCGCCGCTTCCCGCCCCGCCAGGAGATCCTGGACTACCTGCGCACGCTGGCCGCCGAACGCGGGCTGGGCCCGCATTTCCGCTTCGGCTCGGGCATCGAGGCCGCCGCGTTCGACGAGCGCCGCGCGGTCTGGGACCTCACGCTCACCGGCGGCGAGACTATCCAGGCCAGCGCCGTCGTCTCGGCCGTCGGCCAGCTCAACCGGCCCCGCCTGCCCGACATCGCGGGCCGCGGCGACTTCGCCGGGCCGTCGTGGCACTCGGCCCGCTGGGACCACAGCGTCAGCCTGGCCGGCCGGCGGGTGGCCGTGGTGGGCACCGGGGCGAGCGCGATCCAGTTCGTACCCGAGATCGCCCGCCGCGCCGCTCACGTCGACGTCTACCAGCGCAGCGCCCCGTACATCCTGCCCAAGTCCGATCATCCCTACGGGACCGGCCAGCAGTTCCTGTTCGACCGGTTCCCGCTGACGCGCAAGGCCGACCGGCTGCGCATCTTCCTCTTCGGCGAGCTGCTCACCAGCGGCTTCGTCCTGTCGCCGAAGTTCCTGGCCGCGCCGATGCAGATGTGGCGCCGCCAGCTCAACGCGCAGGTCACCGACCTGGCGCTGCGCGAGAAGTGCGTCCCCGACTACGTGATGGGCTGCAAGCGGGTGCTGTTCTCGAACGACTGGTACTCGACGCTGACCCGCCCGAACGTCGAACTGGTCACCGACCCCATCGAGCGCATCACGCCCGGCGGGATCGAAACGGGCAGCACCACGGGCGACGCCACGCACCGCCCGGCCGACGTGATCGTCTACGGCACCGGGTACCAGACACTGGGCTTCCTGGCCCCGATGTCGGTCACCGGGCTGCGGGGGCGGCGGCTGGAGGAGGCCTGGCGCGAGGGGGCCGAGGCCTACCTCGGGATCACGGTCTCCGGCTTCCCGAACTTCTTCATGCTCTACGGGCCCAACACCAACCTCGGCGGCAATTCGATCATCTACATGCTCGAGGGCCAGGTCGGATACGTGCTCGGCGCGCTGCAAGCCCTGGACCGGGAGCGGCTGGACTGGCTCGACGTGCGGCCCGACGTGCAGCGGAGTTTCAACGCCTGGGTGAGCGAGGCCAGCCGCACCTCGGTCTGGCAGAGCGGGTGCCGGAACTGGTACACCACGGCCTCGGGACGCAACACGAACAACTGGCCCGACCACACGTTCCTCTACCGCTCCCGCGTCCGTCGCTTCGACCTGGGCCGGTACCGGGTCATGCCGAAGCGCCCGGCCCCGGCCCCAGCGGCGGCATGAAGGCCCCGCGGGTGCCGCCGGCGCTGATGCGCGCCGGGGCCCGCCAGGTCGGCCGGCGCGCCCTCGACCCGGATCTGCCCTGGGCGGTCCAGCGCCGGCGCCTGGACCAGTTCATGCGATCCTCACCGGTGCCGCGCGGCACTTCGGTCCTCAAGAATCCTTGGAACGGAGTGCCCGCGGACGTGGTCACGTCCGGCCCGCCCGCCCGGGAGCGGACCGTCGTGCACTTCCACGGCGGCGGCTACTGCGTGGGCTCGGCCCGGATGGCCCGGACCTGGGCCGCGCACCTGAGCGCCCAGGCCGGATGCCGGGTCGTCCTGCCCGAGTACCGGCTGGCCCCCGAGCACGGCCACCCCGCCGGGCTCGACGACGCCCGCGAGGTCATGCGGGCCCTGCTCGGCGACGTGCCCCCGGCCTCGGTCGTGGTGTCGGGCGACTCGGCCGGCGGCGGCCTGGCCCTGGCCCTGGTCCTGGCGTTGCGCGACGACGGCGAGAAGCTGCCTGCGGGGTGCATCCTGCTCTCCCCGTGGCTCGACCTGACCCGGGACCGCCGGGCCGTGCCGGACCTGGTGCGCCGGGACGTGCTGCTCAGCCCGCGCTGGCTCGAGGCCTGCGCCCGCGCCTACGCCGACCCGTCCGCCTGGGCCGAACCCGCGGTCTCGCCGCTGCTCGCCGAGCCCGCCGGGCTGCCGCCGCTGCTGATCCAGGCCGGGTCCGACGACCTGCTCGCGCCCGACGCGCAGGCCCTGGCTGTCCGCGCCTCAGCCGCGGGCGTCGACGTCAGCTACACCCGGTGGCCGGGCCTGTGGCACGACTTCACGCTGCAGGCGGGCCTGCTGGCCGCCGCGGACAGCGCGCTGGCCCAGGCGGCCTGGTTCGTGACGTCGGTGACGGGCCGCTGACCACCCCGGGCGGGGCCGCTCCGTACGCTGGATGGCATGCCGCCGGGACGACGCCGCGCACGGGTCCAGGACGTCCACGACCTGGCCCTGGCCATGCCCCACGTGACGATCTGGCCCGGCTCACAGGGCAAGCGCATCTACCAGGTCGGCGGCAAGTCGTTCATCTTCTTCCGCAATCCCCGCCCCGACGCCGTTGACCCGGAGACCGGCGAGCGCTACCCGGACGTGATCATGTTCTGGGTCCCGTCGGAATCCGACAAGCTCGCCCTGGTCCAGGACAAAGCCTCGCCGTTCTTCACCACGGCGCACTTTGACGACCATCCGTCGGTGCTGATCAGGGAGTGCCGGATCGGCGAGCTCACGCTGGCCGAGCTGACCGAGGTCGTCCAGGACGCCTGGCTCGCCCGCGCCTCCCCCCGCCGCGCCGCGGCCTGGCTCAACTCCGCCCGCGGCCCCTAGGCCCGTCATCGCCGGCTGCTGAGCAGGTCGGCGACGGCGGCGATGGCGGGTTCGATGGCTCGCTCGCCGACGTTGCCGAAGCCCATGACCAGAGCCGGCGGCGCCGCGGGATCAGGGTTACCGCGGTAGTCGCCGACGCCGTGCAGCCCGACCCGCCGTTCCCGCGCCGCGGCGATCACCGCGGTCTCGTCGGCGCCAGCGGGCAGCGCAGCGACGGCGTGGAATCCGGCCGCGAGCCCGGTGAGCTGGATCCCGGGGACGTGCCGGGCGAACGCGTCGGTCAGCGCGCTCCGGCGGGCGGCGTAAACGGTCCGCATCCGGCGCAGGTGGCGGTCGTACCGGCCGGTGGTCAGCAGGGTGGCCAGGGCCAGCTGGTCCAGCACGCAGGAGCCGCGATCACTCATCTCCTTCTCCGCGGCGACCGCGGCGGCCAGCGCGGCGGGCGCGTGGACCCAGCCGAGCCGGACCGCGGGCGCGAGCGCCTTGCTGGCCGTGCCGAGCAGGAAGACCTGCTCCGGGGCTAGTCCCTGCAGCGCGCCGACGGGTTCCTTGTCGTAGCGGAACTCCGAGTCGTAGTCGTCCTCGATCACGTACCCGCCGCCGCGCTGCGCCCAGTCGGTCAGGGCTTGCCGCCGGGCCGGGGACAACACGACCCCCGTCGGGGACTGGTGGGCCGGCGTGACCACGACCGCCTGGGCTCCGCTGGCCGCCAGTTCACCGACCACGAGGCCTTGCTCGTCGACCGGCACGTAGGCGACGTGGATGCCGGTCGCCAGGGTCGCGCGGACCGTTTCGTCCGCCTGCGCGCTGCCGTAGCCGGGGTCTTCGAAGGCCACGCACGTCACTCCGCCCAGGCGGGCCAGGGCCCGCAGGACCAGGTTGATGCCCTGCGCGAAGCCGGTGCTGATGACCATCCGATCGGGGCTGGCGGCGGCGGCCCGGACCCGCCGCAGGTAGCCGGCGAGAACCTCGCGCAGCACGGCGCTGCCGCGCGGGTCGCCGTACCCGAGGTCCGCGGAGGCCGCTTCGGTGCAGGCCTGCTTCACGGCCCAGGCCCAGTCGGTGCGCGGGAAGCTGGACAGGTCCGGTAGGCCGTGCTGGAAGTCCGCGATCAGCGGCGATCCCGAGGGACGGCGGGCGGGCGGAGGCGCTGCGGGCGAGACCCCGGCCGGGCCGGCCACGGCCTGGTCATCGGCGGCCTGGCCGCCCAGGGCGGCGACCCGGGTGGCGGAACCGGTGTGACTGGTCAGGTATCCCTCGGCCAGCAGCTGCGCGTAGCACTCCTGCACCATGCCGCGGGAGACGCCGAGCGCACGGGCCAGCTCCCGCGAGGACGGCAGCCGTTCCCCGGCACGGAGCCGTCCGTCCCTGATCGCCTCGCGCAGGCCCGCCTCCAGCTGGGCGCGCAGCGGCTGGCCGGCCGAACGGTCGAGCCGCACTAGCAGCCCCGGGCTCAAACCGGCCCACTCAATCGCCATGAAATCGGACCTTACCAGCGTGCCGGCTGGCTCCTAACGTGCGTGTTATGAGCACCTTGACGCAGGCACAGCCCGCTACCGTGACTCCGGCCCGGCTCCTCAGCGTGCCGCTGGCGGCGACGTTCCTGGCCGAGTTCACGTCGCTCACCAGCTTCTTCCTGCTGCTGTCGGTGATGCCGATGCTGGCCGCGGCGGCCGGGGCCGGCAGCTCCGGCGCCGGGCTGATCACCGGGTCCCTGCTGCTCGGCACCGTGGCGGCCGAGGCCTCGGCCGCGGCCGCGATCCGGCGGTTCGGCTACCGGACCGTGCTCGCGGCCGGGGCCGTGCTGCTCGGCGTGCCGGCCCTGGCCATGCTCGTCCGCGAGCCAGAGCCCGTCATGGTGAGCGTCAGCTTCGTCCGCGGGATCGGCTTCGGCCTGGCCGGCGTCACCACCGGCGCGCTCACCGCCAAGCTGCTGCCGCCCGAGCGGCGCGGCGAAGGGCTCGGCCTGCTCGGCATCGTCTCCGGCGTCCCGGCCATCGTCGCGCTGCCGTCCGGGGTCTGGCTGGCCGGGCACCACCTGGCCGCGGCGGCCGCGGCGATCGCGGCCGTGACCGGCCTCCTCCCGCTGGCGGCGATCCGCTGCCTGCCGGGCGGGCGCGAGGCCCAGCCCGCCGCCCGCGGTGGCCGGACGGCAGGCAGGCGGGTATCGGGCGCAGCCCTGCGGCTGCCGCTGATCTTCGCCGCCGCCACCGTCGCGGTCGGCGTGGTCGACTCGTTCCTGCCGATCGCGAAGGGAATCCCGAGCAGCCTCACCTCGGCCGCCCTGCTCGTCCAGGCCGTCACCGCCACGCTCAGCCGCTGGCAGGCGGGCAAGCGCGGCGACCGCTACGGCCACGCCCGGCTGCTCATCCCCGCGCTCGCCGTGGCCGCGCTCGGCATGGCCGCGATGATCATGCTCGGCTCGCCCGTGGCGGTCTTCGCCGCCATGGTACTGTTCGGCGCCGGGTTCGGGGTGGTCGAGAACGCGACGTTCGCCCTGCTGATCGAGCAGCTGCCGGAGGCCAAGGCCAGCGCGCTGTGGAACTTCGCCTACGACGCCGGCTACGGCGCGGGCCCGGCGGCCTTCGGCCTGATCTGCGTCCGCACCGGCTACCCGGTGGCGTTCGCCCTGACCGGTGCGCTGATCCTGACCGCCGTCCCGGCCGCGTGGCGCGAGCGGAAGTCCGCGGCCGCCGGGGTCCGGGTGGCGTGACCACTCCCCCGGGCTACCCGGCGTACCAGAACGCGCACTTGTGCTCGGCTCCGAACGTGGCCGCCGTGATCGTCCGGGTCTGGTCGCCCGGCCGCAGCGACATCAGCTCGCCGCTGGTATAGCGCGGCCAGGCCGGCTGCCCGCTGGCGGTCAGCAGCGTCCGCTCGGGCCGGGCGCGCAGGCAGGCGGCCGCGGTGGCCGCATCCGGGCAGCCGGCCTGCTTGGCGAACGCCAGGCTGGCGGCCTGCGCGGCGGCCCGGCTCTGCGAGGCGCAGCTCCCGCTCTCCATGATCGCGCCGCGGAACAGGCCGCGCGCCCGCGGCGAGGCCAGCAGCGCGCACACCGACCAGCCGCCGGCCGACTCGCCCGCGATCGTGACCTTGCCCGGGTCGCCGCCGAACGCGGCGATGTTGCGGTGCGCCCAGCCCAGCGCGGCCTCCTGCCAGCGACCCCGGGAGCAGGAGACCGAGCGCCATCGCCCCGGCCGAGGCCAGGACCGTGATCCGTCGCAACCTCATGGCAGCACCACCTTGGTCGTGAGGGGCAGATGGGCGGACGAGTCGCCGACCATCAGGGCGTAGCTTCCGGGGCTGACCGTCCACCCGCCGGCCCGCTGGTCCCACCAGGCGAACGCGCTGCGGTCGACGGTGAACCGGACGCACTGGGTCTGGCCGGGCCGCAGCGTCACCGCCTGGAACCCCTTGAGCTGCTCGGCGGGCTCACCGGTCGCCGCGGGATCGCCCACGTAGAGCTGGGCCACGTCGGACCCGGTCCGCTAGTGCCGCGTCCAGGAACGTTGTTCGTGTAATTGATCTTTAGCGGGGTTGCGGTCAGGCTGCTTGCGAGAGTTCTCGGAGGTAGCCATGGGACGTCCCCCGGAGGTGTTTGCCCGGCCGG
>Ga0102924_1001011_pt1 | contig 33187 bp, 27 predicted proteins | sample PaiPotPPM11metaG_FD_80116 | JGI IMG/M metagenome (GOLD analysis project Ga0102924, IMG submission 80116) | Iron sulfur acid spring bacterial and archeal communities from Banff, Canada, to study Microbial Dark Matter (Phase II) - Paint Pots PPM... ...
CTCGGTCGCGACCGAGGCCGGACCGCTGGCCGGATCGACGCCGAGCACCGGGATGCCGGCATCGACGAACGTCTTGAGCATGTAGCCGTCGTTGCTCGCCGCCTCCACGACCATGCTGTCCGGACCGAGGTGCCGCCTCGTGATCAGGCGCTTCGCGCTTTCCGCGAAGTGCGCCATCAGCTGCGCGGAGACCGACGAGTAGTACGGATAGTCTCGGCAGAACAAGATCTCGGGATCGACGGTCTCGGTGATCTGCGCGAGCGTGCATTGCGGGCAGAACGCGAGCTCGAGCGGAGCCAGCAGCTCGGGTTCGTCGAGCTGCTCGCGGGTGAGCAAGCCGTCGGCCAACGGCGTCTCGCCCAGCGAGAGAACGGGGACGAGCCCGGCGGCTCCGCACGAACGGCAGGTCATACCGTCGCCGCTTCGGCGAAGCTGCGCGGCCGCACGACGCGCAGGTCGCTGTCGAGAACGCCGCGTTCCATGAGCATGCGCACGTGCGCGATCCGCTGATACCGGGCGCCTTCGAAATCGGCCGACGTGACCCCGTTCTCGTCGTAGGCCGCGAGCAGCTGGCGCACGCCGGCCCGAACGTCCCAGACGAACCGGACGTCCGGGAACCGCTGGGCGAACTTCGAGCAATCCACTCGGTAGTTGCGCGCGTCGGCGTCGGCGCCGTCCGCGAACGTGACCCTCGCACCCGGAACCTCCTCGACGACGATGCGCGCGACGTCGCGCACGCGGTAGTTCTCCTCGGTGCGGCCCACGTTGAACACCTCGCCGTGCACCGCGTCTCGCGGTGCCTCGACGACGGCGACGAACGCGCGGCAAACGTCCTCGACGTGAACGAGCGGCCGCCACGCGCTTCCGTCGCTCTTGAGGAAGACGCGCCCGTCGGCGAAGGCGTGCGCCGCCAGGTTGTTGACGACCAAGTCGAAACGCAGCCGCGGCGAGAGGCCGTAGACCGTCGCGTTGCGCAAGAAGACCGGGCTGAACGAATCGTCGGCGAGCGCGCCGATCCACTCCTCGGCGAGCACTTTCGAACGCCCGTACGGCGTCACCGGGCGCTGCGCGGAGTTCTCCGCGAGCAGCTCCTGGCCGCCGGCGCCGTAGTTACTGCACGACGAGCTGAACACGAAGCGTCCGACACCGGCGCGTTGCGCCATCACGGCCAGCTGAAACGACGCCTGTGCGTTGATCGCGATGGTGAGGTTCGGATCGAGATCGCCGAGCGGATCGTTCGAGAGTCCGGCGAGATGGATGACGGCATCGAATCCGGCCAGGTGGATCGGACGCAGGTCACGCACGTCGAGCGCGAAGTTCGAAAACAACCGCGGCGCATGACCGAAGCTGCAGCGCAGAAAGATGTCGCTGTCGCACCCGGTGATGCGGTGGCCGCGGGCCGCGAGCATCGGCATCAGCACCGAGCCGATGTATCCGGCATGACCGGTGACGAGGATCCTCATGCCGGCACCGCGACCAAGTCGGGCGCCTGGGGCCGCGTCGTCCACGGCGCGCGTCCGCTCGACCACAACTCTTCGAGCAGCTTGCGATCGCGCACGGTGTCCATGCACTGCCAGAACGAATCGTGACGGTACGCCATCAACTCTCCGTCGCGCGCCAAGCGCGTCAACGGACCGCGTTCGAACGAGGTCGCATCGCCGTCGATGTAGTCGAAAACTTCGGGTTCCAGGACGAAGAACGCACCGTTGATCCAGCCTTCGGCGGTCTGCGGCTTCTCGGAAAACTCGCCGACGCGATCGCCGTCGAGATCGAGGTGTCCGAAACGAGCCGGCGGCCGCACCGCGGTCAGCGTCGCGATCTTGCCGTGCGCGCGGTGGAAGCGCAGCAGCGCGTCCAGATCGATGTCGGCGACGCCGTCGCCCCACGTCAGCATGAACGTCTCGCGACCGATGAACGGCTGCAAGCGCTTCACGCGCCCCCCCGTCTCGGTCGCGATTCCCGTATCGACGAGCTCGAGGTTCCAGTCGAGCGCGCTGACGTCGGCGGTTCGGCGCACGCGGCCGGTGCGGAGCTGCACGGAGAGATTGCTCGTGAGCGCGCAGTAGTCGACCACGTACTTCTTGATGACCTCGCCCTTGTACCCGAGCGCGACGACAAAGTCGCGATGGCCGAACGAGGCGTAAATCTTCATGATGTGCCAAAGGATCGGCGTTCCGCCGATCTCGACCATCGGCTTCGGCCGGCTCTCCGTCTCCTCCGAGAGACGCGAACCGATACCGCCGGCAAGAATTGCGACCTTCATGGAGGCTATCGTACGAGCGCGGGGACCGACCAGACGTGAGCCCCAGCGTCCGCGAACCGGGACTTCCAGCCTACGGCGTCGTTCCCGCAGGCACGCGCCGCGGACTCAGAACCGAGCGCGCTCGCACGCGTCGAGCAACGTGCGTCCGATGCGGCGCCAGTCGTGCTCGCGCGCGCGTTCCAGACCGCGGCGGCGAAGGGCCAGCCGGCGGGCGGGATCGCGCAGCAGTTCCGCCACCGCGCGCGCGAACGGGGCCGCGCCGCTGCGAACGATCAGATCGTCGCCGTCCGCGTGGGGCAGGCCGAACGCGCCTTCGGGTGTGGTGACGACCGGCCGGCCCGCCGCCCACGCCTCGAGGATGCGCAGCCGGGTTCCGCTGCTGGCGACGATCGGCGCGACGACGATTTCAGCCAGCGCCAGCTCCGTGCGCATGTCGGGAACGTTCGGCGCCGCACTGACCAGCGGGACGGCATCGACCTCCGCCGCAAGGGCGGCGCTCATGCGCCCCGCGATGCGAATGCGCACGCTTTCCGCATCGACTTGCGGGCGCAGCACCGGCACGACCTCACGCAAGAACCAGCGCAAACCCAGCCGATTGGGATGCCAGTCGAAGCTGCCCGTCACGAGCACGGTTCCCGGCACGGCAGCCGACTGCGTGACTTCGGCGTAGCGCTCGCCGTCGACGCCGTTCGGTACGACCACCGCACTGCGCCGCGCGCGCGGAGAGAGATCCGCAAGGTCCTCGACGTCGTCCGGCGAGCACGCCGCGACGAGCGCCGCTCGTTCGATCAGCCGCGCTTCGATCGGCCGCAGGCGCCGGGCGTCGACCGCGGTCGCCACCCGCCGCGCGAACGACCGTTCTTTCGCTGCGCGCCGCTCGAGCAGCGTCGCCTCGCAGTTGTGCGCGTTGTACACGATAGGCACCGTGCAGTCCGCCGGCAGCGCGTCGACCATCGCCAAGTCGAGCACGATCGCCGCGTACTGGCGCCGCGCGAGCAGGGCCGCGACCGCGTCGCGCATGGCGCGCGAGACGCCGCCGGCCGTGTAGAGCGTGCTGCCGGGGAGGAGCGCGCGCATGATCCGGGCCGCCTTGGTGAGCGCCGGGAAGCATCGGATCGCGCCACAGAGCGCGGCAAAGTCCTCAGGCACGGGGTCGGCGGAATCACCAGCCGTGACGAGTTCGACCTCGAAGCGCTCGGCCAGGGTGCGGATCATCCAATAGTTGCGGATCAAGCCGCCGGCGCTCAGCCGCCAGGGATTCTCCAAGCACAGGTAGAGCAGCGGCGCGCGTTGCGCCGGCGCGGTGGCGATCACGCGCTACGACCGTAGGCGCGGGCGAACTCGGAGACCTGACGGGCAACGCGGAAGTCGCGCTCGAAGCGGGCGCGCGCTGCGGCGGCCAGCCCCGCGCGCAAGCCCGCGTCGTCGCGAAGCCGCGCCAGCGCCCGCGCGAGCGCATCGCGGTCGCCTGGCGCGACCAGCAGCCCTTCTACGCCGTCGCGGACGGCCATGGCGGTCGCGCCGACGGCGGTCGCGACGATCGGGAGCTCGGCTCGCATCGCCTCGAGTAGCGCAAGGCTCAGGCCCTCGGAGTGCGAGGCCTGCACGTACACGTCGAGCGCATCGAGGAACGGCGCGGTCGACGTCAGGTAGCCGGCGCAGCGGACCAACGGACCGGCGCGCTCGACCTCGGCCTGCAGCGGTCCGCCGCCGGCAAACGCCCATTCGATTCCCGCGCAGCGCGGGTCGTTCGCGACCGCCAGCGCGTCGCGGGTGCCCTTGCCCTCGCAGAGTCGCCCGACCAGTCCGGCGACGAACCCGCCGTCCCAGCCGAAGCTGCGGCGCGCCGCGGCGCGGGCGGCGGCCGACGGCGCCGCACGGTCGGGGATGGCGTTGGCGACGTGCAGCGTGCGCGACCGCGCGACCGCCGGAAAGCGAGCGAGCATTGCGCCGTCGGGCACGGTCGTCACGTCACTGAGGAAGGCACTCCACCGGTCGAGCACGTTATACGCCCGGGTCATGAACGTCTCGTCGGGCCAGCCATGGCATGTCGCGACGACACGCGCGAGCGGCGCGCCGCGCAGGCGCGCCAAGCGGCCCACCACGTTGGCCTTGTAGCCGTGCGTGTGCAGCACCGCGCCCGGCGTTCCCGCCAGGATGTACAGCAGCGCCGGCAGAGAGCGGGTCGGCAAACGTCGCGGCCGCTCCTCGAGGTGCGCCACCGGGATGCCGCGCGCCGCGCAATACCGCGAGAGCGCGCCAGGCGTGAAACAGATCAGGCGCGCGTCGCAGGCGCCCTCGGCACGCTGCGCCAGCAGCACCGCGGCGACCACGCGCTCCTTGCCCCACAGCTCCTCGCCGTCTCCCATCGCGTCGACGAGGTGCCACACCACCGCGCTCACGGCGCCGTCCCGCGGACGCGTCGCCAGCCGCCGCGCAGCACGCGGTGCGCGCCGCGCCCAAGCCGGTTGTCGAGCACTGCGGCAGCGGCGAACCCGCAAGCCGCGATGGTGGAGCGTTGCAGCTCCCAACTCTTGACGAAGTACGTGCGGGCGTCGGCGAAGCGCGCCAACCGCAAGGCGTAGAGCGCGGCGCGGCGTAGCCGGACCGGCCGTTCTTGCGCCAGCAGCGTCGCCGCCTCGCGCGGATAGTCGTCCGGATGCGCGGCGGCTCGAGCGAAGACGCGCATTTCCCATTCGCCGTTGCGGATGGGGTCGACGGTGAGGTTGGCGCCATGCTTGTGGTAGGTCGAGAGAGGTTCCTCGACGACCGCCGCGGTCGAGTGCGCGAACAGGCGCAACAGCAGATCGAGGTCCTCTGCCAACTGGAGCTCCTCGGCGAATCCGCCGCAGTCCAAGAAGGCGTCACGCCTCACCGCCAGCGCCGAGGTCGAGATGAACGCCAGCGAGCGGACGATGGCGCGAACCAGCGAGTGCCGATCGCAGCGCACGATCGCGGGCGCGCACGCGCGCCGATCGATCGTGCGATACTCCCGATCCGCCGCAAACCAGGACGGCACCGCTTCGGTCGGATCGTCGAGCGCGTAATCGGTGAACACGACCCGCACGTCGGGACAGATGCGCACCGCCTGCGCCATGCGCTCGAGTGCCCGCGGCGCCCACGTGTCGTCGGCGTCGAGGAACGCGATCCACGACGAGCGCAGCTCGCGCACGCCGCGGTTCCGCGCGGCGGAGGGCCCGGCGTTGGCCTGGCGCACGACGGTCGCGCCGTACCGGCTCGCGATCTCCGCGGTGCGGTCGTGCGAGCCGTCATCGACGACGACGACTTCGGCCGGCGCAAGCGTCTGCGCCGCGCCGGACTCCAGCGCGCGCGCGAGGAACCGCTCCGCGTCGTACGCTGGGATGACCACGCCGAAGGCGGCCACGCCGGGGACGGCGTTCACTTGACGCCCAGCATTGCCCGGTCGAGACGAGCGACCGCTGCGCGCATCCGGGTAAGCCGGGCGGCGACCGCGAGCGGGCCCAGCACCAAACCGCGCTTGTTGCGCAGCATCCACGGGCCCAACGCCGCGAGGCACGCGGCACGCTGCCCTCGGCTCAGCGGCGCGGCGCAGATCGAGCGCGCATACGATGCCAGCCAGCGCCAGTGCGGTACCGCGTTGAGCACGTTGCTGCCGGCTGAGGTGTCGAACCACGCCGCGCGCTCGTCCAAGGTGTGGTTGGCGTTGACCGACGTCCCGGCGTGCCAACGCTCGAAGAACAGCACCTCGGGAATCTCCGCGATGCGGCCGCGCAGCGCGATGTCGCCGAGCAGCAGCATGTCGGCGCCGATCACCGTGCGCAGTACGGGCGTCGCCTTCAAGACGTCGGCGCGGAACAATCCGAACACGGGATCGCACATCGACCCATCGTCGATGCAGGTCAGAAACCGCTTCCAGCGCGCGACCGGATCGCGTTGGTCGAGGACCAACGCGCTGCGGTGCTCGTCGATCGGCTGGCCTTGCTCGTCGATCCGGCACATCCGCGGATATGCCAGTGCGATCCCCGGATCGGACTCCAGCACCGCTACACAGCGTTCGAGGTTGGTTGGTGAGAGGACGTCGTCGTGCGCGGCGTGGCGAATGTACCGCCCGCGCGAGCGCTCCGTCACGCGATTGTAGTTGTACGCCGCGCCGCGATTGACCGCACCGCGTTCGTAGCGGATTCGCTCGTCGCGCGCCGCGTACTCCCGCACGATGCGCTCGGTTCCGTCGGTGGAGGCGTTGTCGCACACGATCAGCTCGAAATCCGCAAACGTTTGCGCGAGGATCGATTCGATCGCTTCCCGGATGAACCGTTCGCCGTTATACACCGGCAGACCGATCGAAACCAGTGGTACGTTCACGCGGATGAGTGTACCGGAGGCGCCGCGGCGCCGAGCCCGCCCTGGGCCACGTCACAATGGTCCGGAAGTCCTCTGCCGCTCGAGGTCCTCACCCCACGGGACCGGCGCTCCTACAAGACCCAAGGCGCGGAAGCGTAGCCTGAGAACCATGCGCGAGTCCCGCGTCCCGTGACGCTCAAAGAGCACAACTCCACCGAGGGTGGGGCCCGCCGCACGTGATCGCCGCCGTACCGCTGCCGGCGCGCCGGCTCTTGATCGTCCTCGCCGCGGCGTCGCCGTTCATCGGCGCCGTCGCTCTCGCTCCGCGCACGGGCGTTTCCCTGGTTCTGGCCTTGGAGATGCTGGCAGGACCGGTCGCCGTAGCGACCTGGCTGATCCTGACGCGCCCCACGGCGACGTTGGTCGCGCTCTACATCGGCCTCGCGCCAGTCGATTTTCTGCTCAGCTTCAGCGGCGGCTTCACGATCACGCGATTGATCGGAATGGCCGCGGTCGGGGCGCTGCTGTTCGGACTGCTCGCGCGCGGCGCGAACCGCACGCTGCCCGGCGGCGTCGTGGCATGGCTTGCCGCGCTTACGTGGATGGTCGTGACGCTGATGTGGTCGGGCGATCCACCGAAGACGATCGAGCGGCTGATCTCGACCGGGCTTCCGCTCCTGATCGTCACGCTCGTAGCGCTGTCCAAGATCGAGCGCAAGGACGTGGAAGCGCTGTTCGTCGCCACCGTCGGCGTGGCCGCGGCGATCTCGGCGTACGCCGTCATCGCCCACCCGCCGGCGCCGTCGAAATTCACCGGCGAAAACGCCGCCCGCCTCTGGCTCTCCAACAACGGTGCCTCCATCGATCCCAACGGCCTCGCCTTCTCACTGTTGACTCCGCTCGCCGTCGCCTTGGCCGCCGCGCTCGGTTCGGGATCCCGCTTCTGGCGGATCGCCGGCTTCGTCGCGGCACCGTTCATCGCGGCCGCCGTCCTTGCGACCGAGTCGCGCGGCGGGCTGCTCGGCATGGCTGCGGTCCTCATCTGGATGACGCTGCGCTCGCGCAACCGGCTCATCGCGGGCGGCATCTTGGCCGCCGGCCTGGTGGTGAGCGTCGTTCAGGGAGGCGCGTGGTCGCGGCTGTTCTCGCATTCCGGCACCGACGCCGAGGGCGCAGGCCGGTTGCCGATCTGGGAGACCGGCGTGCTCGCGTTCAAGAATCACTGGCTGATCGGGAACGGCTACGGCGCGTTTACCGACGCATTCAACCAAGCGTATCTCCAGGTGCCGCATCATTTCCACATCGGCTGGTCGCGTGAAGCGCACAACATCGTCCTGGCGTCTTTCGTCGAGCTCGGCGTCTTCGGCGGAGCACTCGTGCTCTACGCGTGGTGGCGCCAGTTCCGCCAGCTGCGGACGATCTCGCCCGAGGATCCCGACGCGTGGTTGCGCGTCGCTCTCGAAGCCTCGATCCTGAGCGTGTTCATCACCGGCTTCTTCCTCGACATCCTCGTGCTCAAGCCGGCCTGGGTGGCGCCGATCCTCATCGCCGCCGTCTGGGCGATGCGTAGCGCGAGCGGCGCGCAAGTCCGAGCCCGCACGCAAGCCGCGCGCGTCAGCGTTTGGACGTCCGCGACGACCGACGTCGCCGGCCCCACCAACCACGGCTCGACGCCGACCGCGACGCCGCGACTCGCCGAGGTCATCGGCGCGTCGAGTCGGGCGCCGAACATCTGACCGGCAAATCCGCTTACGGTGCGCCGTCGAATAGGAACGTGACGGCGGTCCCCGTCACCACCGTCATGCGATCGCCTAGCGCAGACGACGCACGGCGTTGCGCGCCGACGCCTCGGCCAGGCCGATCCCGTAACCGGCGTGAAGCGCCGTGAACGCCGCGACGATGCGGGCGGCAGTCGACGCATTCTTTGAGGCGGCGAACGCCGCAATCGTCGCTCCGGCAGCGTAGGCGGCGATCGCGCCGGCGAAGCCGATCCGTGCCGCCGGCGAGAACGGTGCTGCGAGGGCGAGCGCCGCGATACCGGCCAGTGCTGCTGACGGCGCGAGATGGTGCGGCCGCAAGAACGCCGGATGCTTCGTTGCCACGGCAACACGGGCGCGGCCGTAGTTCCGGTACTGCCGGAATGCCGCCGACCACGTCGGGCGCGTCGCGTAGGCCAGCCGGATCGCCCGGTCGCGCACGATCCGCAGACCCGCTTCGCGCAACCGCCAGTTGAGCTCCTCATCCTCGCCGAACTGCATCGTCGCGTCGAAGCTGCCGACCCGCTCGAGCGCACTTCGCCGGTAGATTCCGCACTGGACGGAGGAGACCTCGGCGCGCTCGCGACCGTCGGCATAACCACTAGCGCCAACGCCGTAGCATGACGCGCGCGCGTGAGCGACGCCCTCGCCGAACGGCGTCGTTCCGAACTGTTCGGGCTGACCGCCGGTACAGGCCACATCGTCGTTCGCCGGTTCGTCGAGCACCGCGAGCGCGCGCTCGATGAAATCGTCAGCGACGAACGTACGTGCGTCGACTTTCGCCACGAACGGCCGGTGCGTGCGCTCGAGGGCAACGTTCAACGCTGCCGGCAGCGTTCGCGGCACGCCGTCGGCTATGACCGTGAGACGTCCGTCGCCCGCTGCTCGCGCGCGGAGGATCGATACCGTGGCGTCGCGCGAACCGCCGTCGACGACCGTGACGGCGACCGGCACCGTCTGCCGCAACGCGGCGTCGAGCGCCTCGCCGATATCGCGCTCTTCGTTCAACGTCGACATCACGATGTCGACCCGCGCGGCGTCGTTCACGGCGCGCGGTGGAACAGGAACTCGGCCGCCGTCTTCGCGACGATCGAGAGGTCCATGAACATTCCCCAGTGGTCGACGTAGAACAAGTCGTGCCGCAGCACGTCCGCGACGTCGTCGGGCGTCAGGAGCCGCTCGAGATAGAGCTGCGACCAGCCGGTGATGCCCGGCTTGACCAGATGGCGATCGGCGTAGCGGGGCACCTCGCGTTCGAAGCGCTCCACGTACTCGGGCAGCTCCGGTCGCGGCCCGACGACGGACATCTCGCCGCGCAGGACGTTGATCAGCTGCGGGAGCTCGTCGATGCTGAACCGGCGGAGCACGGCGCCGACGCGCGTGATCCGCGGGTCGGCGCGCGTCGCCCAGTCGCCGGCGCGGCCGTGGCCGGCGACCATCGAGCGGAACTTGAGCATCTCGAAGGGGCTCCCGTCCAGGCCGATACGCCGCTGCCGGAAGAGCACCGGCCGCCCCGTCTCGAGCACGATCGCCGCCGCGGCAATCGCCATCACCGGCGCCGTCGCCACCAGCAAGCAGCCCGCGACCCCCACGTCGACGGCGCGCTTCGCAAACGCCGCGTAGGCCGTCCGCACGCGCAACGGGCGCGCGGCGAGGACCGTCTGCCGGCCGACCGCGCGAGCCGCGAACCCATAGGTGCCGCCGCGCAGCGCCGCCGGTGCGACGGCGACCGTGACGTTGACGGCGCGCGCGCGCTCGATCAGCCGCGTCATCACCGTGGCCGGCGGGATCGCAGAGAGGTACAGCGACTCGCAGGTCAGCGCCGCGCATCGTTCGACCAGCGCATCGACGGCGGCCACGTCATCGATTGCCGCGTCGACGCCGAACACCGCCGCGTCGGGGCCCAGCTCCAGCGCCCGCGCCAGCGACGTCACCTCGTCGGGAGCGGCGGCGATCGCGATCCGCCGCGGATTCGCCGCGGCGGCGCGCGCTCGCGCGGCGTGCGCGAGCGCGCGGCCGCCCCCGACCAGCACCACGGCGACCAGCGCCGCGAACACGAGCACGAAGCGCGAGCTGTTCAGCGTCGGCACGACCGTGAACAGCACCAGCTGCGGGACGATGCCGAGCAGGAGCGCGGTCGTCACGATGTAGATCTCGTCGCGCACCGTCATCGCGAAGGAAAAGCGATAGAGGCCGATCCGCTCGAACAGCATGACCCACAGCGCGACGAACACGACCGGCGCCGCGACGAACTGATGGGTGAGCGCGAGCGGCGAGAACGTGCGGTACTCGACGATCTCCGCCGCGTACGCCGCGACGACGAAGAGCAGCGTGTCGCGCACGGCGAGCGCCCAGGCCTCGCGCGCCTCGAACGTGCGGCCGCTGGTCGAACGGACCGAACGCGCGACGCCGGCAGAGGCGAGCGCGCTCATGCCACGCGCTCGGGAACGTGCTGCGCGAACGCGGTCACCGCGTCGAGCACGTCCTCGACGTCGTTGTCGCGCATCCGCGGATAGAGCGGCAGCGAAACCAGCTCCGGCCACGCCTTCTCGGTCTCGGGGAGATCGTACGCTCCGCCCGCATATGCGGTGAACAGGTGCGAGGGGATGTAGTGAACGCTCGTCCCGATGCGCGCCGCGTGGAGCCATTCGATGAACGCGTCCCGGCGGCCGTCGTCGACGGCGACCGGAAAGAAGCACCAGCTGTGAACGTCGCGCGGTCCCATGCGGCCGAGCGCGGCCGGCGTAACCCCCGAGATCGCCGCAAGCCCGCTCCGGTAGCGCTCCGCGATCGCCTGCCGGCGCGCTTGCATCGTATCGAGCTTGTCGAGCTGCGCGAGGCACAAGCTCGCGGCGATGTCGGTCAGGTTGTACTTGAAGCCCGTGACGGTGACGTCATAGCGCCACGACCCGCCGTCGGTATAGCGCTTCCAGGCGTCGCGATCCATCCCGTGCAGCGCGAGCAGACGGATGCGATCGGCGAGCTCGTCGTCGTCGGTGACGACGAGACCGCCCTCACCGGCGGTCACGTTCTTGGTCGCGTATAGGCTGAACACCGCGCAGTCGGCGTCGCTTCCGGGCCAGCATCCTTCGTCGAGCGTGCCGATCCCGAGCGCCGCGTCCTCGATCACGCGCAGGCCGCGCGCGCGCGCATAGGCCGCGATCCCGGCACCGCCGACGGGCCGCCCGGCGTACGGCATCGTCACGATCGCGCGCGTTCGCGGCGTCACCGCAGCGACGATCGTGCGTACGCTCACGCAGAGCGTGTCCGGCTCGACGTCGCAGAACACCGGCACCGCGCCGCAGTGGCGCACGCAATGCGCCGCGGCGACGAAGGACAATGAAGGAAGCACGACCTCGTCACCGGGTCCGATCCCGTACGCGACCAGCGCCGTGTGGATGCCGGCAGTCGCGCTGTTGAGCGCGATCGCGTGGCGGCGGCCGCCGAGCGCGGCGAAGCGCTCCTCCAGCTCCCGCACCCGGGGGCCGGTCGTGAGCCAATCGCGACGCAACGACGAGACGACGTTGTCGACCTCGTGCTGATCCAGCGTCGGTCGGCAATACGGTAAGAAGGCGTCGCGCATAGGCCGAGCATAGAGCGCGGCCGGGCACGGCGTTAGGAGCGCCGGTCCCCGCCCGCTGGGACCTTACGCGATGGCCAGACGCGCCCGCAGATCGGGCCGGAACGACGGCACGAGCGCCGCCAGTCCGGCGACGAGCGCATCGGCGTCGTCGCGCCGTGACGCCGCGATCAGCGTTTCGAGGCGCCGCTCGAACGCGGCGTAGTCCAGGCGTTGCTGCACGGCGACGCGGACGCGGTCCGCGCTCGATGCCGTGAGGCCTTCCTCGGCGGTGAGCAGCTCCTCGTACAGTTTCTCACCCGGGCGCAAACCCGTCTCGACGATCGGAATCTCGCGATACGGAATGCGACCCATCGCGCGGATGAGCCGCTCGGCAACGGTCAAGATCGCGACCGGTTCACCCATGTCGAGCACGCAGACGCTGCCGTCGCGGGCGGTCGATGCCGCAACGAGCACGAGCGAGACCGCCTCCGGAATCGTCATGAAGTAGCGGGTCATCGCCTTGTCGGTGATGGTGACCGGGCCGCCGGCCGCGATCTGGCGCGCGAAGACCGGCACGACGCTGCCGCGGCTTCCCAGCACGTTGCCGAAGCGTACGCAGACGAACTCGGTCGACGACTGCGCGTCGAACGACTGGCAGATCGTCTCCGCGACCCGCTTGGTCGCGCCCATCACGCTGGTCGGGTTGACCGCTTTGTCGGTCGAGATCATCACGAACTTCGCGACGCGCGCTGCCGCCGCAGCCATCGCGAGCACGCGCGTGCCGAGCACGTTGTTGCGGACGGCCTCGCCGATGTTGTCCTCGCAGATCGGGACGTGCTTGTGCGCGGCGGCGTGGAAGACGACCTGCGGACGCTCGCGGGCGAAGACCGCGCGCACGCGCGCGGCGTCGGCCACGTCGGCGAGCACGACTTGGATGCGTTCGCGCCGCACGCCGCTCGCGAGCAGCCGCTGATGCAGTTCGAAGAGCGAGTTCTCGCCGTGACCGAGCACGACCAGACGACGCGGAGCGAAGGCCGCGATCTGCCGGCACAGCTCGCTGCCGATCGAGCCGCCTGCACCGGTCACCAAGACGTCCGCGCCGCCGATCCAGCGGCGCGCTTCACTCGTGTCGGCGAGCTGCAGCGGACGCCCGAGCAGTTCCTCCGCGGCGACGTTCTCGAACGGGCGCAGCACGCGCACCGGCCGTGCGGTGCGACGGCCGAACGCGTAGGAGGCCGCGCAGCCGGCCAGGGCGGCCGCGCCCGCACCGGCTTCGGCCAGGACGGCGAGCTCGTTCACAGCCGCACGACCCGGCCGCGCTCCGCGGGGATGCCGCGCGTCGCATTGCGTGCGTCGACCACGACCGGGGCCGCGGCGACGAGACCGTTCCAATCGATGCCGTGGTGATCGGTTACGACCACGGCGCAGTCGACGGCGTCGAGCGTCGCGACGTCGAGCGGCACCGAGACGCGTCGCGAGCCGTCCCACCAGCGCACGCGCGGCACCAGCGGATCGTGATAGGATACCACCGCGCCGTCGTGTTCGAGCGCGCGCGCCAGCGCGTGCGCCGGCGACTGCAGCGCATCGGGGACGTCGCGCTTGTAAGCGATCCCGACGAGCAGGACGCGCGCGCCCTTGAGCGGGCGGCCGCGCTGGTTGAGCGCGCGTCCGACCTTGTCGCGCACGAAGAACGGCATCGAGGCGTTGATCTCCGCAGCGGCTTCGAGCAGATGGGCAGGCGCATGGTTGCGTCGCGATTGCCAGGCCAGGTACTCGAGGTCGAACGGAACGCCGCTCCCGCCGACACCGGGGCCCGGCTCGAACCGCATCATCCCGAACGGTTTGGTCGCCGCCGCGTCGATCACGTCCCACACGTCGACGTCCATGCGGTCGCACAAGATCGCCAGCTGGTTGACCAAGGCGACGTTTACCGCGCGGAAGGTGTTCTCGAAGACCTTCGTCAGCTCGGCCACCGCGACGTCGGCGACCGGAACCACCGTGCCGACGGTCGCGCCGTAGAACGCGCACGCCAGCTCCACGCAGGACGGCGTCGCGCCGCTGACGACACGCGCCGTGTTCGCCGCAGCGAACGCGGGGTTGCCCGGATCGACCCGTTCGGGTGAGATCGCGACGAAGTAGTCCTCGCCGACGACCTCCGGTACGCGTGCCAGCGCGGGCAGCAATACCTCGCGCGTCGTTCCCGGATAGGTGCCGCTCTCGAGAATGATCAGCTGCCCGCGATGGAGTCGTGAGGCGATCTCGCTTGCGATCGCGGCGAGCGGCGCGAAGTCCGGCGTTCGTCCGGGGCCGAGCGGCGTGGCGACACAGATCGCGACGATGTCGGACTCAGCGAGCGCCTCGAAGCTGGTGGTCGCGCGCAACCGGCCGAGCTCGACGACGTCGACCATGTCGCGGTCCGAGACGTGGGCGAGGTAGTTCGAGCCTTGGTTGACCTGCGCGACGCAGACCGCGTCGTGATCGATCCCGGTCACGACGAATCCGGCCTTCGCGTTGTCGACCGCGAACGGCAGGCCGACGCGACCCAGGCCGACGACGGCGACGCGCGCGCTGCGGGTCGCGATGCGGTGCAGCAGCTCCTCGTGGACGCGACGGGTCGCGATCACGGTGCCACCGTCCGTTTCAGACGGAGCGCGGGGAGTTCGATGAACTGGCGAGACAACGCCGCGATTCCGAACGCGAGCGGCAACACCCACAGCGCGCGCAGCAACGCAGACGTGAACGGCGACGCCGCGACGGTCAGACCCGCGCGATCGACCCAGCTTAGGATCGGGACGTGGATGAGATAGACACAGAAGCTCGTATCCGCACCGAAGCGGCAGAACCGCGAGCGCAGGGGAGCGAGCACCGGGGCCCCGCGCCAGGCGATGACGGCCAGCACCGCCGCCCCGAAGAGCAAGTTCGCCTCGGTGAGGCGCAACGCCGTCGCCAGCGTGCCGTCGCGCGCGAGCGCCTCCCAGCCCGCGAGCGCCGCGACGAGTGCGAGAATGCCCGCGAGCAGCCGCTTCGAGTACGTGCGCGCGTATGGCGAGCGCATCCACAGCGCGCACAGCGCGCCGATCGCCAAACCGTCGCTGCGGAACCACGGTACTTCGAGCAACGCGCCGTTGCACGCCGCCCGAACGACGGGCTCCGCGACGACGATCGCAGCGGCTAACAGCGCCAGGCGTCGCGGTCCGAGCACGAGCACGCACAGCGGCCATAGCAGGTAGAATTGCTCTTCCACCGCGAGCGACCAGAGCGGCGGCGCACCCGGCGGCACGGCTACGTGAACGAACGGCGCGACGTCGGCGAGGAACGCCGCACCCAGCGTATACCAGCCCCCGTAGCCGGGTTCGAACACGACGAGCGCGAGCAGGACGACCGCGACCAAAGGCAGGATGCGCAGCGCGCGCCGGGTCAGAAAGGTCGCAAAGTAGTCGTGCCGCCGACGCGTGTCGAGCAAGATGCCGGTGATCAAGAAGCCCGTGAGGACGAAGAACAGATCGACGCCGAGCCAGAGGTGCGAGACGGCGAGGAACAGCACGCGTGCGACGCCATGGAGCGCCGCGCCGGCACGCGCGGCATCGCCCTGCATTGTCAGATGGACCAGAAGCACCATCCAGATCGCGGCGGCGCGGATACCATCGAGCTCCGGCGTTCGGCCGGCGCGGTCGAACGGCGCCTCCAGCGCGCGGGCAGCTCGAGCCGTCGTCCCCGCTGCGATTTCGGCCGTCATCGGAAGAGCACCGTGCCGCTGGCGGCCGGCAAGCGCGCGGGCGGCGCCGCCGCGGTCGTCACGGTGCCGCCCTCGAGCAGCGCGCCGCCGTGCATCTCGAGCGCGTGCTTGTAGCCGTGCACGGCGGCGTCGACGGTGCGGGAACGCGACGCGTTCACGACCGCCGCGCACGGACCGACCGGGACCGCGCGCACGAAGCACCGTGCGTACTCGCGCACGTACGCGCCCGACGGTGCACGCAGGTCGTCGACGTCCGCGGGTTGCGGGCGCAGCGGTCCGAGGGCGAGCACCGTGGCCTCGGGGAAGACCGACACGCGCTTGCGCGCGCTGGACGCAGTCATCTCGAGCACGCTGTACTTCGGCCGATACACCAGCAGAAACGAGGAGTACACGTACGCGCGTTCCGCTCGCCCGACGTCGCTGTCGCCCGGCGTGTCGCTGCCGGCGTAACACAGGAAGAGCTTGTCGCGAGCGACTGTCTGCAGGTGACTGTTCTCCGCCGACCGCCAAGCACCGTCGACGCGCTTGTTCGCGAGCGTGTTGTCCATCCCGTTGTCCGACGTGCTCGTGCAGAACTCGTACATTCCGCCGATCGCGCCGGGGCCTTCGAGTGCCGCTTGGGCGTGGGTCTCCGTGCTGCCGTCGTCGGGTGCGTCACCAAGTCCGTTGAAGATCACCGGTATGCTCAGGTGCGACCAGAGCGCGAACGTCGCGTCGCGCTCGCGCTCGTAGCTGCGCGCGCACGCCGGCCGCACGACCGTCGCGTACGTGTGGACGGCTGCGTACACGTCGTCGACGAACAGCGCGTCATAGCGACCGCGGACGTGCTCGTCGACGTACGCGCGGACGCGCGCCCGGTACGCCGCGGCGCCCTGATCCATGAGGAACCCGCCGAGGTCGCCGCGCTTCACCGCGGCCCGCGAGCCGTCGCAGCTGCGCAGGAACGTCGATTCGTCGTCGCTGTACAGCGGCGCATAGTCGTGGTTCGGATCGTACTGGATGCTCGGGTCGAGATACGCGTAGGTATGGATCTTTTCGCGCCGCGCATCCTCCGTGACGGCCGCATCGGCAAGCGCCCAATCGAGCCACGGCGCCAGCTCGTTCAACGGTACTTCTTGGGGCCGGTGATAGCACTTCGTTCCGTAGCACAGCTCGTGCATGCCGGTCAGCACGTGCACCGGCACGGTGGTGTCCGGGCCGGCAACCGTAGCAGTGACGACGGTAAAGACGACGGGCGTCACGACGGCGACCGCCCAGCGCAAGGCGTTCATGTCCTCCGCACGATACCGTTGCAACTGGCGCGAGCAAAGAGCCCGGCATCGATGCGGGCGGGCGGGAAGTCCCGTCGGCGCGGGCCCATGCGAACTCGCGGCAGCGGGACCAGAGGCGTCATGATCGGGCGGTATGGACGTCGTCGCCGCTCCGCGTCGTTTGGCTGCGGATGCGTTGCGTATCTTCAGCGGGCAGACGGTCTGGACGGCGGCGAGCGTGCTCGCAGGCGTCGTCATCGTGCGTGCGGTGGGACCGGCGGGCAAGGGAGCGCTAGCGTACGCGACGACCGTGGTCACGTTGGCGACGATGGCGCTGGGCGGCGTCACGACCGCGGCAATGATCGCAGTCGCGCATCGGGGCGTCGATCGCAGCGCCGCCGAACGGGCGGCGCTGCGGTTCACCGGGATCGCCGGCACGGTGATCGCGGTCGTGCTGGCGACGATCGGGGTCGCGGTCCATTCCCAGCGGGCCCTCGTCGGCAGTGCGGCCGCCGTCGTGCCGGCGCTGCTCGCCGGGGCGGTACAGATTTTCCTTCAGTATCGCGGCGACGTCAACCGCGCCGTCATCGTGCAGCAGATCGCGGGGACGGGCGTCGCGCTCACGACCGCCCTGGCCGTCATCGCCGGCGGCGGCGTCGTCGGCGCGTTCGCGTGCTGGGTCGTGGCGACGTCGATCGCGGTCGTGGTGGGAATGCGCGCTCTGCGGGCGACCTCACTGCGGTCCGTCGTCGCGCAAGGCGTCATCGGCGCGACCGGGACAGGCATCACGCTGCTGAACGTCGCCGGCTACCTGAACTTGACCATTGACGTGTACGTCGTGGCGATGCTCCGCCCGGCGTCCGAGCTGGGCATCTACGCGCTCGCGGTCGCTTCCGGCGAGATGCTGTGGCAGTGCAACCGCGCGCTCCTGTGGCCTGCACTCCGTTCGATCGCCCACCTCGGCCACGCCGAGGCGGCCGCGCTCGCGGGTCGGATCTTCCGCTCGTCGATCGCGCTCGTCGGCGGCGTCGCTCTGGTCGCCTATGTCGCCGCTCCGGTCGCGATCCGGCTCGTCTACGGCGAGGCGTTCGCGCCGGCGGGCGACGTCCTGCGCCTGCTCCTTCCGGGCATCGTCGCGATGGCCGGCGAGGCGGCGCTCGGATCGTGGATCATGGTCGGTCTGGGCCGCACCCGCGAGCTCCTCGCGATCCAAACCGCATCGACGGTACTCTGCGCCGCGATCTGCGTCGCCGGCCTGCCACGCTATGGTATCGCCGCAGCCGCCTTCGCCACGAGCATCACGTACTGCGCGACCCTGCTCGCCGTCGCGTGGCTCGCCGTGCGCAAGGGCTTCCCTTCGCGGTACCTGATCCGAGCGTAACGTGGGCCGGGCGGCGCGAACGACCGGTCGCGCTTCTTCGTCCAGAGCACGCCAAGAAACGCTCTCGCGCGGTGCCGCGTTTGGTCAGCGAGCGTGCGCTGCGCGACGACTGGACGATGTTCGTCGCTCCCGACTATTTGCTCAGGTTCCGACCCGACGTGGTCTTGATCGTCAACCCTATCTTACGAAGGCGAGCTCGGAAGGCGGCGCCCGGGTGATTCGGCTCGCGTTGGGCGACGTTCGAGAACTTCAATCGCCGCCGAATACTACATACGAGGATGTTGGATTCATCGGCGAGCGATGAAGCTTGAAACGGCCAGCTCCAAAGGCCTCTTTGAACGCGACCGTTTCGCCGGGGACATTGCGATGATTGAGTTCGTCGAAGCCGATGATAGCGCCTCCGGCAATGTGGTCCTTGATCGCGCTTAAGCAGCGCTTCGTCGGCTCATACAAGTCCATGTCGAAATATGCCAGCGCAATGATCGTCTCGGGGTGATCCGCGAGATACTTCTCAACTTCCTCCGACGCATCGCCTTTGACGAGCTCGAACTTCTTGATGTGCGAAAAAGAGGGCTCTCGCGCTCGTGGCAGTCCAAGACTTGGAGTAGGTGCTAGACCCAGGACCACCGTTAGGGCAAAGAGCCCGGCATCGACTCGTGCGGGCGGGAAGTCCCCTCGCAGCGGGCCCGTGTGAAGTGGCGGGAGGAGTGCGCGGGCGGGCATCATCAGCCGGTATGGACGTCCTCCAGCGTGCGATCCGTCCGTGCATCGACGTCGATCGCCGTTAGCACCGTCCCTTCTTGCCCTCGCCATGTTCGGCACCTTCGCGTTCGAACGGTGGTACGTCAGCCCCGACCGGCTCTCGATCAAGTCGACGGTGCAACGGGCATTGATCGCGGCAAAGGAGCCGTTCTCAGTGGGCGCAAGCACCTCGAGCATGCGCGCGACGAACGAGCGTGCGCTGCGCGACGACTGGACGACCTTTGCGCACGACGACCTGCGCTCGGGCTACGAACGCAGGGCCACGGGAATCACTCGCGACACCGCGAGCCTGCTGCGGCGGCGCTGGCTCCGTGCGCTGAACGAGCCTGTCAGGGCGAGCCCGCTTGCGGTCGGCGGTGCGCTCTACGTAGCGACCGATCAGGGAAACGTGTACGCGCTCGACGCGGCCACCGGCGACCTTCGCTGGAAGCAGCGCGTCGGTTCGTCGGTGCGCATGACGCCCGCGCTCGTACACGGAACGCTCTTCGTCGGGACGTACGGAGCGCTCGGCCCACCCGGCGCGGTGCCGCACGGGGCCACGTTCCAAGCGCTCGACGCGCAAACGGGTGCGGTGCGGTGGCGACGCAGCCTCCCCGGCTTGGTGCGTTCGGAGCCGGTCATCATCGACGGCGTGGTCTACGAAGGTCTGGCGGGAGGCGATCCGTTCAGCGGATGCTTCGACGGACGGGTGATCGCGCTCGACGAGAAGACCGGCGCGCTGCTGCCGATGCAGTGGATGACGTCCCCCAAACACCGGAACGGCGGCGGAATTTGGGGACCGCTGAGCACCGATGGCTCGACGATCTATGTCGGCACGGGAAACACGTGCGATGCCCAGGGGATCGCCGGGCACGGCGACTCCGTCGTCGCGATGACGCGGAGCCTGCAAACTGTATGGCGGGCCTCTACCAAAGTGTCGGCCGGCGACGATAGTGACGTCGGAGGCGGCGTCGCGCTCGTCGGCCCCTACGCCTATGTCGCCGGAAAGAACGGGTATTTCTACCAGCTCGATCGCGCGACGGGCCGGATTCTCAGGCGCACCGACCTCGCGCCGTTCAAACGTGACGCGGGCAGCATCGCCACGCCGACGGGCGACGGCAGCGTCCTCGTGATCAGCGGCGGAGTCCATAGCAACCCCACGGCGCCGAGCGCGCCGAGCTGCATCATCAGCGCGTTCGCTCCGGACGGCAGCGAGCGCTATCGCTTCACCTCGGAGTATCCGGTCACGGGCTATGCGGCGTTCGTTGCCGGAGTCGGCTTCATCGCACTCGATCGGTCGCTCGTGGCGTTCGATTCCGGCACGGGCGAACGGCTTTGGAGCGCCGATCTCGGCGATTTCTCCTACGCGTCCCCGATCGTCGTGCCGAGCGGCGTGTACGCGGTCACCAATGCCGGCGACGTCCACGCTTTCGGTCCTCCCGAGGAAAGCCTCGCGAACGCGAAGCCGCATGGCTGATGCGTTCACCGAACGATTCGCTACTGGACGTGTCGCCTTCCACGCGGGTGATGTAGCGCATGGTAATTTGCCGCACGAGCAAGGACCCCGAACAAAGGTCCTGCGGAAACGCAGAAGTCCTTGGTTTCGTCGATGTGCAGGGCATGAGAGAAAGCATTGTAAAACGCAGGCTTTTCGCAACGCACATCCAGCGTGGAGGCAGCAATGAGCGTTGAGCCTATTCAGATGGTAATTGAACGCAGCGACATGAAGACTTCTTGCAACGTCTGTTATTCCACGGGGGTTGCTTCGTTGGCGGTGATCCCTCATATGCCGATCGATGCGAATCGGCTGTGGGACACGGCGGAAGACGCGCGCGCGGCGTCGATGGCCACACTGGACATGCGCTTTTGCATGGTGTGCGGACATCTCTTCAACGCCGCCTTCGACGAGAAGATCGTCGACTATGGGGACGACTACGAAAATTCCCAAATGTTCTCGCCGCGCTTTGCGGAATTCGCATCGACGCTGGTGGAGCACCTCGTCGAAGCATATAGCCTCCACGGACGGAACATCGTCGAGATCGGAGGCGGCAAAGGGGACTTCCTCGAGATGTTGTGCGCGTTCGGAAACAATCGAGGCACCAGCATCGATCCGAGCTACAGTGACGGCTCGCGTGCTTGCGGTACCTCCGGACACCTCACGTTCATTCGCGATTACTATAGCGAGCGATACGCCGGCATACCGGCAAATTTCATCTGCTGCCGCCACACGTTGGAGCACATCTGGGATGCGACCGCGTTCCTCTCGACCGTCCGCCGTGCCATCGGTACGGAACGCACGCCGGTGTACTTCGAGGTGCCGAACGGCGCGCACATGCTGCGCAGTCACATGGTCGCCGACATGATCTATGCGCACTGTTCCTATTTTACGCCGAGCTCGCTGCTTCAACTCTTTGTCCAGTGCGGATTCAACGTCAAGTACATTCACGAAGCGTTCGAGGGCCAGTTCCTGAGCATCGGGGCGGTTCCGGTCGAGCGCACGGAGGTTCGGGATCACGTTAGCCCGCGCTACACGGACCTTCCCAGCGCCGTTGCCGACTTTCGTGAAGCGTTCGACTCAAAGGTGAATTACTGGAACAGCCTCTCGCGGACCGTGGAGCGGAAGGGGGAGCGCGCGATCGTCTGGGGAGCCGGCGCAAAGACGGTGATGTTCTTGAACGCTCTGACGAGTTCCGACCCGTTCCCCTACGTGGTCGACATCAGTCCCCGCAAGACCGGCCGGTACATCTCCGGGACCGGCCATCAGATCGTCGCCCCCGACTTCCTGCGCACGTTCCGGCCCGAGGTGATCTTGATCGCCAACCCGATCTACGAGGCAGAGATCCGCACGTCGACCGCGTCGTTCGGTCTGGATCCGGAGTACATCCTCATCTAGCGCCGGCAGGAGGCGCAGCGGCGATCGTGGTTCAACGCAACTGGGGCGGCGCGAACGCAAACACGTCGCCCGCGTCGTTCGCGGCGCACACGCCGCTCGACACCACGACCGGCGCGGCGTACGCGAAATCCCCCAGCGGTGCCGACCACAACGTCGCGCCGCTCGCGGCATCGAAGGCGATCAGACGCCGGTCGAGCGCGATGAAGCCCACGCCCGCGACGAACGCGGCATATCGCGTCAGGGGCCGCTCGCTCTCCATGCGGTACTTCACCGCGCCGTCGAGCCCGAACGCGGTCACCACGGCGCCGGGTTCGGCGTCTTTGGCGGAATCGCTCTTCTCGCCGCCGCTGACGAGCAGCACCGTCCCGTCGCCCGTCGGCGTTGCGATGCCGCCGCCGTTGCGCGCAAACGGCTCCGAATCGTCCCGCGCGCGGACGCGTCCGTTCGTGCGATCCAACTCGTAGAAGTAGCCCCTCTTCGAAGACACGTACGCGTGCTGGCCCAGCACCGCGACCCCGCCGCCCACGTCGCTGTCCTCGATGCCCGGGGCGCGAGTCGAGACGTGCCAGCGCATCCGCAGGTCCGGGGTCAGCGCAACGATCGAGTCGCCGTACCGGCTCGGATCCTCGCTGCACGTGTTGCCGGTGCCGGCGTAGATCGTCGTGCCCTCGGTGCTGAGCGGCCCCCACACGCCGCCGCCGTCGTCAAGACGCGGGCTGGTGCGCCACACCGGGGCGAGCACCGCGCCGGTCCGCAGATCGAGGCGACGATGCGCCCGTCGAAGCATCTGCTGAACGGTTCACCGCCCGCCAGTCCCTCGTACGCGACACCGCCGACGACGACCGGCTCGGCGCGAACGAGCCCGGGGAGGGGCGTACGCCAGCGCACGGCGCCGGTTCGCGCGTCGAGCGCGAGGAACGCAGCTCCGATCGGCGTGCTGCCCACCTTCGCGAGCGTGCCATAGACGCCGACGAGGAGCGCGTCGCCCTCGAGTGCCGGCGTCATCCGCACGGAGTTGCCGACGCGGCGGCTCCACAGGACGTCGCCCGTCGCCGGATCGAGTGCGACGACGGTGCCGCTGCTGTCGGTGGCGACGAAGACCCGTCCGCGCGCCACAGCGGGCTTGCACGCACCGGTTCGCCGAGCGAACACATCCAGCGCTATCCCAGCGACGGCGCCGTCTCGCGTGCAATCGCACCCCCGGTGCGTTCGAAACCCGAGCGTTGCTGATCATGCGCGAGCGTCGTCCAATCGTCGGCGTCCGGGCGGGCGCGAATCGCGCGCAGGGTTTCGTCGGCCGGGGCGGATGGACCCCGCCGCTCATGAGCACGGCTGTCCGTTCGATCGTCGATCGCACCGAAAGACGGCCGAGGTTCGCGTACCAGCGCGGCACGTACGCCCCGGCGGCGGTCAGCAGAACGACGGCGAGCGCGGCTGCCACCGGCGCGACGCGGCGTGGAAACGAGCGCACGTGCTCCCTTGAGTTTACGGGCGCGCGTCGGGGCGGAGCACGTAACGCCGAGCGCTCGGCGAGGGCCGTCGACCCTCGATGCCGTCGATCGCGCCGAGCAGCGCGGCGGCGCCGGGAACCGAACGCCGCTCGCCGTACGCGCGCACGGCGGAAAGCGCGCGATCGACCGTCGCATCGCGTGCCCTGCACTGTCGTTCGTAGCGGCGTGCGAGACGCTTGCCGACGGGTCGCCGCATAGTGGGACGAAGCATACGAATCGAGGCACGCGGGGCGAAAGGGCGCGATGGCCCCGCACTTCGGGACGATCGTCCGCCGCGCAGTCCGGCTCCCGTACCCCTATGATACGAAGATGGCGCAGCGAAGATGGACGCTCTGGTTGGCGGCGATCGTGCTCGTCGCCGTCTTCGTACGTGCGGGGACGTTGGCGTTGCGTCACGATGCGGCGATCGACATGGACGGCACCGAGTACGTTCGCGTCGCCGAGAACCTGCTGGGCGGTCACGGCGCGATCGGAATGCGCGGTTTCCCGATGGTGATCTTTCCGCCGCTGTACTCGTGGGCGATCGCGCTGCTCGTACGCGCGGGCGTCGCGCCCGAGCAGGCGGCGTTGACGATCGCGTTCCTCGGCGGCTGCGCGTTCGTGCTCGCGATCGCAGCGCTGGCCGCGACCGTCTACGATCGCCGGACGGCGCTCGCCGCTGCGCTGGTCGCGGCGGTGCTGCCGATCTGCGTCGAAACCTCGACGAACGCGCTCACCGAAGCGCCGTTCGCCGCGTGCGCGACCGTCGGCCTGTGGGCGCTCGTGCAGCTGGTCCGCACTTGGTCGTTGCGCGCCGCCGCGCTGTGCGGTGCCGGGTTCGGCACCGCGTACCTCCTGCGTCCCGAGGGCGCGTTGTTCGCGCTGGCAGCGCTCGCCATCGCCATCGCCATCGCGCTCGCCGCACGACGGCGAATCCTCCCGATCGCTGTCCTCGGGGGGAGCGCGCTGGTTCTCGCGCTCCCCTCGATCGTCGCGACGGACCTGCTCGTCGGGCACGTCGTGCTCGAAGGAAAGTCCGCCATCAATTTTCGGCTGGCCGACGGTCTGCGCAGCGGGGCCTCGTACCTCGCGATCGCCGACGCCGTGGACGCATCCGGCCGGCCGGTCGGCCCCGAGATCGATCCGCGCTTCTACGCGCCGGATCAGCGCGCACCGCAGTTCGACCTGCGTCATCGCCTCATGCTCGCCGCGCTCGCCGCGCGCCAGCACGCGCGCGATCTTCCCGCGCTCTTCGCAGACGGCGCGTACGGCTCGGGTCTTTTGATCCTGCTCGCGGTGCTCGGTCTCTTCGGGACGGCCTTGACGCGACGGCGCGCGCGCGACGAAGCGATCCTGATCGCGTATCTTGCCGTAGCGTTCGTCGCGCTCGCGAGCGTCTGGCAGATGTGGCCGCGTTACGGGATGCTGCTGCTGCCGATCGTGCTCGTCTGGTCCGCGGCCGGCATCGCGCACCTTCGGCGCTGGAGCATCGGCTCGCGCTTTCCCGATGCCGGTGTCGTCGCGCTCGGGCTGCTCGTCGCGGTCTGCGTCGCGCGCGACGTCGTGAACGCACGTTCCGCCGGAGCGGCGATCGAGCGCACGACCGGCGCCTGGATCGCCGCGCATCCCGCTCCGGGTCCGGTCGTGGACGTCAGCTCGCGCACCGCCTTCTATGCGGGCGCAATCTGGTCGCCGCTGCCATACGGCGACGAGTCCTCTAGCGCGCAGTACCTCCGCACGCTCGCGCCGTCATACGTCGTGCTCGACTCGGCGCGCGCGGTCCAGTTCCCGCCGCTCCAACGCTGGTTCGAACGCGGCCTTCCGCTGCCGCTCGCCACGCGCGCCTTCACCGTCGCCGACGGTCGCGGCCGCCGGCTCACCGTCTACCGCTTCGGTCCAGCGCCGGTGGGCACGTCGGTGCGAAAGCGTCACATCGCCCACGCCGGCGCCGGATAGATCGCGGTGCCGTCGGCGAGCCGATACGGGTAGATCGTCAGGAGCTTCGAGCCCTGGATCTGGTTGACGACCATCGGCTTGAACACGTTGAGCCCGCGCGTGTCGAACTTGAGCAGCCCGAAGAACGTCACGACGTCGAGCCGTGCGAGCGCATCGCGGACGGCCTCGCGATCGGTCGTTCCGGCGCGCTGCAGCGCGTACTGCAGCGCGAGCGCTGCCGCCGTCGCGTCGGCGTTGTGGTAGTCCGGCGCGTGACCGACGTCTCGTGCGAACGCCTGCGCGTACGCGCGCGCGCTGCGATAGAACCCCGCTTCGCCCTTGTAGGTCACCGCCGGTGACCACTGGGCGCTCCCGAGGACGGCTTCGGCGTCGTTGCCGAGCGCCGTGCGAAACTCCGGAGTATCGGGACCGACCGAGTAGCCGTAGATCTTTGCAGCGACGCGCTGGTCGCGCAGCGCTCGGTGCAGCGCAAGCGCATCCTGCAAGTGGCCGGCGTTGAGCACGATGTCGGGATTGGCCGCCTTGATCGCCGCGGCGGTGGCCGCGATCGATGCTGCTTCGTCGACGTACCGCTCGGCGTAGACGACGTGGATGCCGTGATCGTTCGCCGACTGCACGGCGCCTTGTTGCACCTCGAGCGAGAACGCGTCGCTCGCGGCGCTGATCGCGATGGTTCGCGGCTTCGGAGTGCGCCGCACCGCGAACTCGATGATGCCGACGAGATACTTCCGCGCCGGAGAGAGCACGCCGAACGTGTACCGGTACCCTTGATTGAATATGCGTTCCGCCGCGCCGCCGCTGTCGACCATCGGCACGCGGTGCTTCTCCGCGACGGCGGCGGCGGCGAACGTCGGTCCCGACGCGTACGGCCCCAAGAGGAAGTCGACGTGCTGGTCGCCGATCAGCGTCTCGACCGCACGCGCGGTGGTCTGCGAAACCGACTCGTCGTCGGCATAGCGAATCTCGACCGCGTACGCCGTGCTTCCTACGCGCAGGCCGCCGTGCGCGTTCACGTAGCGCGCCCAGAAGTCGTACCCTTCGCGCGTGAGCTTCCCTTCGGCCGCGAGCGGACCGGTGAGGGAGAGTGCGCATCCGAACACGATGCTCGGACGCGGCGCCCCCGCCGCGGGCCCTATGCCGGCGAGCAACGCGCAGGCGAGCGCGGTCGATGCGAAGCGGCGCCGCGTCGCCATCTACAAGCCGCGCTTTCCGACGAACCCGGCGTGCGCGACGACGGCTTGCGCTTCGTCGGAACGCGCGTATGCGATCAGCTTGACGCCATCGTCGGAGGGCGTCGGCAGATCCGATCCGACCATCACGTCGAACGACAACGGATAGCGCCGATCCGAGATCGAGAGCGTGCTGGGCGGGGGTGCGGATCCGATCGCGACGACCTTCGCCGGCACGGCCCCGCTGAACGTCGCCAAGCCGATCAGCCGGCGGCCGCTGGCCGAGGAGACGAGGTGCACGATCGCGGCGCTGGACGTCTCGCGGCGGACGCTTCCTCCGATCGTCAGCCCGCGGAACACCGAGGATCGAAGCACGCGAACTTCGTCGGAGAGGTCGCCCGGGAGAAGGGCCGCGATCGCTCCGGGCTGTTCGCCGAGCTGCGACCAGTCGGTGATCCTGCCGGCGAAGATGCCGCGCAGCTGCCGGAAGCTCAAACGGGTCACGCCGTTCTGCGGATGCACGACGGCGACGACGGCGTCGCGCGCGAGCAGTCCGCCGGCGCCGCCCTTCGGCGCGCTCCAGAAGCGGACGTCGCAGCCCGTCGCGCTCGGCGCGTCGATGCGGTAGGGCGCAGACGAATCACCGCTCTTGACCGCGTACGCGCGAACGATGCTCGTCGCGAGCGTATCGGTGCCGCTCGAACCGCAGACGTGCGCCAGGGTACGCGCGCGGAACGCGACCGGATGCACGACCACCAGCGCCGCGACGAGGATCAGCGCGATCGCGATCGCGCCGACGATGATGGCGCGCTTGCGCCCGTCCGCGGCGGGAGGCGGAGCGATCAGCTCCTGCATCTTGCTTTGAAAAGCGTCGTATGCGTCGGGCGAGAGGGCTTCGCGGGCGGGGACCGCGACCACCTCGAGCCGCTCGCCGCATTCGGGACAATACTCTCCCGGGCCGGGATAGCGCTCGATGCGTTCGCCGCCCTGTCCCTTCGAGCAGCGTTCGTTCCGACACGTGCCGAGCTCGATCACGCCATTCATCACCTCGACACGCGGCGCGCCTCGTCCGCCGCGCGGCGCTCGGCGATACGGCGCGCGGCCTCGCCGGCGAATTGCGTTTGCGCTTCCAACTCGCGCAGCAGATCGATCGCTTCGAGCGACGGTGGCTCGCCGTTGAACGGCGTGACGTTCGCCTGCGCAGCGCAAGACTCTGCCTGCAGCTTCTCGCGTGCTGCACGGCGTTCGCGCAGCATTTGGTCGGCTGCATCGGCTTCGTCGTGCGCGGCCCGCTCGGCGTGTTCGGCACGCTGCCGTTCTTGGCTGCGCTCGCGCAGCGCGCTCGCGCACGCGTCGGCACGTTGCGCAGCATCGCGCTCTTCGGCTTCCGCGTCCGTCACCGCCGCTCTGAGCCGCTGAAACTGCGCGTATTCGCTCGCGATGCGCGCCTGTTCGGCTTCGGCGCTCAGCCGCTCCTCGAGCAGCCGAGCGCGCTCGAGAAGCCGTTCGGCTGCGATGCGTTGTTCCACGGCACGTTTTTGGGCTTCGCTAAGGGCAGCAACCGCCTGCGCCGGATCGGCAACCTGCATCGGGGCTTCACCTTCACTCTTGTCAAAGCACGCTTACGTTTACGCCAACAGGAAAATGCGGGCGCTTGCATTGCGCACACTGTACCGCGCGACGCACGGGGGCGATACGGACCATGCGGTGCGCCGGGTGGGCCCCCCGCCCTAGGCCGGACGGACCGGAGCACAGCGGCTTTGCTTCAAGAGGAAGCCGCCGGTCAGTGATCCCGCCGAGCGGGACAGCACCGCGCGAGGGGAAACTCCGGCAAACGTGACCACCGCTTCTCAGCCGCGTCCGGTTGCCTGGAACCTGCGCGGCGTTTCGCTCATGGCCTTCGCGCACGGCGCGAGCGATCTGTACTCAGGCATTCTGCCGTTCGTCATCTTCTATGACGTCACGCGCGCCGGGCTCCCTGCGTGGTGTCAAGGCATCTTGGCCTTCGTCTGGTACCTGACCAGCTCGATCGCCCAACCGGTCGTCGGCGCGCACAGCGACCGGCACGGCCGCTGGTGGTACCTGCCCACGTCGGTCGCGCTGACCGCGATCGCGGTTTCGTTCGCCGCAGCCGCGACGTCGATCGCCGTCCTCGCCGCCTGCGTCGTCGCCGGCGGGATCGGCTCGGCGGTGATGCACCCGGAAGCGGGCCGCTATACGAGCCTGCTCGGCGGAGCCCGCCGCGCGTCGGCGATCTCGATCTTCCAGATCGGCGGACAGGTCGGCTACGGGCTCGGACCGCTCGTTGCCGCCGCACTCCTCGCCAACGGCGGACTCGCGTCGGTGGTCGCGATGGCCGTCCCCGGGCTCGTCGCTGCGCTCGCCGTCGGCGTCGTGCTGCCGGGATTCGCCCGATCGGCCGATGCCGCGGCACCGCGCCGCACGGGCGCGGCAGACGGTCCCGCTCCGCGCGTCGATCACCTCGCGATCGGCCTGCTCGTCGCGAGCACGTCGCTGCGTTATCTGACCGGCGCGTCGTTCGCCTATTATCTGCCGAATCTGTTGACCGCGCGCGGGCTCTCGCTGACGGCGACCGGCGCCGTCGTCACGGCGTTTCTCATCGCGGCGGCGATCGGGCTCTACGCCGGCGGCGCGACCGCCGACCGCCTCGGAGCGGCCCGCGTCGCGATCGCCGGCCTCGTGCTCGCGGTGCCGCCGCTGCTGCTGGCGCTCGGCACGCACGGCGCGCCGACCGTCGCCGCACTCCTGGTCGGCAGCGTGCTGCTCTCGGTGCAGAACGCGCCCGGCGTCGCACTCGCCCAATCATTGCTGCCGCGCAACCTCGGCACCGCGCTCGGCTTGATGAACGGGGTTGCGTTCGGGATCGGTTCAGCCGGTGTCGCCGCCGTCGGCGTGATCGTCACCCGCTACGGCGCGGACACCGGTCTGCTCGTCGTCTCGTTCGCCCCGCTGCTCGCGGCGGCGGCGTACGTCGTCGTCGCACGCCGCGGCTGAGCGTCCGAGCCCGCGAGCAGGACCCACCCCCTCGGGGGTGAAGCCTCGCCGACCTCTCACGTCATCCGAAGGAGAGCTGCCGGTGGAAGACATCGCGCGCCTCAGGAACGTCGCCGTCGTCGGGCCCCATCACGCGGGCAAGACGACGCTGGTCGAAGCCTTGCTCGCACACTGCGGGGCTATCCCGCGAAGGGGGTCGGTCCGGGACGGGACGACCACCACGGACTGCGAGCCCGAAGCGATCGACCATCTCCAATCCGTCTGCGTCGGCTTCGCGCACACCACGTGCGGCGACGTCGACCTGAACCTCGTCGACACTCCGGGCTTCGTCGACTTCTTCGAGGAGACCAAGACCGTCCTCACCGCGGTCGACGCGGCGGTCGTGGTGATCGACGCCGAACCGGAACGGGTCGCCCAAACGGCGGCGATCGTGGAATACATCGAGATGCGCAAGATGCCGCATCTCTTTTTTGTCAACAAGCTCGATCGGCCCGGCGCACAATTCCGCGCGACGCTCGCGGCGCTGCGCGCAGCGTACGGGCCGCACGTCGTCGCGACGCACTTGCCGATCGGTGAAGGCGATGCGTTCACCGGCTACGTCGACCTCGCGTGCCGCAAAGCGTTCCGCAGCAACGGCGCCGTGACCGAGATCGACGTCCCCGCCCACATGAACGACGACGTCGACGCGCAGCGCACCCTGCTGCTCGAAGCGCTCGCGGATTTCGACGACCATCTGATGGAGGAGCTGCTCGAAGGACAGGCGCCGACGCAAGACGAGATCGATCTGGATCTGTGCGAGGACTGCTCGCACGATCAGATCATCCCGGTGCTGGTCGGCAGCGCGGAGAAGAATTTCGGCGCGTGGGCGCTGGTCGACGCGATCTCTCGGATGTTTCCCTCGCCGGCGACCGAACCGCACCATGACGTCGACGGGCGGCCGGTGGTTCCGCGCGCCGAGGGGCCCGTCGTCGCGCAAGTCTGCAAGACGATCATGCACCCGCAGCAGGGCAAACTCTCGGTCGTGCGCGTCTTCACCGGCAAACTCACGCCGCAGACGCCGCTCGTCGACGCATCGCGCGGCGGGACGCCGGTGCGCCTGTCGGGGATCGTGCGCCTCTTCGGCAAGAAACAAGAATCCGTCACGTCGGCGGGACCCGGTTCCATCGTCGCGCTGGCTCGGCTCGACGGAGTCGGAACCGGCGACACGCTGAGTTCGCCGAATGCCGGCGTGCTGATGCCCACCGTCCCGCTCTCGGAACCGCTCTTCGCCGTGGCGATCGCGCCGGCGCAGCGGCTCGATGAAGCGAAGCTCTCCCAGGCGCTCGCGCGCTTGATGGATGAAGACCCTGCGTTGCACGTCGCGCGCGCGGAGTTCACCAACGAACTGCAGCTGCTCGGCAGCGGCGAGACGCACGTGTCGACCGCGACGGAGCGGCTCGCGCGCAAATACAACGTCGACGTCAAAACGCACCCGCCCTCGATCGCCTATCGCGAGACGATCCAGAGCGGGACCGAGGTCCACTCGCGCTACAAGCATCAGACCGGCGGTCACGGACAGTTCGCCGACGTGAAGCTGCGCTTCGAGCCGCGGCCGCGCGGTGCGGGCGTCTCGTTCGAAGAGAAGATCGTCGGCGGCGTCGTCCCGCGGCAATTCTTCCCCGCGGTCGAAAAGGGCGTGCGCGAAGCCCTCGCGACGGGCGGCCCGCACGGCTTCCCCGTCACCGACATCCACGTCACGCTCTTCGACGGTGCGTTCCACGACGTCGACTCGAGCGAAGCAGCGTTCAAGACCGCGTCCGGAATGGGCGTGCGCGACGCGCTGCACAAGCTCGGCACGGTCGTGCTCGAGCCGCTGATGCGGGTCGAAACCAGCGTCCCCTCAGCGTCGCTGTCGTCCGCCGTGTCGCAGCTCACGGCGAAGCGCGGTCAAATCCTCGGTTTCGAGGGAGCCGACAAAGCGGGCTGGGATCGCATCGTCGCGCTCGTCCCGCAAGCGGAACTCGGCCGCTACGCGACCGAACTCCGCACCGCAACCGCGGGCCTGGGCACCTACGCCGCCCGCCACGAACGCTTCGAAGTCGCCCCGGAGCGCGCGATCGCGTAGTCCCCCGTCACGATGAGATCACGTCGTCACCCCGCGCGAAGTCGAGGGGTGACGACGGCTGGTCAACCAACCAAGCTCCTCGGCGTTCCCAGCCTGACCCCAGCGAATTTTCAGCAGCCTTTAAGCTTGCGCGCGATAGCGCGGTCGTTTCGTAGACAGCCGCTCATGTTGCGAACCGGACCCGTCCGTCGCACTCGGGCTCGCTAAGCGAGCGAGTTCAACGGCCGGAAACGGGTACGAGCGGGTCACTTGTCTGCTACGCACTCCAGGAGCCCGTCTTTGCGCACTCATACGATTCTGTCATCGCGCCTTGCGCGCACCGTCCTCGTCGCCGCATCGCTCGTCATCGCCGCCGGCTGCGGCGGCGGCAGCAGCGGCACCACCCCGATCCCCAACCCCGGCAGCAACAACTACTGCGACCCCGACAACAACGGCGTCCAACTCGCGCGTCCGACGTCCGGCTTCCCGATGACCGCGTCGAACACGCTCGAGATCGTCGCCAACGGGAATACCGACACGCTCTCGCGGAGCTATTCGCAGTTCGACCTCAACCTGGTCGACAATTTCGGAAACCGCTTCGCCACCGGCACGCTCAGCCTGGCGTCCGACCCGCGCGGCCCGCAGCCGTACGCGACGGATTTCTACTACTCCGGCGTCGTGCAGGGAAATCTCCCCGGCGGCGACTTCTTCACCGTCTACCTGAACGCACCGAACACCAACTGCACCCCGCTCCCGATCGGCTCCCTGCAGACGTAGTCGCAGACACCGTCACGCTGAGATAGTCGTCGTCACCCCGAGCTTGTCGAGGGGTGACGAGCGGCATCTCACGACGTTATGCGTTCGTGCCAGTTCGCGAGCGCGGTCGTCGTTTGTTCGGGGGCTTCGTACATCGGCAGGTGGCCGACGGCAGGGAGTTCGACGAACGTTGCACCGGCGATGCGCGCCGCGGTTTCGCGCAACGTCTCCGCCTTGAGATAGTGGTCCTCGGCGCCGGCGATGACGAGCGCCGGGACACGGAGGTCTTCGAGCAGGTCGTCGCCGGCGACGCGCTCTTTCATGCCGCGGATCAGTTGCGCGTTGCCGCGGGGATCCTGACGCGCCATGACGGCGCGCGCGCGTTCGACGAGGTCCGGCCGGTTGCGGTAGACGTGCGGCGCGAAGTAGCGCGGCAAGTAGCTCTCGATCGCCGCGTCCATCGTACCGTCGGACTCGAGCTGCTTGGAGAGCGCGTCGCGTCCGCCCGCGAGCGCGCGCTGCTCGTCGGAGCCGCCGTTCGTTCGCCCGGCATCGGCGGCGACGTGGCTCGCCACGAGCGCGAGCCCCGCGACGCGTTCGGCGTACATCCGGAAGAATGCGAGCGCGACGTAGCCGCCGATCGAATGTCCGGCGATGGCGGCACGCTCGATTCCGAGCACGTCGAGGACGCCGGCGACGTCGCCGGCCAGCGCTTCCATCAGCGCGGGACCGTCGCTGGGTTCGGACTCACCGCAACCGCGCAGGTCGATGCGCACGACGCGCGCCGGCGCGAGCGCGACGCGCTGCTCGTC
>Ga0102924_1001014_pt1 | contig 33152 bp, 36 predicted proteins | sample PaiPotPPM11metaG_FD_80116 | JGI IMG/M metagenome (GOLD analysis project Ga0102924, IMG submission 80116) | Iron sulfur acid spring bacterial and archeal communities from Banff, Canada, to study Microbial Dark Matter (Phase II) - Paint Pots PPM... ...
TGAGTATCAACTTCATTGGTGATGGGCTGCGTGATGCCCTCGACCCCCGCAAGACCCAAGGCTGACTCCTCCCCACTCTCCACTCCCCGCACGTAGCAGACAGGCGGCCCGGCCAGGGGCCGCCTGTCTTTGTGTCTGGATATTTCACACATTGCGCTGTTGCCATTTTCAGACTACGCATCACAAATTACCTCACGTTCCCGTTTATACGGATGAGAGAACGGAGAGTACGCCCGTTGGCTGTCTGAATAGACGATTGAACCCTTAATGGAAATACATAAGACGACGGGACACCGATGGAACACGAACATACGTATAGAGATGATGCCAGGCCGCGAAACGTTATGAAAGAAGGCGTGACTGTGGGCGGCACGGAACTCGATGGCATTGCGGGTGTCCTCTGGGATGTGCAGGGCGCGGAGGCGACTGCGCCCCGCGACAGCGATGTCATTTATCGCTTGTACCGCCAGGAGAATGCATCCACTGAGGGTGATGCATTACTCTCCATGCGAGGGCGCTGCTTCATCTCCGAGCCCCGACGACCCTATGCCGTCGGCGAGGCGGTAATGCTCGAAACGCGTGACGGGCAGCGCATCTTTGGCACCGTCCGGCATATCCGCGAGATGCGCACGGGCAGTGTCTCGCTCATTCTCGATATCCAGCACGAGTAGCAACTCGGTTTTCCCCAATTAGGCGAGATAACGAAGCATCCCCATCAAGCGTTCCATGAGGAGAACGCATACGCCCCGCGGGCAGGCATTCCGATATTCCTGATGCGTGCCGTATGCGATAATGTCCCTCTTCTGCTCTCCTATCTGGCTTTACCGAACCGAGGACGTATCACGAAGGAGCGCGAGCGATGATCGGCAAAGAAATGCTCACGACGATGTTCGACTACAACGCGCGAACGAACGTGCGCCTCCTCGATTGCGCCGCGAAGGTAGGCGATGAACAACTGGACGAGCCGTCCAATTACAGCGTCGGCAGCCTCCGACAGACCCTCTGGCACACACTGATCGTCGAGTATGGATGGGGAGGGTTCTGTCGGGGCGAAGTGATTGATCGCACGCAACCACCGCCGATTGAGCCGACCGCCACTGTCGCGGCCTTCCAAGCCTTCCAGGCACAGGAAAGCGAGCGAATGCATTCGTATATCAGAGGAGCAAGCGACAACGACCTGATGGAGACCCTGACAAGGAAACACCCGGACGGGACGGACCGCGTCTTCATCCGATGGCACGTCCTCGTCCATATGCTCTATCACAGCGCGCAGCACCGCAGCGAGGCGGCGGAACTGCTGACCCGCTACGGCCAATCACCGGGCGACACCGATTTCATCTATTTCGTGATGCCGAAACGCTGACGCCTTGCCCCCGCCCGCGTGATTGACGTGCTTGCCGCCATCCAGTACGTTGCCGCAAGACACAGCACGCCGGTACGGATGGAGGATGACATTGGCAGCGCAAAGCGGGGCAACGAACACGACACGATATGACACGATTATCGCGGGCGGCGAGGTGCTCGATCCGGGTGCAGGGATCAGCGGGCGGCTCGATGTCGGGATCACGGATGGGCGGGTCGCCGCCATCGCGCCCGATCTCGACCGGAGCGGCGCACGGACGGTCTTCGACGCCACGGGCCAATATGTCACTCCCGGCCTCGTGGATCTCCACACGCACATCTACTGGGGCGTCACCTATTGGGGCATCGAGGCCGATCCCGTCGCGGCGCGCTCCGGCGTGACGACATGGCTCGATGTCGGCAGTGCGGGCGCGTATTCTTTCCCCGGCTTCCGCCGCTATATCGCCGAACCGAACCGCGTGCGCACCTTTGCCTTGCTCAACCTCTCCGCCATCGGCCTGATCGCGCCGACCTATGAACTGGCGACGCTCGAATACTGTAATGTTCCGCTCGCGACGAGCATCGTTGAGGAGAACCGCGACATCATCCTCGGCATCAAGGCGCGCATTGACGCGAGCACGACGCGCGGCGTCGGCATCCGCCCTCTCGAATTGGCGCGCGAATTGGCGGACACCGTCGGGCTGCCCTTGATGGTCCACATCGGCAGCAGCCCGCCCTCGCTCGATGACGTGCTCGCGCTCCTCCGGCCCGGCGACATCCTCACGCACTGCTTCCGCACGCAGGGTCAACACCGGATCATCGGCGCGGACGGCCGCGTGCGGGAGGACGTGATCGCGCTCCACGACGCCGGACTGATCCTCGACATCGGCCACGGCACCGGCTCGTTCGGCTTCGACACGGCAGAGATCGCGCTGGCGCAGGGCATCCCACCGGACGTAATCTCCAGCGACATCCATCAACTCGCGGTGCAAGGGCCGATGTTCGATCTGCCGACGACGCTCTCCAAGTTCCTCAACCTCGGCATGCGCCTGCCGGACGTAATCGAACGAGCGACAAGTCGCCCCGCCGCCGCGATGCGCCGCCCTGACCTCGGCACAATCAAGCCGGGCAGTGCGGCGGATATCGCCCTTTTCCGCCTTGAGGAGGGGGAGTATACCTTCTACGACACGCAGATGATGGCGCGGCAGGGAACGCGCCGCCTCGTCAACACGCTGACGATGGTGGACGGCGTGCCGCTCCCCCGCACCCCGGAGCGCAAGCGGATGGTCTGGGCGAACCTGCCGGCACACCAGCAACCGATTGCCACGACCCGAGGCGAATCCGGGCCGTGATCCTGTCGCGACATAGGGCATGAGCGCCTGCGGCGCCCGCGCTGCCGGGCAATGCGTCGTCACGAGTTCTGCCCGATGCATTGCCGATGTATGAATGTGTGATGACGAGGCGAAGCCGCACGAATCATTGACACAGACCGTACAATGGAATTACGGCACAGACAGGAAACGTACGGAGTGGCTCATTGGTACCGTAGTGATGCACGAGACGCGTGCGTTCCCGGTGGTCGCGTATCGCTCCGACACCCGCTGCTCGGTGATCCCGCGTAGATCGCGGGGCTACCGCCAAGGAATCTTATCAATCGGAGAGGTGTAGGATGGCATCTGGAGCAGGGGCACGGGGAATCCTGCATGCGTCCGATCGCGACACCGTCGCCCGCGACGACCGCATTCTCCCGGAGACGCGCTGGCTCTCTGCGTTCATCGTGCCGTTCCTGTTCATCGCATTCGTGATGCTCTACTTCTTCCCCGATCACACTGATCGCTTGTTCGCCTGGACAATCCGGCCCAATATGACCCCACTGATCATGGGCGCGGGATACATCTCCGGGAGTTATTTCTTTATCCAGGCATTCTTTGCCCGGCGCTGGCATACCGTGCATCTCGGCTTCCTCCCGATCACCGCGTTCACGATCTTCATGGCCATCGCGACCTTCATGCACCTGGACCGCTTTCACCACGGGCATGTCTCGTTTTATGCGTGGGCCGGGCTGTACGTCATCACGCCGATCCTCGTGCCGCTTGTGTGGTACCGCAACAGTCGCACCGATCCACGCAGCCCGGAGCCGGGCGATGTCCTGCTGTCGCCCGTGGTGCGCGGCATCCTCGGTATCGGCGGCGCGACCCAGTTCTTGATCGCCCTCTTCCTCCTGCTCTTTCCCAACACCATGATTGATCTCTGGCCGTGGAAACTGACGCCCCTCACCGCGCAGGTGATCGGCGGCTGGTTTGCGCTGCCGAGTGTGGTGGCGATGCTCATGGCGATTGACCGCCGCTGGAGCGCGATCCGCATCACGCTTCAGAGCCAGTTGATCGGCCTGGCACTCATGCTGATCGCCGTCGTCCGCGCCTGGAGCGATTTCGACCGGTCAAACTGGCTCACCTGGGTGTTCATCGGCGGGATCGGCGGCATGTTTCTCGGCCTGCTCGCCCTGGATATCGTGATGGACGGGCAGCGCCGGAAGGGCGTCCGGACCGTCAGGTAACCTGAAAGAGATCACCCAATGCCTGTGCTGCCCTTACCCGCCGACGTGGAAGAAGTCTTTCGGGAGTTTCGCGTCTGCGAGTTCACGACCCTCGCCAAAGACGGCACGCCAATCACCTGGCCGACGATCCCCTTTTACGAGTCCGACACGGGCCGTTTCATCGTCACAACCTCGGTTGCCTTCCCCCAGAAGGCGTTTAATGTCCGGCGCGATCCGCGCGTCTCGCTGCTCTGGCATTCGCACGGGATGCGCGACACACTGCGGATCGCTATCTCGCCGCGCGCGGCCTCGCCCGCCCCGCCATTCCCTGGCCCGACATCGTCACCGTAAAGAAACAGGCCCGGCAGAAACGCAGAGCCCGCGGGTCTCACCGAATCTGAGCGGTCATGTCTCAGTCAGATTAGGTACAGTTCCGTCTGCCGCCCGGCCAGCCAGGAGACCGTGCCGCCGGTGAGCACCGCATCTTCTTCGAGCGCGATGCGTACTTCCTGCCCGCCCCACTCCGGTACCGGATGGCGGATATTCAGTTCGATGGAATAGCAGGTGCTGTCGTGGAGCGGGTAATCGCCGTTGCCCGGCACGCCGTCCTGCTGGTCCCAGAGGCCGATTGTCGGCCCGGCGGCGTGGCCGTGGTAGCCGAGGGGATGGGTGTAAATGCTCGGTGTGAGACCAGCATCGCGTGCGTCCGCGAGGGCTTCGCGCAACACGGTATTGCCGGTGTGCCCAACGGCCATCGCGCCGCGCAGAATGTCCTGTAAGCGATTGCCCGCCGCGAGCGCCGCGACGAGGCCCGCCGGGGCTTCCGTCTCGCCCGGTTTGCGGATATAGGCGTGCTGCTGGTGATCCGTCGCCAGCCCGAGGTAGTAGAAGCCCATATCACAATGCAGAAGATCGCCATGCTGGATTAGCGTGCGCCGGTCATCGGTGCGCTGGATTTTATCCCACGCTTCACCGGGCGACTGGACGGTGATCGTCGGCTGAAACCACGCCTGCAACCCGGCGTCGAGCATCGTCTGACGCATCCACCAGACGACATCGTCGGTCGTCGTGCTGCCGGGCTGGATCGTGCGCGGCGAGAACGCCTCGGCGATGATCGCGTGCCCGAGCGCGATGATGCTCGGATAGACTTCCAGTTCGGCGGGGATGCGCCGCTCCAGCCAGCCAACGCAGAGCCGCTCAGCGCTCATCGTGCGGGCCATCAGTTCCTCACCGAGCGCGGCGGCGATGCGCGTGTACTCCTGGTGGGTCAGACCGTCGCCAAAGGCGAAAGTGGCGGAAATGTCGAGGCCGATCACCTTCGGATCGCGCTCGCGGACGACGCGGGCAAGGCAGGCGTCCTGCTCCTCGGCCTCCGGGTCCCAACCCTTCGTGTAGAACTCCCCGAAGCCATAGCGGTCGAGCGTTAGGCGCTCCACGCTGCCGTCCGGGCGGCGGGAGAAGACGAGGATCGTGCGGCGGCGTGCAGCCATGCTTGGCTCCGGCAGCATCGTCATAATCACTGGGTCCTCGTTGTACTCGCGGGCGGCAATGATCCACATGTCGAACCCCTCCCGCGCCATCAGGGCGGGCAGGATCGTCTCCAGCCGCTGCGTGAGCCAGTCGTTGCGCACGACAGCCCGCGCCCGCAGCGGCAGGACACGCGTGCGCAGTTCGGCCACAAAAGCGGTGCGGCTATCGGTTGGCACCAGATCGGTCATCGTCGCCTCTCCGTTTCGTCAGCATGCGGATCGTCGTTGGGCCTTTGCGCACCGTACTGTACCATGCGCGGTGACATGCTCGACAAGCGCCCATCATGCCCGTACAGTGGATGCACGATACGCCACTGAAGGCCAGGAAGGAATGTGATGCCGACGAGCGAGAAAAAAGCGGTGCTGCTGCTGAGTGGTGGCTTGGACTCGACGACGACACTGGCGATTGCCCAGCGTGCCGGGTTCGCCATCTATGCCTTGACCTTCCGCTACGGCCAGCGCCACGAACACGAGATCGAAGCCGCGCGCCGGATCGCCGCCGCAACCAACGTCGCGGAGCATGTGATCGTGGAATTCGATCTGCACCGCTTCGGCGGCTCGGCATTGACAGACGACATCGCCGTGCCGAAAGATCGCAGCCTCGACGCGATGGGAACGGGTATTCCCGTCACCTACGTTCCGGCGCGGAACACGATTTTCCTCTCCTTCGCACTGGCGTGGGCGGAAGTGCTCGGCGCGAGCGACATCTTCATCGGCGTCAACGCGCTCGATTACAGCGGCTACCCGGACTGCCGCCCGGAGTACATCGCCGCGTATCAGCAGATGGCGAATCTCGCCACGAAGGCGGGCGTCGAGGGCGCACAGCAAGTGACAATCCACACCCCGCTGATCGCAATGACGAAGGCGGAGATCATCCGAGCGGGCGCAGCGCTCGGCGTTGACTACGGCCAGACACTCACCTGCTACGATCCCGCACCCAATGGCGCCGCGTGCGGCCGCTGTGATGCCTGCCTCCTGCGACTCAAGGGCTTCGCCGAAGCCGGATTGACCGATCCCACGCCGTATCAGGTCAGCAGCCACCAAGCGGTATGACGGTCATGCCCTCAGTCCCGGTTGATGACAATCATCGTGATCGTGTTCTTGACGCCCGGCGTGCCGTGCAGGTCGCGCACGACAACGCGCCCGACTTCCTCGATCGTCGGTTCCTCGATGACAACGACGAGATCGTGCGGCCCCATCACGAGGTCCGCCGCGACGATGCCCGGTGTCTTCAAGAGATGGTCACGCACCTCTTGCCCCTTGCCGACCTCGGTATCCACAAAGACGTAGCCTCGCGCCATCTCCCGCCTCCTGTCGTGCCACCCTCATGCCGATGATTGCATTGTACGCTACTTGGTGAACAAGGGGCGGGAAGACCGAGCCTTCAGGCGGCATTGATTGCGACGAACTGCGCGTCCGTCGTGTACTGGCGCAACACATCCGCACGATGGACGAGAGCGACAAATGCGGAGTCGTTTTTCGTGGGAGTGCGGAGGGAGGCGAGGAGGGCGGCACAGTCGTCGGCGAGGTCAGGGCGGGAAGCGTGGAGCGCACCGAGAAACGTCGCATCGTCAGCGGCGGGGTCGAGACCAAAGGGGGCGGCGAGATCATGCTTCAGCCGCTCGGCGATGTGTCCCTGGGCGAAGCCGCGCTCGTTGGCTTCCCGCCAGTGATTGCCGAGGGCGCGGGCATATTCCGCCGGGGCCTGCGGCGGCACGGGCGGCGCGGGCTGTGGCCGTCCGAATCGCCGCCCTCCCAGGATAGACGCGACGAGCGTCAACCCGGCGAGATAGAAGAGCGCCCAGCCCCACGGCGAACGGAGCGCGAGATCCGCGATGTTCGATCCCAACCCGTAGCCGTGGTGGTACTCGTCAAAGCCGATGCGCCCCCCGGCGGGCAACCCCGCCAGCAGGTTCTGGACAAGCGCGAGATTATCTGCCTGGGGCAAGCCAGCATTGGAGAATGGATATGGCCCGGCGACGATATGTACTCGCCCCTTGCCGCGCGCCATCGTCGCAACGACTGTCCCATTCTCCGAGGTCGCGCGGGAGAGGAAGCGAGGATCGGCCTGGGTGTTTGGTTTCACCGTGGCATTCGACTGGAGCGCGATGGTCGCCACCGGTGGGCGGGCGAGCGTTGGGCCGTCCGGGGCGGCAGTCGCTCCTGTGCCCGGGTTCATCTGGCCGACGAAGAGATCAAGTGCATGTTGCAGATTGCCGGTGCCGTCATCGCCGTCCGTAACGAGGATGAGCGTGCCGCCGCGCTCCACGAAACCTGCGATGTCCGCTGCATTCTCTGTGGAGATCTCTTTGGTCGTCGGCACGATAACGAAGAGCGCGGCGAGGCCATCCCCCGTGAAGGGGAAATCGCGCACTCGCTCCACGCCATACCCCTCCGCCTCCAGCCATTGTGAGAGGGCGAGGCTCCCCTTCGGCGCGGCGGAGAGCGTCGTACCGCGTGGCAACGTCCGCGCGTTCGAGGCGGGCGTGAGCAGTTGCAGCAGAATCGTCCCGAAGACGAGCGCGCCTCCGACAGCGATGAGCAGCCAGACACGGCGTGATACCCGCCTCATGCCGCCACCCCCTGCGATACGCCGGTAATCTGGCGGAGATCGTCGGTGAAGGAGCGCGCCCGCGCGTATTCTGCCGCATGGCAGGGCGCGTTGGCGTAGACGATCGCCTCCACGAGGCGCACGAAGGGACGAAGCGGCTCGACCAGCCACCACTGCTGTCGCTGCGTCTCACGCAGATATTCGCGGTCGGTCAGGGCGGGATCGAAGGCGACGAGTCGCCGCTCATCGAGGTCGGTCAGCGTGCCGAGAAAAAGGGCACGGACGGCGGCGCGATAGTCACCCTGGGCGGCGAGCGCGTCCGCGTGCTGCCGCCATTCCGCCGCCGTTCGGGGCGGGAGCGCCGCATCGGCGGCGGGCTTCCTGGTCCGCCTGCGCCGCCGTCGCGCGATGAAGAAGGTAACGACGGTAGCACATGCGAGGGCGAGGACGATGAGCAGGACCGGCGAGCCGAGCAGGGCGAGCAGCCGCACCACCGGGCCAGCGCCGGGGATGTTGGCGGGCGCGTTCGGCGTCGGAACGCGCCGGAGCGGCCGGAACGGGCGGCGCAGTTGCTCCCCGATCCACGATTGGAAGCGGATCGCCTGCTTCTGCACGGCGTTCGGCTCCGCCTCCCGGAAGGCGCGGTCGCTCAGCACCCGGTCGAGTTTCTCCCGCGCCTGTGGGTCCGGTGTGGCGCTCTGTGCATCGGTAAGGAGAGCGTGGAGCGATGTCAGTTCCACGACTGCCTGCTCCGTGTCCGGCGGCGAGCGGCGAAGCGCGGCGAGCGCGGCGCTCTGCGGGGCCGGATACCGCGTGCCGCCCACCGTCACGCCGTCAATGCCGTCGAGGGCTTCTCGCGCCCGCTGGATCGCGGCATCCCGTGGCGCGCCCGCGAGTGATTGCGCTTGTGCCAGGGCATCCCGCGCGGTGGTGACTCGTTGGATGTAGACCGATAGGTCCACATCGGCAGCACGGACGGCGTCAGGCAGGCAGGCGAGTGCAACGACGCAGATCGCAACGCGGAACAGCGCCCGCAGCCTCACGCGATCCCCCGCGCCGCGCGTTCGGCGGCACCGCGTTGCAGGAGCAGATCAATGTCAAACCCCTCGCGCCGCAGCCGCAGATCGCTGAAAAAGAGCGTGCTGACCGTCACGGCGATCGGCGCCATCACGACATCCACGAGCGAGGCGACGATGGCGAGCAGCACGACGCCCGCGCCACCACCGAGCAAATCCTCCGACGACGTGAACCCGGCAATCAGGAAGCCTAACCCACCAGGCACCGCCGCCACGAACAGCCGCAGCATACCGACAACGATCAATAAACCCACCAATCGCCACCACGAGCCGCGCGCGAGGCGATTGCTCCGCGCCAGCCCCGCGACGGGCCGCCGCCCTTCCAGCACAATCGCTTGCGGCGCGAGTTGCCAACTGACATATAAGAAGAGCGCGAACGGCGCGCCGACGAAGAAGGTACATATCGTGATCGCACCGAGCGCAACGGTCGAGAGCAGCGATGCGCCGAGCAGCGACCAATACCGCCGGCGTGCGTGCATGTACGCCGCGCCGAGCGTGCAGGGCTGGCTGAGCGTCCGCAGTCCCGCAATGGTGATGAGCGCGCCGGTACCGAGTGTCTGGATCGCGAGGGTGATAAATGCCGCGACAACGACGATGAAAAAGGTCGCTGTCGCGTCGGTCGTCACGGCGGCGTGCGCGCCGACCCGTGCGTACGTCGCCGGGTCGAAGGGATTGAACGGCGTGAAGAGCGTCGAGACGAAGGCGGAAAGCAGATGCGCGGGAATGACGGTGAACGCAGCGGCAGTAGTGAAGAGGCCGATATCACGCCGCACCACCCGCACGCCCTCGTCCACCAGCGCGGGCACGATGCGCGGCACGAGGCGCGGCGGCGGCACGGCGGGCAGGAGCACCGGCACCGGCATGGCTGGATGCCAACCTCCTGGCATCGGCCCCGGCTGATACGGGAACGGCACGAATTGTCCGGTCGGCGGCTGCATTCCGCTCCTTCGCCAGTGGCACGGGCCGGAAAGCCCGCGCTCGGCCTATCCGGTCGTATTCTATGCGATTTCCCGACGACGTACCGCGCCGCGGTTGGCTGCCCGCGCTTTGCCCGTCGGTGCGTGGCTAGGTTAATCCGCCCGTCGGAATCAATGACCAGTTTCGCGCCGAGCGCTATCTCGTTGTCCGAGGGCCGGACATGAGACCAGAGCGGCGATACCTGTATCGGGTGATCCAGACAGGCCGATCGTGCGAATGCCAAAACGTGTATACTGCGCCCGGCGGTGAAGGAGGAGGAACGGCGTGCGGAAACGGGGTCTGTATCAGCGCTGGCGGCTCGTCGTCATCCTTGGCTTGCTCGGCAGCTCATTGACGCTCTCAACCGGTGTTCGCGCCGAACCGGACTTCCTCGATTTCGCGTTCCGGTCAGTCTGGGAGCGCACCGATCTCCCCGCCGAAAGCGGGGCGGCGACGCGGACCTTCGTCTGGGGGCCGGCCTTGTTCGTCGCGCCGGACGGCCCGAAACTCCCCCGCACCGAGCCGTACCGCGATCTCGACGGTGGCCTCCGCACTATCCAATACTTCGAGAAAGCGCGGATGGAACTGACGACGCCCGATAAAGGACGCGTGACGGCCGGGCTGCTCGTGCGGGAGATGGTCAGCGGCATGCTCCAACTCGGCGACACACAAATGGAGCCGTACGCCCCGGCGGGCGTCCCGGTCGCCGGAGATCCGACAAACAATCCCTGCCCGACATACGCGACGCTCGCGAAAGTCGCCTCGATCACACCGGGCGTCAATATCGCGCCGGACCGCACGGGCACGCCGATAGATGGCGCGCTCAAGACCGATGGTACGGTCATCCCCGTCGCCGGGATCGCGGATCCGACGACCTATGGCTACTTCGTGCCCGAAACCAAGCACAACGTCGCCACGCCCTTCTGGGCATTCCTCACGCAGGAAGGGCCGGTGATCGGCAGCAACGGCAACCTGACGACGGGGAAACTCTTCGATCCGCCCTTCTTCGCCATCGGCCTGCCGATCACCGAGCCGTTCTGGACGAAGGCCATCGTTGGCGGCAAATCGCGCGATGTGCTCGTGCAGGCATTCGAGCGGCGGCTTCTCACCTACACACCGGCGAACCCGGACGGTTTCAAAGTGGAGATGGGCAATGTCGGTGCGGCATACACCCGCTGGCGGTATGGGCCTGTGCCCCCACCGCCGCCGGTGACGACCGTCGAGCCGAACAATGGCCCGACCGGGTCGCTCCTGCTCTTCTCCGCGCCTGGCTTCACGCCGGATGAAACGGTCGTGCTGCGCCTCACCTTCGCCGATGGCCATACGATCGAGAAACCGGGTGGCACGGCGGGCAGTACGGGCATCGCGCGCGCCTTCCTCGAGACGAATGCGAAGGAGTACCCGGCCGGGCCGTACAAGGTGAACCTCGTCGGTACGAAGAGCAACCAGACGCGCCCCGGCGACTTCACTCTCGCCGCCCCCCCCGCGAACGGGCTGATCGTCCAGGTGCTCCCCGGCACCGGCGATACGCTGACACCCTACACGCTTTATGCCTCCGGGCTTAATCCCGGCGACAATGTCAATGTCTGGGTCAGTGGTCCCACGGGCGTGGCGTATAACCTGAATGACTCGCGCACGCAGACCGTCAGCGATCACGGCACGATCCAGCAGACGCTGATCCCGAAATCGCTGAATACGAGCGCGCTCGTCGGCCCGTGGGCCTTCGTCTTGCAGGAGAGTGGTACGAACGCCCGACAAGGCTCGGCAACGTTCATCGTCAACCCGCCACCGAAGGCGACCCTATAACGGGCAATGAGCAGTGAGCAATGAGCAACGAGCAAGGCCAGAGAGCGCCCGCAAGCACGCAAAGACGCGCCCTTGTTTTGCTCGTGCTGCTCTTGGTGGTTGAGACATCGGCTCGTAGCCGCACCCGTGCCTTTCCTGCTCGCGAGCGACTGCCGCGGCATCTACTCGTTACTCATTGCTCATTACTCATTGCTCACTGCTGAATTCGTTTATACTGCCGCGAGTGTGCGTTGTGTCTGCGATGGAGGAGATGCGACATGGGTTTCAGGGAACGACCGCTTGCCTTGGCTGTGCTGGGATTGATGGGGATCGGTCTGATTGGCGTGATCGCGCTCCAAACCGTGCCCCCGCCGGCGGTACCGACGAAAGTTCCACAGGCCGCGGCCACGACAGCGCCGGTACTCTCATCCCCTACCGCCGCGCCGGCCGCGAGTAGCGGCGGCGGAGCCAGCACGACGATCAACACGACAGAGAAGGACTTCGCCATCGCGCTCGACAATTCGTCGGTGTCAGCCGGCTCCGTGACCTTCAAAATCAACAATCAAGGCCCCTCACCGCATAACATCACGATCAAGGAACTGAAAAAGATGAGCGATACCTTCGATGCCGGAAAGACCGGACAGTTCACGGTGGATTTGCCCGCAGGCACGTACACCGTCATCTGCGACATCCCCGGCCACGAGCAACTTGGGATGCATGTCATGCTGACGGTGAAGTAACGCGTCGCGAGTAACGAGTAACGAGTAACGAGGACCGGCAGTCGCGGGTTTCCCCGCCCACAAGGAGGCGGCGCGCGTGTCGCTGGAGATAGAGCATATTACCAAGACGTTCGGGGAGTTCACGGCGGTGCGGGATGTCTCGTTCACCGCCGAGGCGGGGCAGATTTTCGGCTTCCTCGGCACCAACGGCGCGGGCAAAACGACGACGATGCGCATCATCCTCGACATCCTTCGCCCGGACACCGGCAGCGTGACGTGGAATGGCGCCCCGAACACGGACGTGCCACGCCGCCTCTGGGGGTATCTGCCGGAGGAGCGCGGCCTTTACCCGAAGATGGTCGTGGAGGAGCAACTGCTCTTCCTCGCCCAACTGTACGGCGCATCCGCGCGCGATGCCCAACGCGATTTGAATGAGTGGCTGGAGCGATTCAACATCGTTGAGAACCGACGCAAGCGTGTCGAGCAACTCTCAAAGGGCAATCAGCAGAAGATCCAGTTCCTCGCTGCCGTACTGCACGACCCGGAAATTCTCGTCATGGACGAGCCCTTCAGCGGCCTCGATCCCGTCAACGCCGCGCAGATGATCGAGGCGTTCGGCGAGATGCGGCGACGCGGCAAGACGATCATCTTCTCCACACACCAGATGGAGCAGGCGGAAGAACTCTGCCAGGCAATCGCGATCATCCATCGAGGGCGGTTGGTCGTGCATGGCGATGTGCGCTCCGTGAAGCGGAGTACGGGGCGACAGGTTGTCCGCCTCTCCCTCACGGATGACGCGGATATTCCCTGGCTGGACCGGCTACCAGGCGTGACCGTCACGAAGCGACGGCCCGATTTTGTCGAGATGGACGTGCAGCGCGGCAGCGACCCTGAGACGATCCTGCGCGCTGCGCTCGAACATGGTAGCCGCATCACCCGCTTCGAGATCGGCGAGCCGTCCCTGAATGACATCTTCCTCGCCAGTGTCGGCGGACAGGTCGCGACTGACGAAGGCGAAGCGACCGCGCCGCGCGATACGGTCGCGGTACCGTAACGGAGAAGATGATGCAACGATCCTGGGAGAAAGTGTGGCTGATCGTTCGGCGCGAGTACCGGGCGCGCGTTCGGCAGCGGAGTTTCATCATCATCACGACGCTGATGGCGGTCGTCGCTGTCCTGCTCGCCTGCGCGCCGACGATCGTACAGGCGATCCGCAATGGTCGAACCGACACAACGACGATTGCGGTTGTGGATACCGCGAATCCCGCCGCGACACAGGGCGAGATTTCCCGCCTCGATCAGCAACTGCGTGCGGACGGCACGAGCGACCGCGCCATCGCCCTGACGGCGGTGAGCGGCCCGGTTGAGATGCTACGCGATCAAGTGAACGCGGGAACGTACCACGGACTGCTCGTCCTCAACCACGATCCGGCGGGCGATCTGACATTCATGTACGACACGGAATCCGGCACGCGGGACACGACCGCCGCGCGCATCCAGCAAGCAGCAACATTCCTCAGCGTCCAGGACCGCCTGACACGCGCCGGGGTGGACCCGTCTCGCCAGGCGCAAATCTTCGCACCGCCTGTATTCTCGACGAACGCAACGAAGACCACGACGAACGCGGATAGGCAATCGGAGGCGGAGAAGATTACTAATCGTGGCCTCGCCTACATCCTCGACATCCTCCTCTATACGACAATCATCGTTTACGGCATGTGGATCGCGGGCGGTGTGGTCGAGGAGAAGAGCAACCGGATCATGGAAATCATGATCAACGCCGCGACGCCGACGCAACTGATGGCGGGCAAAATCCTCGGCATTGGCGCGGCGGCGCTGACACAATACCTCTGTATCACGATTCCCGGCGCGGTCGCCCTCGCCTCGCAGGGGCGGATCGCGCAGGCCTTCCTCGGCCAGCGCACCGGGGCGGCGGCGCTCGATCTGACCGGCCTCTCTGTCACCGCCGTCATCGCCTTCCTCGGCTTTTTCGTCCTCGGTTTCGCCCTCTATGCCGCGCTCTACGCGGGCGCGGGGTCGCTCGTCAGCCGCCAGGAGGATGTGCAGCAGATCGCCGCGCCGATGCAAATGGCGATGATTGGCAGTTTCTTCGCCTCCCTCTTCGCCCTCAGCAACCCGGATGCGACGCTGACGCGCGTCCTCGCGTTCGTCCCGCTTTGCAGCCCACTCGTCATGCTGACGCGCGTCCTCGTCGGCCATCCCGCGCCGTGGGAGGTCGCGCTCTCGGTGGCAATCCTGATCGCCGGTGTTGCCTTCTTCGTCGCGCTGGCGGCACGTATCTATCGCATCGGCGTCCTTCTCTATGGCGCGCGCCCGAACCTCCGCACCGTCTTCAAAGTCAATCACGCCCGCGTTGCACGATAGGTTGAAGCCGCTTTCCTTCCTTTTCGGGAAGGGATCGAGGGTTAGGTACTACCCTTTGCGGGTCTTGACAGGACAGGTCGGCGGGTGTACATCAGAAACAGGAACTGTGATCAGCAGGAGGGATGGTAGATGAGCCCGCCGAAGGATCAGACGCCCATCTAGGGCGTGGAGAACAGACGAACACTGTTTCGGTTCCAAAGGAGAGTGCGGACGCGATGAGTGGCGTCCGCACTTCGATTTAAGGGGGATTAGGCAGAAAGCGCCGCCTCAATCTCCGACCGTACACCTTCATTCGACTCCGTTGCGCGGCAACGATCAAGTGCGTCGCGGGCCGCTTCGCCGCCCAGTTGGCCGAGCGCCCAAGCCGCGTGACCGCGAATGAGCGCGGCATCGTGGCCTGCCAGGGCGTCCGCGAGGGCGGGGATAGCGGCGCGGTCGCCGCTGTTACCGAGCGCGACGGCGGCGTTGCGGGCGAGGCCTTCGCGCTTGGCACGCTTGATCGCCCGGCCCCGGAAGCGGTCGCGATACTGCGCAACGGTCATCGTCAGAAGCGGGAGGAGCGCGGGGTAGGCATCGTCCACATCGCGGGGCTGAAGCGCGGGCGGCGCGAGGGGCAGGATGTGCCGGTTCGGTGGGCAGACCTCCTGGCAGATGTCGCAGCCGAAGACCCAATTGCCCATCTGTGGCCGGAGTTCGGTCGGCAATGCGCCCCGATGCTCAATGGTGAGGTACGAGATACAGCGCGGTGTATCGAGGATGTAGGCTGCCGGGATCGCGTGCGTCGGGCAAGCGGTCATGCAGGCCGTGCAACGACCGCACGACTTCCGCAACGGCGTGTCCGGTTCCAGATCGAGATCGAGCGGCATCTCGGCGAGGAAGAGGTAGGAGCCGGTGTCGCGCGTCGCGATGATGCAGGTGTTCTTACCATACCATCCCAGACCCGCCCGCGCCGCCGCCGCCCGATCCACGATTCGCGCCGTATCCACGAGCGTCCCGGCCATCAGCGGCCGCCCGCTCAGCCGTTCGATATCGGCAATCAGGCTGCGCATCATCGCTTTGAGTAGATCGTGATAATCCATGCCCCACGCATAGCGGGCAACGCGGCCACGGAGCATGCCGTCATCTGGCGCCGGCGGCGCTTCGGCGTAATAGGAGACGCCGAGCACGAGCAGCGACCGTGCCCACGGTACCAACCGTTGCGGCGCGCTGGCGACGTGGGCGCGCTCCGGCGTGAACCAATCCAATCCACCGAGATGGCCCGCCGCGATCCGCTCATTGAGCATCGGTTCCAGCCCCGCGAACGGTTCCGCCGTCGTCACACGGGCGAGATGGAAGCCGTGCGATAGCGCGAGGGACTTGATGTCGGTGGCGTTCAACCTAACCCCCTAGCCCCCTTCCCGACGCGGGAAGGGGGAGCCGGAGCGCGTTTATTACCCGCTCCGCATGCCATAGGATACAATGAGTGCGCCACCTGGTGTGGGAAGGAGACGCCACAATGACGATGATCCGGGGCCTCGCGGAAATTGTCCTCTCGGTACACGACCTTGATGCGTCGTTGCGCTTCTATCGGGATACGCTCGGCCTGACGCTTGTTTCGGAGCCGGGGTTTCGCCCGGTCTTCCTGCGCGCGGGCGATCCCGCCGTGACGGTACCGCAACTCGTCGTGCTCGTGCCTCTCCCGGCCGGGACGCCGCCCTTCCCCGCCGCCAAGCCGGGCCGCACGCTTCATCACCTCGCCTTCGAACTCGCCCCGGCGGATTTCGATGCGATGCACGATCACCTCGCCGCACAAGGCTTCTCCATTCGTACCGGCCAGCACCCCGTTATCCCCTCCCGCACCATCTACGTGGACGATCCGGACGGGAACGAGGTCGAATTCATCGTTGGGACACCATAAGTCACTAATGGGGGGGTATTGATCCGTGCTGAAGCATCTCGCACTCGATGAGGGCGCATACGACTTGAAGATGAATGTCCGGCAACTGGCGCCGGATTGCATCATTGATGTTGATTCTGCTGAGTACGCGAAGGAACTCACGCTCAAGGACGAGATTCTCGCGGAAGATTATGCCTACTACTACCAGGCGCTCCTCGGCACCGAGGCGATGCAGTGGGAGACCATCGAAATCCTCCTGCCGAACATGGCGCGGTTTTACCCGGAGCACTTCACGCTGACGACCGACGGCGACCGCTGGCGCTGGACGAACCGGCTTCTCGGCGCCGAGACGGCGTTCGCGCTCGGCGACCCGGCGACATTGCCGCTCCCGCCGCTCGATTGGGTCGGGCGACAGGTGCAGGAAGACCTCTGCGTGATGGACGGCAACGATGCGGGCAGCCCGCTCGTCGCGGGGCATCTCTGCTTCGCCTCCGGTTGGTGTCTGGACGACAAGATGGGCCGGTCGTTCCTCGCCATCCACGGCCCGGTGCCGCTCTTTGTCGAGAAGATCGGCCGCCCGGCGGATCTGATGATGCAGCGCGTCAAGGTTGGCCGCCCGACCGCCCGCGTCAACTGGACGATCCACCCATCGGACCGCCTCAACTGCGCGCCAGTGATGAAGAAGCGGTACGCCCACGAGCACGAGGGCATTACGCCGGAGAACGCGGGCGGGCGGTACTTCCTGCGCTCCGAGTGGCAGACCTTCATCCGCTACCCACGCACGAACGCCGTTCTCTTCACGATCCGCACCCGCGTCACGCCCCTGGCGGACACGCTCACCGATCCCGACGATGCCCGCCGCCTCGCCACCTTACTCCGCACCATGCCGCCCGCCATGCTGGCCTACAAGAGCCTAACGCGCCATGCGGAGACGCTGCTCGCCTATCTGGATTCGCGGGCGGCATCCAACACCGAAATGCTCGTCGCGACGGAACGCGGCTAGCGTCAGACGGCGGCCCGAAGCAGATCGAAGTGATGATCGTCTGTCCTAACGGGTGCGGCGCACTGCCGATGTGTAGTCGTCCGGCGTTGGAAGTATCAACGAGGCAACGTATCAGCCCTCACACCGTATCGGCCTCCCAGCGGCAGGAGAAACGCTCAATGCCGGGATGCTTCTCGCCGAGAGACGTGACGTGGAAACCGTAGGCGCGGTAGAAGCCAACCGATTCCTGATCGGTCTCCGAGTAGAGCGCTTTCAGCCCCTCCTGCGCGATGACGCCGCTCACCATCTCCCTGGCGATCCCCCGATGGCGGTGCCGTTCGTCCACCGCGATGTGCAGGAGCAATGCGGCATCTCGCCCCACCCGCTCCACGCCGAGGATGCCGATCGGCTGGCTCTCCTCTTCCCAGACGTAGAGTCTCCGCTGCGGGATGGCGTAGACGGTCGTCAGCAGATAATCGAGCCGCACCACACTCGGGTTAAAGACGCTCGGCGCGATCAATTCCTTGAGCCGCGTCGCGTCGCTCAAATCCGTTACTTTTCGCAGCACCGTGCCTGCCTCCTTCGCGCGAGTCGCGTCATCCGTTTTCACCCGCATGGTAGCACGGCGCGGCCTTGAACCGCCAAAGCGCCAGGGGCGCACATATTGCTCCCTGCGCCCCGCTGCGCCCTCCATGCCGACATAGGTGATTGGGAATCACCAGGTTTCGGTGACTTTCTGCAAGCCACGGGGTTGATCGGGGTCGCCGCCGCGCTGGCGGGCGAGATACCACGCGAACTGCTGCATCGGCAGGATGGTCAGGAGCGGCGTAAGCATTTCCGGCCCCGCGTCCGGCAAGGCGAGGCCGACGGTACCGAGGCGCGCTGCGTCCGGGTCGCCGACGATCAGGGTGTCCGCCTCCCGCTCACGCAGCCGTTCGAGTACCGGGCGCAAAGCCGCGCCGCCCGGCCCCGCCGGGACAATTGCGATCACCGGGAAGCCGCGCTCGATCATCGCCATCGGGCCGTGCAGGAGATCCGCGCCGGAGAACGCGTGCGCGACGAGATAACTCGTCTCCATCAGTTTCAGGGCGACCTCGCGCGCTGTCGGGTAGTTGTAACCCCGTGCCGTCACGACGATCTGTTCCGCGAAACGGTAGCGCACCGCGAGCGCCGCGACTTCCTCTTCGCGCGCCAGCACCGCCGCCGCCCGCTCCGGCAAGGCCTGTGCCGCCGCGCCATCACCGCCCGCCAGCGCCTCGATGAAGAGGTAGAGTGTCAGTAACTCCGCCGTGTAGGACTTCGTCGCCGCCACCGCACGTTCCGACCCGGCGCGCACATCGAGATGATATTCCGCCGCCTGCGCGAGCGGCGACTCCGGCGCATTCGTGATCGCCACCGTGATCGCGCCTGCCGCCCGCGCCCGCGCGACAGGATCAAGGAGATCGGGCGAGGAGCCGGACTGGCTGATCGCCAGCACGAGAACATCGCGCAGATCAGGCCGCGCATCGTAGATCGTCATTGTGGAGGGTGAAGCGAGTCCGGCGGGCAGACCGAGTTGGGTTTCTACCAGATACTTCGCGTAGAGCGCCGCGTGATCCGACGTGCCCCGCGCGACGAACATGACGAAGCGTGGCTTCCGGGCCATAACCGCGCGTGCGATTGTGCGAATATACGGCTGCCCATCACGCAGGATACGGGCGAAGACCTCCGGCTGCTCTTTGATCTCCGCCGCCATGAGTGCCCCGTTCATGCCGCCCCCCGCTTGTAGACGATTTCACCCCTGATGATTGTCGCTTGCACCTCAAGGTCTTTGTCCAGCAAAACGAGATCGGCATCCATTCCCTCACGAAGCGCGCCGAGATGTGTCAGACCGAGTAACCGCGCCGGAGTCTCACTCGCCATCCGTAAAATATCCGCGCGGTTGATACTCACCCATTGCAGCATGTTTCGCACCGCCTGATCCATTGTCAGGAGCGACCCTGCGAGCGTGCCATCCGCGAGCCGCGCCGATGTGCCATCCACCGTCACCTGCTGTCCGCCGAGCGCATACATACCGGGAGGCATCCCGGCGGCAGCCATCATATCAGTGACGAGCGCGATCCGTGCCTTCCGCTTCATAGAGAAGGCGAGCGCGAGACTCGCAGGATGACTATGCACGCCGTCCGCGATCAACCCGACCGTGATACGGTCATCGAGCAACGCCGCGCCGACCGCGCCCGGCGCTCGATGCTCGAACGGTGACATCGCGTTGTAAAGATGTGTCGCCATCCGCGCCCCCGCGTCCACGCCCGCCTCGAACTGCTCGTATGTCGCGTCCGTATGTCCGAGGCTCACAAGGATTCCGCGCTCTTCGAGTCTGCTGATATGTTCGAGTGCGCCCGGCTGTTCCGGCGCCAGCGTGACAAGGTAGATCGCATCGCTTTCGAGGAGTAGATCGAGCAAGCGCGGATCGGCGTGCTCGATGAGATTGCGCCGGTGCGCGCCATGCCGCACTGGCGAAAGAAACGGACCCTCAAGGTGGAGGCCGAGCGGGCGGGCGCCTCGCGTATCGCGCGCCGCCTCGAACGCCGCAATCGCCTTCGGATAGAACTCCGGCGGCGACGTAATAACCGTTGGCAAGAAAGCAGTGACGCCCGTTTCCGGTAGCCGCGCGGCCAGCGTGCGGATTGCGTCCGGGTCTTCCCCGACCTCGACGCCGAAGCCACCGTTGACTTGCAAATCAATGAATCCGGGTGCGATGTAGGCGGCTTCATCGTGCGAATCGCCGTGTACTCCGCCGGTTGGCACACGTTCGATCCCGGCGATCCGGCCCGCCTCGATACGTAGTTCCCCCCGTATGAAACGTCTTCCGACCAGCATATCGCCGCGAACGATCATTGTGCTCACGGCTCGGCCCCCGTCAACTGAGTCGCGGCTCGTGCCGCGCTCAATGCCGGCTCCGCAACGAGCGCGACTTGCCCGATCGGCCTGCGGCGACGGAGGCGGCGGAGCAGCATCCCCCGGAAATCCGCCTCGTGGATCAGCATGCCACCGGCGAGCGCGATAGGTAGTTTGCTGTCCGGGAAATCGAGCATCGCGCCGACTGCGAGCGCCGCCAGCGCGAGTTCCGTCGCCGCATCGCGCACGATCCGGCGTGCCACGACATCCCCATCGCGCGCCGCCGCGAAGACGAGCGCGGAGAGCCGGGCGATTTCGCCCTTATCGCCATCCGGGTAGACGCGGTCAATCATCGCGTCCGGCCGCGACAACCGCCATTCCGCCATGATCGCGGAGAGGAGTGTCGTTTGCGAACCACGCCCATCCGACGCGCGTGCCGCCGCCTTCAGCGCCCGCCGCCCCAGTTCGTACCCGCTCCCCTCATCGCCGATGATATGGCCCCATCCACCGGAGCGCGCCGTTCTGCCCGTCACATCCCGACCGAGGGCAATTGAACCCGTCCCGGCGATCACCGCGACGCCGACCGCGTCATCCAGCCCGGTCAGCGCCAGTTCCGCGTCGTTCGTCAGCCGCACCACATCCGCCAGCGCGTTGAGATGCGGCAGGAGGCGGTCGCGGTCGCCAGGGCGGTCCACCCCCGCGAGACCCATCCATGCGGCACGGAACACTCCGTCGCACCCCGCCTGCCGGGCCGCTATCGCGACCGCGTCTTGAATACTTGCGACTGCCCGATCCAGCCCGACCGCCGCCTGGTTGCCACTCCCTGCCACACCACGCCCGCGCTCTCGCCCATCCGCGTCCACAATCACCGCGAGCGTCTTTGTCGCGCCGCCGTCCACGCCGAGAAAATAGCGTTCCGTCATCGCCCGCCCTCAAGCGCGATCCGTACCACACCGTCCGCCGCTCCGAGCCGTGCCCGCGCCGTTGCCGGATCAACACCCGCCAGCGCCGCGACGATGGCGGTTTTCACCTCGTCGTTTGATGCGTGCAACAGCGCTTCCGCCGCCGGTTCGGGCAAGCCGGTCGCCTCCCGGACGATGCCGATCGCACGCCGTCGCAGTTTGACATTCGTCGGCTGCACATCCACCATCAGATTGCCGTACGTCTTGCCCAGGAGGATCATCGTGCCCGTACTGAGCATGTTGAGGACCATCTTCTGCGCCGTTCCCGCCTTTAGCCGCGTCGAGCCGCTGATTACTTCCGGGCCAACGACCGGCGCGATCATGATGTCGGTTGCCTGGCCGAGTGGTGTCCCGGCGTTGCACGCCAGCCCGACCGTCAGCGCACCCCACTCCTTCGCATAGGCGACCGCTCCGAGCACGTAGGGCGTCCGGCCGCTGGCGGCGATGCCGACGAGCGTGTCCTTCGTGGTGATGCCAAGACGCGCGGCATCCACCCGGCCCGCCTCCGAGTCGTCCTCCATACCCTCAATCGAGCGGGTAAGCGCGTCCGGCCCACCCGCAATCCAGCCGACGACCAGTTCTGGCGGCGTGCCGAAGGTCGGCGGGCACTCAGACGCATCGAGGACGCCCAACCGGCCAGATGTCCCCGCGCCGATGTAGAAAAGCCGCCCGCCTCGCTTGAGCCGCGCGGTGATTCCCTCGATGGCGCGCGCGATGCTTGGCAGTTCCCGTTGCACGGCAGCCGCGACCGTCGCGTCCTCCGCGTTCATCACCCGCGCGATTTCCACTGCACGCATCCGGTCAATCGCGATCGTCGCGAGATTTCGCTTCTCTGTCTCCAGCGCGCTGAGATCGTCAACGGGATCGGTCGTCATCTGCTCCTGCTCTATTCCTTCCATCGCACGACGGGTCGCCGTTTCCAGTGTACTCGGAGCGGTATGTTCCTGTCGTATTGGGGTGCGGATCACGCTATGATTGAAAGCGTGTCGAGATGCCGTATTGCCGTAAGGACTCGGTATGAAACTCGGTCTGGAAGTGTTGCTCGATGATCCACGGGCGATCCTTGGCGATGCGCGGGTGGGGCTGATCTGCCATCCCGCCTCGGTGGTTCATCGCTACCGGCACGCCGCTGACCTCCTCCACGCGCACCCGGCGATTAACCTGACGACGCTCTTCGGGCCGCAGCACGGCATCGGGGGCCAGACGCAGGACGATATGATCGAGTGGGAGGGATTCACCGACGCGCGCATCGGCCTGCCCGTCTATTCCCTCTACGGCGAACATCGCAAGCCGACGCCGGAAATGCTGACAGACTGCGACGTGCTTGTCGTGGATTTGCAGGATGTCGGCACGCGCATCTACACCTTCATCTACACGATGGCCCTCGCCATGGAAACAGCGAAGGAAACCGGGAAGCGCGTCGTCGTGCTCGACCGCCCGAACCCGATCAACGGCGCGCAGATGGCTGGCAACCTGCTCGAACCGGGGCATGAGTCGTTCGTTGGCCTGTACCCCTTACCGACGCGTCACGGCATGACGATCGGCGAACTGGCAGGGATGTTCAATGAGGAGTTCGGCATCGGCTGCGACCTTACCGTTGTGCCGATGGCGGGGTGGCGGCGTGCGATGTGGCACGATGATGCCGGCGCGCCGTGGGTCCTCCCCTCGCCGAATATGCCGACACTCGATACGGCGACCGTTTTCCCCGGCACGGTGCATATCGAGGGAACAACGATCTCCGAGGGGCGCGGCACGACCCGCCCGTTCGAGTTGATCGGCGCGCCGCATCTTGACCCGCACGCCCTCGCCGCCGCGCTGGAACGGGAGAGATTGCCTGGTGTCATCTTCCGCGCCTGCTCCTTCGAGCCGACGTTCCAGAAGCATGCGCACGCCGTCTGCGGTGGCGTGCAATTGCATGTGACGAACCGCGACCGCTTCCCCGCTGTCCTCGCTGGGATCGCCGTCCTTCGGGCGATCATCCAACAAGACCCATCAACGCCCATCTGGAAGGAACCGCCATACGAATACGTCCACGATCGCTTCCCCTTCGATGTGATTGCCGGGACGCAAACGCTCCGCGAGCAACTGACCGAGCACGCCCCGCTCGCCGACATCGCGGCAGACTGGGAACCCGGTCTGGCTGCCTTCGCGGAGCAACGACGCCCGTACTTGCGGTATGAGTGAAGGATTCCCCTCCCGCTACGCCGCTTCCTGGAAACGGAAGAAGCGAATCGCCAGCAGGAAGCAGACCGCGCCGTATGCGAAAAGTGCGAGCAGGCTTGGCAGCACGGCGGCAAAGCCCTTGCCGAAGATCATCAGGTTGTTGAACCCCTGCATCGCCCAACTGGTGAGCGTCACCTTCGAGACCTGCTGCACCCATGTCGGCATCAGGAAGAGCGGGAACCACGAGCCGCCGAGTGCCGAGAAGGTCAGCACCGTCAGCGTCGTGATAGGTTGCAACTGGTCGCGCGTCTTGACGACGGAGACGAGCAGCATGCCGAGGGCGGTCGTCGCGAAGGCGGTCACGACGATGAGCAGGATGATCGCGGGCACGGAGCCGAGATCAATATGGAAGAAGAGCTTGCCGACGAGGAAGAGGAGGCCGATCTGCACGAGCGCCCGCACGAACTGCGCACCCAGTTTGCCGCCCAGGAGCGCCCAGCGGGAGATCGGCGCGACGAGCAGCCGCTTCCAGGTGCCCGCCTCCTTCTCATCGAGGATCGTCCCCGCCCCGGCCCCGACAGCGAAGAGCGCGAACATCAGCGCGTATCCCGGCACGACCTGGTCATAGTTGTTGTCGCTCTGGTTCTGCTTCGCCACCTGCGTTTGCAGGCTGAGCGGCGGATTCTGGCTCAGTTGGACGGCCTGCTGGCTCGCCTGCCGCGCGACGGCGTTCGGATCGGCATTTCCGCCGTTGTTTTTCACGGCGTCCACTGCGACCTGTCCAGCGATCTGGCCCGTTGCGAAGGTCTGAACGATGTTACCCATCACCCCACGCACGGCGAGGGCGCGGTAATCGCGGTTACTCGGCGTCGTCAGGACGGTGATGTCCGCCTGCCTGCCCTGCGCCACCGCGTCGCTCACCCCGGCAGGGATAATCACCGCCGCCGAGCGGTCGCCGTCCTCGACGAGTTTACGGGCGTCCGCCGCGCTCGTCTTCATCTCCACCTTGAGCGTCGGCGTCTGCTGCATTACCGCGAGGATTTGCTGACCGATCGGCCCCTGATCCTCAACATAGACCGGGACATTGACTGTCGTCGTGCCGCTCCCGCCCGTATCGGTCTTGAAGATCGCCCCAACGAGGAGCATGAGGAAAAAGGGGATAAAGAGGCTGAGCATCAGCGCGCGGCGATCCCGCACGATCCGCATCAGTTCCTTCCGCATAATGACGAGTGCTGTACGCATGAAATTATCCCGCCATAATCCACGTCAGAACAAATGTGACTTCTCTTATCTCCCCCTCGGGAATGCCCTGCCCGCGATGGCGATGACTGCGAAGAGCAGCGCGCCAACGACGGCGACCGTACTGTTTCGCGTGATGACGAGCGCGATGACATACAGAACCCCGGCCAATGGCATGGCGATCGAATAAAACTTCCCTTGATTCATATGTCCTCCTCATGCTGCTCACTTAATCCCGGTACTGCTTGCCGGTCAGTTGCAGGAAGACTTCGGCGAGGCCGTGCGGGCGTTCCGCGCGCACGGGTTCGACCGTTCGGAGTGCCAGCAGGTCCTCCAGCGTCCCCTGCGCGACAATCTGCCCTTCATCCATGATCGCGATGCGATCGCAGAGCCGCTCGGCTTCCTCCATATAGTGCGTCGTGTAGAGGATCGCCATACCGTCGTCACGCAGTTTCTCGGTCAGTTCAAAGAGCGCCTCGCGCGATTGCGGGTCCACGCCGACCGTTGGCTCATCGAGCATCAGGAAGCGTGGCTGGTGGATGACACTGACGGCGAGATTGAGCCGCCGTTTCATGCCGCCGGAGTATTCCGAAACCTTGTCGTCTCGCCGGTCGTTGAGGCCGACGAGTGTCAGCAGAGCGGTAATCCGTTCCGCCAGCGTGCTCCCGGCGATTCCGTAGATCTCGCCGAAGAAGCGCATGTTCTCCGCCGCGGTCATGTCATCGTAGAGCGCGATCTCCTGTGGCACGACGCCGATGATCCGCTTGACACGCGCCCCGGCCGTCACGGCCATCCCCGCGACCGTCGCGCTGCCACTCGTCGGCACGAGGTAGGTGGCGAGCATGTTAATCGTTGTGCTCTTGCCCGCGCCGTTCGGCCCCAGGAGGCCGTAGATTTCACCACCGCGAATCGTCAGGCTGACGCCGCGCACCGCCTCGCGGTCGCCGAACTTCTTGTGCAGATCGTGCGCCTCGACGACGGTTTCGGTTGCTACCGGCGCCTCTGTGGTCATCACTATCGCGCTCCTTTCGTGCCGGTGGTGTAGGCTTCAGCCTGCGCGCAAGACCGCAGGCTGAAGCCTACACCACCCCCAATTCCTATGAATGTCGCCGCGCGTGCCGGAGCGTATTCTTGCTCGGCAGCGCATCGAACTGCCAATCGAGGAGCGCGAGCGCCCGTGCCCCAACATTAACCGCACGCCCAAGGAAATTCCCGACCATCATGCCGATGAAGGCATCGTTCAGGACCGATGCGCTCGTACCGACCTCCCACTGCCGCGTCACGACCCGCATCGCGATTCGCACAAGGAGCAGGCTGAGAAAGACCACCACATATGGCCAGCCGCCAAATTGGTAGACAATGCCGCTTTCCTGGTCCCGCCATACCCGGATCACCTGCCCGCAGAGCAAGCCCGTGCCGATGCCGAGGAGCGTGCCGGTGAGCAGAATCGCGGCGTCCTGCATTTGCAGACTCGACCCGCCGAGGTAGCGGGTGCCGAGATAAAGTGCGCCGATCCCCGGCAGCAGGAGATCGCGCGGCGTCACTGGCCGCCGGACAGATTGCCGGTAGAGCATATAGCAGAAAAGCGCCACGCCAAGAAGTGCTGTCTGCAAGCCGTTCATCTGACCTTCCCTCCAAACTTCCGCCGAGCGTCCCTCGCTCTGGGTTCAGTATGCGGTGGGTACGATGCCCGCGCGTCGCTCAAAGGGCCAGTTCGCGTACTTCCCTTTTGGACGATCCCGCAAACGTCCATTGGGCGGTCAAGGGTGACCGGATATCGGGGTGAAAATATCCAAGTACATTGGATTCTCCAATGTCGGGGCATTTGACGTGGACCGCGAAGGAAGGCAATACTACGTACAGTAGGAAGCAACATCGTCACCAGCGACCGGAATGCGCGTATGGCGCTGCCTACGGTCGGTGAAGATACGGCCCGGAGCCTGACGTCATGACCGTGCGGGTGCATCGAAGCGGAGCGGGATCGCGTATACAGCGGTGTATTGCCGTCGTCGTCTGCGCATTGCCCTTGCTCGCCGCCTGTGGCGCTACGCCCGGCACGAGCAACGACACCCCCGCCGTTACGGCGGTCCCGGCTCTCTCCCTCGTTCCGACCGTCACCGCGACGGCCGCGTTGCCGGATCAGTTGAATCTCCGCCCGGTCACGCCGAACGCGCTCACCCTCTTCGTCCAGCCGGACGACGGGCGCGCCCCCGTGCTCGATGCCTTCAATAACGCCCGGACGAGCATTGACTTGATGATCTACCTCCTCTCCGACCGTGATGTGATCACGGCGCTAAAAAATGCCGCGCTCCGCGGCGTCGTGGTGCGCGTCCTGCTGGAGCAGCACCCCTGCTGTTCCGACAACAACACGATGCAGCGCACGCTCTTCGGCGAGTTGCAGCAGGCACGCATCCAGATGCAATGGACGAACCCCGCCTTCCACCTGACGCACGCGAAGATGGCCGTCCTGGACGGCACGACCGCCCTCGTCATGTCCCAGAACCTGACGAAATCCTCCTTCACATTCAATCGCGAAGCGAACATCGTGGACCACGATCCGGTGGATGTCGCGGCACTCGAAGCGCTCTTCACCGCCGATTGGGGCCGTTCGCCGTACATCCCGTCAGACCCGAACCTCGTGATCGCGAACAGCAACGCGCGACAGAAATTCCTCACGCTGATCGGTGGCGCGACAAAATCGCTTGCGGTCGAGAGCGAGGAGATGCAGGACCCGGCAATTATTGACGCCCTGATCGCAGCACAGAAGCGGGGCGTCGCCGTTCGCTATGTCGGCGCGACGCCCATGGCCGCGACGACCGCGCCGCGGCAGGACAGCAACGCTGCCGGGCGCAAGCGACTGACCCGGGGCGGCGCGAGCGTCCGCCTGCTCACCGCTCCGTATGTCCATACGAAGACAGTCGTCGCGGATGGGAGCATCGCGTTCGTCGGCAGCGAGAACTTCTCCGCCTCCTCGCTCGACACGAACCGCGAAATTGGTATCCTGACAACGGACACCGCGATCATTAGCCGCCTGACGAACGTCTTCACAAAAGATTGGGCGGCGGGGAAGCCGGAGACCTGAGAGAACCTACCCCTCGTCCTCCTTTCTTTTCGGGAAGGGGGAGTAAAGGAGAATCAGCATGGCGGATAGTTGGGACGACCTGCGCGAGCGTTTTGCTATCGTGTCCGCAGACTTCCTGGCGCTGGCGAGCCAGGTCCACACGGATCGTGCTGAGGAGGCGGGCGTTTGCGGCGACTGGTCGGTGAAGGAAATTGTCGCGCATATGGCGGCGTGGGATTGGGAGGGCGAGCGCCATTTCCGCGAGATGCACGCCGACAGTGCGGAAGTCCGGCCCTACGACGTGGAGGCATTCAACGCGGCGGCGGTAGACGAGCGGCGCGGGCAGACGTGGGAAGAGACGCTCGATGAACTGCGGCGGGCCAACATGACGTTCGCCGCCTCCCTCGCGAATGTCTCGACCGCGGACCGCGAGGCGAACCCGCGTTATGCATCGTGGCTCGGCGCGATCGTCGGCCATTACGAAGAACACACCGCGCAAATCCGCGCCTGGCTCACCGCATAAAGAGCAACGTGAGACAGGTCTGTACGGGATTGTCGTTTACAGAAACGTCACAGGCTGCCCTCTTGACAGAGACGAACGTATGTTCTATTCTCTAGTCGTACCGTTCTACTCCTGCATCCCGTCGGACGATCGTTTTTCTGTCTCAAGGAGGGTGTTTCATGTCCAGTCATGTCATCTGCCACGTTGACATTTCCGCCAACAACCAGGAGGAAGCGGGAAAGTTCTATGAGAGCCTGTTCGGTTGGAAGATCCGGCCGGTGCCGCAGATGAACTACACGATGTTCGAGCCGGAGGGCGGCCCCGGCGGCGGCTTCATGCAGATTGGCGATGGAATGGCCCCTGCCGGTCAGGTCCTCGTCTACATTTCCACGGATGACATTGATGCGTCGCTCGCGAAGGTCGAAGCGCTCGGCGGCAAGACTGTTGTCCCGAAGACGGAGATCCCGACGGTCGGCTGGTTTGGTGTCTTTACGGATCCGGCGGGCAACCAGCTCGCGCTCTTCACCGAGAAGTAATCGCCGGATTCGCCGTAGGGGCACCCCTTGTGGGTGCCCTTTTGCCGAGAAAGGTCCTGCCCGCGAAAGGGTGCGGAAGGAGATCCCGCTATCGCCACCCGTGCTCTTCCCGTGCCAGGTCCGCGAGCGCCGTGTGCTGCCGAGTCATCGAGCGCGATACATCGCCTTCCAGCGCGGGAAATCCATCAACCGGCATACGGGCGGATTCGCTCTCGGTGCGACCTCCACGAGATCGAGCCCGGCCTGTCGCGCCCGTTCGAGGGCATCCGCCGCAGGCATGATGCCGTGTTGATTGCCCTGGTCATCAATCACACGCACCATCGGGGCCGTGATTTGATCGTTGTACCGCAGCATCGGGGAATCGGTCATCATCGCTCCTCTACGTACGAACTCATTCATCGCTCGATCACCCTACAACGTCACAATACTGTTGGTCCCACCTTCAGATCGCAATCGTGCCGACAAGGCGCGTCTCGGCATCACAGTACCAGAGCAGACCATCGTGATAGGTCAGGCCATGCGGGTTCGCGCCCTCAACGGGGCCGGGTTCCATGGCGAGAACGCGCCGGACTTCGCCGTTCAGCGTATAGCCGGTGATCGTGCGGTGCGTCGTCTCGGCGACCCAGAGCAGCCTACCATCCCACGCCAGCCCGTGCGGCCTGTTGCCCGGCGCGGGGAACTGCCGCAGGATCGCGCCGCTCGCCGGATCGAGTTGATAGGTCATCGCGGCGGGCGGCACCGTGACCCACAGTTTTCCGTCAATCCATTCGAGGCCGTGCGCGCCGCTCTTCCCCGCGCCCGGTGTCGGCAGTCGCCCGAGTTCGGTACCATCGAGCGCGTAACGGAAGAGTTCGATTGGCGTGAAGGTCGAGGCGACCCAGAGCGCCTCGCCATCGAAGGTGATGCCGCTCGAATGATGCGTCTCGGTCGGGAACTGCCGGAGCACATGCCCGTCGTGCCAGTCGAGGAGATAGACATCGAGATTATCCTGGTCAATCACCCAGAGGCCGGTTTCAGTCGCCTGTAATCCGTTCGGCTGCGGGCCGGGCGTCTGCCAACGCGGTTCGCCGCGCACCTGTTCCACTTCTGGCGTCATCGTCTTCCTCCCGTCGCGCATGTGTTCGACCGTCATTCCCAACCTTGGCGTGTGCGGCCGCTCGTCATCTCGAATGGCCCGACCGGCCAGCGGAAGCAATCCTTGACCAGTGTATCAACCTCTTCCGGCGTCGCGATACCCTCCGCGACGATCTGCCGCGCCTCCCGGACGACGACCATCAGGATGCGATTCGCCACGAACCCCCAGTGGCGCGTATCGTCATTGATGACCGTCGGGTTCTTGCCGCAACGCGCCGCGATCGCGAGGACCGCGTCCCGCGTCGCCTCGCTCGTCTCTTTGTGGATGGCAATCTCCGCCAACTTCATCACCGGCACGGGGGAGGCCCAATGCCAGCCGATCACCTGCGCGGGCCGGTCGGTCGCGTAAGCGAGGCCGGTGATCGGGAAGCCGGAGGTGTTCGAGGCGAGAATCGCGTGTTTCGGCGCGAGCATATCGAGTCCTCGGAAGAGACGCACCTTCAGGCCGAGGTCTTCCGGTACCGCCTCGATGACGAGATCAACGCCCGCGCAAGCAGCAGCGAGATCGGTAAAGGTGGCGATGCGTTCGAGCGCCGCCGTCATCTGCTCCGGCGTCACTTTGCCGAGTTCGATACCGCGCCGCAGGCCATATTTGCCATGCTCGATCCGCTCCAACGCCTTCGTCAGCGCCTCCATGCGGACATCGTAGAGACGCACGTCGTAGCCACCCGCCGCGAGCACCTGTGCGATCCCTGTCCCCATCACGCCCGCGCCGATCATCGCCACGCTCCGAATTTCCATCATTCTCCGCTCCCTTTCACCATCATCGGGTTCCTATGTTTTGTGGTACATGGACGCCAAGGGAGAGTATAGCGGGAGGAACCGCGGGGAATCGAAAAATCCTTGCAGTAGTAGAGATACCATTGCAAATCTATCGCGATCGCTGGCATGATGGGCGATACAGTACTGCCGTCGTTCGCGACGGATGCATGTGGGGGCGTGGGCACACGCGGTAGAGGAGGGATCGGGATGAAGATTGTCATTGGTGCGGAGCGGCCGAACCAGATGTTTGATCCGCTCGTGGCGGAGTTCCCGGAGGTCGAGTTCGTCACCCCGAAGAGCAAGGAGGAAGAGCGGGCGGCAATGCGCGATGCCGACGCCTATCTCGGCCGGATCGGTGCGGAGAGTTTCGAGGCGGCGGGGCCGTCGCTGCGGTGGGTGCATTCCAGCGGTGCGGGGATCGAGACGATGGCGGCGATCCGCGATCTCGTGGACAGCGATGTCACCGTCACCAACATGCGCGGCGCGCATGGCCGCTGCATCGCCGAGCACGCCTTCGCAATGCTCCTCAGCCTGACGCGCCAACTTGTGCCGCTGATGGAGAACCAACGGCAACACAAATGGGACGCGAGTCGCGGCACGATGCGTGAATTGACCGGCAACACGATGGTTGTGCTCGGCATGGGCACGATCGGCAGCACAATCGCCCGGCGCGGCGCCGCCTTCGAGATGCGCGTAATCGGCGTGGACATGCAACCCGTCGAGCCGCCGCCTGGTGTCGAGGCGGTCTGGCCGCTCGACCGGCTCGATGAGGCGCTCGGCATCGCGGATGTCGTCGTCGTCGCCACGCCACAGACGCACCTGACGCGCGGGCTGATGGACGCACGCCGCATCAACCTCATCAAGCGAGACGCCTTTTTGATCGTCATCTCGCGCGGCAAGATCATTGACGAGGCGGCGCTGATCGCCTCGCTGAAGGAGGGCAGGCTCGCGGGCGCAGGGCTGGACGTCACCTATACCGAACCGCTGCCGCCGGATGACCCGCTCTGGGACGCGCCGAACATCATCATTACGCCGCACTGCTCCGCCTCCTCCGAGCAGACGCGCCTCCGGACTCTTGCAATCGCACGCGAGAACCTGCGCCGCTTCGTTGCGGGCGAATCGCTCACCAATGTTTGCGACAAGCGCGCGGGATTCTGAATCGGTAACGAGGAGCGAGGAGCGAGTAACGAGGAATGCCATCTCGTTACTCGCTCCTCGTTGTTCTTGAGATATTATCCTATTGCCGGTAGCCCTATCATCGCAATCGAGAATCTTCCCCCTCGCCGCAGGGCAGGAGCGAAAGGTATCATAGGCCTTGCGTGTCGTACCAACGGCGTGTTCGGGAACGACGAGAAAGAAGATTACCTTGGATATCTCACACTTCGACAGGCGCAACTACCCGACCCGCTCCGTGCAGCAAGGCTACGGAGAGTGGGCGCCCACCTATGAGGATATCGTGCTGGACGTAATGGACTTGCGTTTACTAGAGAGAGTCCACTCTATCGCCTGGGATCACCTTCGAGTGGTGGCAGATTTGGCATGTGGCACCGGTCGCATCGGGGTCTGGCTCAAACAGCGCGGCGTCGCCGCACTCGACGGCATTGATATGACCCCCGCCATGTTGGAAGGGGCGCGAGCCAAAGGGGTCTATCGGCAGATTGTGCTTGGCGATATGCGTCAGATACCGTTCCACGGAGAGGCGTATGACTTGGTAACCGCTGTCCTGGCAGACGAACATCTTCCCGATGTGCGGCCGCTGTATCAGGAGGGAGCGCGGATTACACGCCCGCGGGGATTTTTCGTCCTTGTCGGATATCACCCTTTCTTTCTCATGAGTGGCATCCCGACGCATTTCAAGAGCACATCGGGGGAACCTGTTACGATCCAATGCTATATCCATCTCCTGAGCGATCACGTCCGAGCAGCGTTGGCAGCAGGCTGGTCCTTGCGCGAAATGCACGAAGGGTTGATTGATGATGAATGGCTGGCAAAGAAGCCGAAGTGGAGTCAGTATAGGAACCACCCCGTCAGCTTCGCCATGGTATGGCAGAAGCAACGCTAAGTAGGTAGACAATCATCGTTAGACAGAGATACGCTGATGGCCTCAAAGGAGGCCTACATGCGCGTCACGCTTACTGAGGACGAGCGCGAGCAGTTGACCGCTGCCGCTGCCCGCGAA
>Ga0102924_1001015_pt1 | contig 33140 bp, 50 predicted proteins | sample PaiPotPPM11metaG_FD_80116 | JGI IMG/M metagenome (GOLD analysis project Ga0102924, IMG submission 80116) | Iron sulfur acid spring bacterial and archeal communities from Banff, Canada, to study Microbial Dark Matter (Phase II) - Paint Pots PPM... ...
ATCTGGAGCAGGCAGATCTCATCAACGTGTACGGCATCCTGGACCAGGCGCTTGGCGAGATCACGCAGACCAAGACGATGACACGGACGGCGCCCTGACGATGCATGCGGGCATAACCGTGCGTGCACGGTCGGGACAGCTATCCATGCCCGAAATCTCAGTAATCGAACGGGCGTGCAACCGAGCAGCCAAGGCCTTGGATCACGCGTGGTCAGACGAGATCGCTCTGCTCCGCTTGGCACGACTCCTCAAGGCGGTGAACCGCGATCTGATACTCCTCCTGCAATGGTCTGCGGCCAGCGCGAAGAGCACAGGTGCTGGGAGTCGGGCGGAGCGGTCGCTGCGCACGATGGAGATGCATCTCAGACACGTACTGCTCGAACACGCCGCGCTCACCCGGCAGCAGATGCACGCTCACCTCAATGAGGCGGTGTACGAGGCGTTCGACGTCCTGGAGCTGCTGCAGACTGCCTGCTGAGCTCCTGGCGTTGGTGCGAATTCTTCGCTGCTGCAGCCGGCCGCCCACCGAAAGCCGATCGCGGGAAGCTCCATCGACGGCCGGCGCACGTATTCACATGACCTCTTAATCCTGCCGGGTCATACTTATGAGGTACAGAGCGTCGCTGGTTGACCCTGCGGACTATGGCACTCTCGTAGTACTCGCGCGGGCAAAGGTGGGTTAAAATTACCCGTACCGTGAGATCCGAGAAAGGGGAATCCACGACACTCTGTGGCTAATCAGCAGAATGCGAAGGAGTACATATGGCAACCGCAGAACCGTCTGTCAATGATCTCAGTCCGATGCTCCAACCGGGTGTGGAGAAGGAACCGATGCTCTTGCTCGATACCACGGGGAGCATGAGCTATGCCGCCGCCGAGGGCAGTACCGTCGAGCGCCGTCAGGTGATCGGCGAAGCAATCGGCCGAATCGTCGAGGTCCTGGGCGCCGAGGACTCCCAGGCTGCCCAAGAGCAGGCAGCCGGCGAAGACGCCGGCGGTCTGATGACCGTCACCTTCGCAGGTGGTACTGCCGAGTGCATCGATGACCTGAGCCCCGACAACTGGCGCCAGAAGTGGCAAGCCATCCGCTGGGGCGGCGGTACGCAAATCATGCCCGGCTGGGAGAAGCTGGTCGACACGTACCTGGAGGAGTTTGGCGACACTCCCAAGCAGGACCGACCTCATCTGCTGGCGCTGGTCATCACCGATGGCGAGGCCGATGATACAGACCAGTTTGCGCAAACCTTGGCTCAGGCCAAGGGAGGCGTGTACGTCTGTATCGCCATTCTTGGCTACGGCCAGGAGCACGATCGGGCCCTCCAGGTTTACAAGCAGATCGAGGCCCAAAACGACCACGTGAGAGTAGTCACCTTCGGCAGCGAGACCGATCCGAATACCATCGCCGATGGCCTGCTCTCGATGATCGCCTAGCCGCCCAATGGGATGGTCGGGACGGAAGGAGCGGGCCGGATGGGTCAAGGCGCCATCGGAGGTTGAGCTCGAGATCCGCAGCGTGTGGCAAGAGGACGAGATGCCCGACGAGATCAAGAATGCGCCGGGTTATCGACCCTTCTCGCTCGGTCTGGACGCGCAAACCTGGGTCGACTCAATGGCCGAGATCGTCGATGGGGGCGACGCCGTTTACGGCCGCCCCCAGCCGGTCACGCCCCAGCAGCATCAATCACTGACCTCGCTCACTCCTTCCCCCCCGCTTCCCAATTCGACTCCGACTCCCTCTCAGCCTCGGCCGTCACAGCCGACGACGGTCCCCTCGGCGCCACCTGCTCCACGCGTGCTCATGCCCGACATCGACGATGGTCCATCGCCACCACCGCCGGCGCGGGCTCCGGCACCAGCCGTGCCGCGGGTGCTCATGCCGGACGTCGACGATGGACCTCCGCCACCGCCGCAGAGGCGGACCCTACCGCGACGCGTCTCGATGCCGGACATTGGGGACGACGAGGAGCGCCCGGAACCGAAGCAACCTCGTCCGTCGATGCCGGACATCGGCTAACCCGTTCTCCTCAGGCCTGGGACCACTCTCGCGCCGGCGTCAGCGCGATGCCCGGTCCCATCGCTCCCGTGCCGATCACGGCGATATGCGCGAACTCGTCATCCACCAAGCTCTCTCCTTTCGGTGCCGCACCGACGTGCAGCTAGCGCTTGCGTCCGCCCGGCACCGCAATCAGCTACGGCAGCCATCACGCCGCAATCGTACACCGGCGGCGACTCGTCAGCGCCGCGATCGTGGATTCGGCTGTGACATCAGACGCAATTGGAGCTAGGCTGGAAGGAGGAGACAGTCATGCCGAGGGACGAGCGTCGCCGACAGAAGGCACTGGCGCGGAAAGCTTCGCGCCGCAAGGAAAAGAAGCAGGTGTCCGTGTCTCAGGATGCACCGGCTCGCCGAATCGGTCTGCGTGCCGCTGCCGACTGGCCGCTTCATGAATGCGTGGTTTCTAAGACCTGGAAGGAGCCGGGCGAGCTGGTTCAGATCCTGGTGGCCCGGAGCGCGGGTAATGAGATCGCGTCCGCCGGGTTCCTGGTCGATCTGGGCTGTCTTGGAGTGAAGGATGCCCTGAGTCATGTGCTCTCCCGGCGAGATTACGAAGGCTTCCGTCAATCTTTCACCAGTCTTCAGCCGATGATGCGCGCCGATCTCAATCTGGCTGCGAAGATCGTTCAGGAAGCCATCGCCTACGCCCAGCGGCTTGGGTTCAGTCCGCGTCCCGACTACAATGCCGCCGCGCCGCTTCTGGCAGACGCCGACCCTTCGGCCTGTCGCACTGAGATCCCCCTCGGCATCGAAGGCAAGCCGTTTTTTGTGCCGGGTCCACACGACAATATCGCTAAGATCACAAAACAGCTGGAGCGAGCAGTCGGCTCCGGGAACTTTCACTATGTCTTCGAGATCGCCGCTCCGATAGACGCCGTCGAGAGCCTCGGCGAAGAAGAGGAGCCAGATGAGCCACCGACATCCCTCTTCCCACGACTGCTACGCCGTCTCCGGCCCTGATAGCCCTGGAGCACAGAGGGAAACCGGCGGATCGAGTCCATCCAGTCAGGGGCTGAATTCGAAACCCTCTTCACCCCCAGATAGGCGGCGAAGAATGTACTGCCTCGGGCGAGGAAACAACGAGTATGGGCGATGACACTGTCTTTAGTGCCGAGAGCCGCCACAGCGCGGAGGCCGGGCTCCTACCCGTTGAGGCGAGAGAGGGAAATGGCAAGTACCGGGCCTACTGTGAGAATCAATATGGTGAGCAGCTAATCTTCGTGTACGACCGCGATGCAGGGCATGCTGATCTCTATCACGGAGATATGGACTGGGAGCCCCAGCCGGTCAGAGAGGTGAGCGGTGTCATAATGGTTCCGCTCATCCTGGATACTCTCGAGCGAGAGTGGTTGTCGATCTGTTGGAAGACGGCAACCGCGCTCACGTGATCAGGGTAGGCGACCTAAGACCGACGATGCCGATGCCTTCGAGGAGTGGGGTGGCATGGCGAACAGACGGAAAACCTGGGTGTACAGTCCGCGGAAACAGCCGAAACCCGGTGTGCCCGAGGCCATCAAGCGGGAAGTGGACACAAAGGCAGGCGAGCTCGTGGCGTCTGTTTTGAAGCCGAACTTTGCTCATCGCCTCGACTTCTTACTGCGGCTCCGGGATCTGCGACCGTGGCTTCTCCTCCCTGGCGTCCGTTCGACCTGCACCCCGGCCAGAAGCTCGCGGGCAGTTGACTCGTCGACCGGGACCACACAGGGCAGGGACGACCGCTCGAAGTATTGGGCCTTGTACCGCCGCAGCAGCGCCTCGCCGTCCCGTTCCCAGGCAAAGTCCGGTTGTTGCCCGCCGGCTTCCCATCCCGCGTGACGAGGACGACGTCCCGAGAGCGAAACATCTCCGTCGCTCGGTCGCGAAAATCGCGGACCGTGACGACCTTCAATGTGGTCACCTCCGTGTCCACTATACCAGTTCGAACCTCCACGCTCACGAAAAGAGCCGCGAGCTGTCGAATTTGGCGTCGGCCCGCGGTCTTTTTGCCTGTGGTGCGGACGAGAGGACTTCAGCGCACACCTCACATACAAATGTCCTCCAGACCAGTGCTGGCGCCATTTTGGTCGCTGGCATCGATTCGATTCTGGAGGCGCTTGGTGCTGCCTCGTGATCATCATTCCATGCTTGCGACGCCAACAGACGCGAGCGTCTCGAATACAGCCTGTCCAGATTGATATATATCGTCATATTGCAATTTGTCAAGAAGGTCAGTAGTATAGTCCTCATGCCAGCTCTTGCCCGCTCCGCGATGCAACTCACGCCTCGCGACATGGCCATTGTCGAGATGGTATACCGCTTCGGCGGCTGCACCGTTGAGCACATTCACGAACGGATGTGGCCGGAAAATACGGCGCTTTCCTCCTGCTATCGCCGCATTGCCCGGCTGGTTGCCGCCAAGTATCTCGCAGCAACTCGGCTCCCTTCCCTTTCGGGTCAGGGCTCGGGCAGGACCCTGCTTACCATCGGCCCTTCGGCCCGGCCACTTATCGCCAAGCTGCTTGCCGTTCCTCTCGCTGCTCTTCCCCGGGCAGCCGACGTTGCGACACCGCTCTTTCTTGCCCACCACTTTGCGGTCTGTGATTTTCGGGTGGCTCTTGAGCTTGCGACAGCTCACGACTTGGCAGTCAGTCTCGTTGACTGGACCCTCGAGTCTGAGCTCAAGCGCCTACCCACGCGAGTTACCGACACCTACGCGCTCCAAGGCAAGAGCCGTACTCGAACCATCACGCTCATCCCCGATGGCGCATTCACGCTCGCTCATCACGGAAGTGCAGAGCGCGCCTATTTTGAGCAGGACATGGCGACGATGAGTCCAAAGCGCCTTGCGCTTAAGCTGCGGGGTTATCTTATCCAGCAGCAGGAGCTCCCAGTACCAGTCTTTTTTGTCACACTCACCCAAAGCAGAGCAGCCCAGATTGTTGATCTAGCAGCGCGTGAGGCGCACCAGCTGAAGGCCGATCCCACTGTCTTTTTTGTCACCACCAAGGACCAAATTCGCAAGGACACGATTCTCCACGCACCGATCTGGCACCAACCGACGGTCCAAACCCTTGTTGCAATCATCCGCGGATCGGCCCCCGATGACACTGCATCTCCGCCACGCTTCAATAGCACACGTTCCGCCAGCCCTGTCGTTCGGTCAGGGCATAGATGATGCGATCCCAAATCGTTCCTGGCAAAGAGGACGTTGTCCTTGGCATACCCTTATCGGACTTTCCTGATTCTGTCGTTCGTCTCACACCACAGGATCAGGAGTACCACGCAACCATCTGGGGGCGCACCGGCTCTGGCAAATCCAGGCTCTTACAATCCATCTTTCTGCAGCATCTCTCCAAGGGCCATGCCGCGTGTATTCTGGAGCCCCACCACGACCTCTCCTTTGACACACTCTCCTACCTTGTCGAGAAGGGTTTCTTCCGAGACAAGTCCGCGTATGAGCGTCTGGTGTATTTGGACTGGGGAAACGGCGCGTATGTCCCATTCAATTGCCTTGCTGGGCGAGGTGCTCCGGAAACCGTGGCGCTCCATGCCTTAGAGGCGATGCTTCGGGTCTGGCCGGAGCTCAGACGCGCACCTACGTTTCAGACACTCTTCTTATCCGCCATGGTGGTTCTGATCGCCAATCACCTCCCGATGACCTTTCTTCACCAGTTCCTCACAGACGCAAGTTTCCGCGAAGGCTGTCTGGATCACGTCGATGATCCACTTATTCTGCAAAGCTTTGCGCGCTTTGGGAAGGTGAGCGGTCAGGCGCAAGAGGCAGGCTCGGCCCTTCGGCGCGCCTTTCTCTTGTCCTTCAACCAGCTGACCCGCTTGACCCTTTCCCAGCCAGATTGCATCATCAATCTTCGCCAGCTCATGGACCAGGGTAGGTCCTTGATTGTCAACCTTGGCAATGTCCAGGATGCAGAGACCAGACGGCTCATCGGCGCGCTCCTTCTGGTTCAAATCGAGCAAGCAGCCCTGTCTCGCACTGATCTGCCACCAAATCGTCGCCGTCCCTGGACCGTTTTAATCGATGAATGGCCGAGCTTTGCGGCAGTTGATGGATCCATTGGCAGCATCCTGGATCAGACCAGAAAGTTTGGGCTGAGGTTGTATCTTGCGGCACAGTCAACCGGACAAGTCTCATCCGATCGGCTGCAGGCCGCACTGGAGAACTGCCGCCTGAACGTGGCATTTGGACTAGGCAGGGAGAGTGCGGTTGAGCAATCGCGCCAAATCGCCACTCTTGATCCCGCGCTTTACCGGCAAGACCCCGTTACCGGGAGGCCGCACTTGGTTTCAACGAGTGAGCAATTCGAAGGGTTAGCACAAGACCTCCAGCATCTTTCCCCGCAGGAGGCGTACGTCAAGCTCCACACCGACTCGGTCGTGAAGATCCGAAGCCTCAATGTTCGAGATGCCAAGCCTGATCCGAGCGAGCTGGCAGAGGTGCTTGCAACCTACAGGGCCACGTACCAGCGCACGAGAACGCAGGCCGAGGCAGCGATCGCTCGTCTCACGACACCGTTCTCGCCCACCCCAGACTCGGCGACTGTTCGAGCGCCGTACACCCTCTTTGGTCAGCGCCCCCATGGCGAGTCCTGAGACACGCGCGACATACCTTCCGCAGGCACACCACTTTCCGGCACCAACTCATTAGTTGACTAATGGATATAATGGTAGTACAATCAGCCCGTGAGAGAATGCAGATCCATCTACGTTGAGAAAGCCCAGGAGAGCCTTGCCGGTGCGATCAGTGAGCACGCCAATGGCCGGTACAACAACTGTGCGAACCGCTGCTATTATGCGTGCTTCCAGGCAGCGGTCCATGCGCTCATTGATGCTGGCATGTCTCCTCCTCCCACCCGTGCTACCTGGAGTCATGAGCAGGTGCAAGCAGGGTTTGCCCGGGAGTTGATTCACCGACAGAAGGTTTACGCTGCCACCTTGCGCGATGTGCTTTCCCGCACCTACCTCCTGCGACAGACGGCTGATTACACCACCGATGTTGTCAGCGAGACGCAAGCAGAGCGAGCGCTTCGGCGCACCCGCAGTATGCTGGAGGCGATTGCAAGCAGAGGAGGTGCCAGCTCGTGACCAAAGAATACGAAGCCACGCTCGAGCCCAGAAGACATAACGCCATTCAGGAGCTGACTGAGCTGGTCAAGCAGCACTATCCCACCGCCTCATTTGCCGTGGTACCGGCGGAGGACGATCCCGATTCAACCCATATCATCACCACCGTTGATCTTGATGATCCTGACGAGGTGGTGGATCTTGTGATCGATCGGATGCTTGAGCTTCAGATCGATGGAGGGATTCCTGTCCACCTCATCCCCATTCGCACCCCCGAGCGCACCGCTCTGCTTCTTAACCAGCAGCGCCGACGCGACCAGCCAGTCACACCTCTGCCCCCTTCCCAGCTCTAACCTGACGCAGCTGCTGCTTCGTTAGCAACGAGCATGCCCGCCCTCCGCCAATGACACAGAGCTGATCGCGTTTGCTCTTATACGATCTCTTGCACTCTTGTCAAGATGTCGCTATACTCTTCCCTACTCCTCTCCACAAGCAATGCAAAAGCACGTGCATACTGCCCTAGCCCAGGTGTGCCGGCCAGGACACGTCATTGTTGGCACCCACACTCTGCAGCCGTTTTATTCGATCGGAGGCCTCGCCTCGTGACGGTTCGCGACTTTCTGCCCAACCGAGGCGACATCATCCTTGGTTACACCTATCCACCCTTGCCACGTCCGGTCTATCGCCTGGCAGCGCATGATCAGCGCTACCACGCAACTATTTGGGGACGAACAGGATCGGGCAAAAGCAGGCTGCTGCAGTCACTGTTTCTGCAACATCTCAAGCGGGCCAACGGCGTCGCAATTATTGAGCCGCATCATGACTTGTCCTATGACACGCTCTGCACCCTGATTCAGCAAGGCTTTTTCAAGTCGGACACCGCCTTTGACCGACTCATTTATCTCGACTGGGGGAACGGAGCCTTCGTTCCTTTCAATGTTCTCTTGTCCAACCAGCATCCACATACTGTTGCCCTGCACGCCATGGAAGCAATGATCCGAGTATGGCCAGAGCTCAAAGCTGCGCCAACCTTTCAGACCTTGTTCCTTTCTGCCATGGTTGTTCTCATTGCCAACAAGCTGCCCATCACATTTCTCTACCAACTCCTCTCTGATGGACAATTCCGCAAACGGTGTCTTGAGAAAGTCAGTGACCCGCTGATTCTGCAGGCCTTTGCCAGCTTTGACCGAATCCGGGACCAGGTGGGGGAAGCCGGCTCAGCGCTTCGACGTGCCTTCCTTCTCTCCTTTAACCCGGTCGCTCGTCTGACGCTCGGCCAGCCGGACAACTGGCTTAATCTGCGGGCAATCATGGACGAGGGACGCTCACTCATTGTCAACCTTGGCAATATCGAAGACGGTGAGACCAAGCGCCTCATTGGTGCCATGGTCTTGGTTCAGCTCGAGCAGGCAGCCCTCTCCCGAACCGACATTCCACCGAGCCAGCGCAGACCGTTCACCGTGCTTCTCGATGAATGGCCATCATTTGCCGCACAGGACGATACGATTGGGACCATCCTCTCTCAAACCAGAAAGTTCAATCTCAGGCTCTACTTGGCTGCCCAATCCACGTCCCAGATTACGTCTGAGCGGTTATCCGGGGCACTCGAGAACTGTCGGCTCAACATCGTCTTTGGCCTCGGCCGAGATAGTGCGGTTGACCAGTCCCGGCAGATAGCACCGGTTGATCCCTACCTTTTAAAGGAGGAGCCGCTCACGCAAACCCAACACGGACAATACGTGCCCATTCCAGAGCAGTTTGAAACTTGGGCGCAGGACCTGATGAACCTGCCACAGCAAATCGCCTACGTGAAGTTGCACAACGAGCGGGCAGTGAAGGTTAAGACCCTGCCTGTGGCGGACGCACTGCCTACCAATCGAGAGCTCCACCGCGTGCTCGCAACCTATCAAGCGCGCTACCAAAGAAGCCAGGTCGAAGCTGAACAGCATGCGGCCCGACTCCGTGATGCGTTGGGGAGCGCCGACTCCCACGCGAATGGTCCCTATACCCTCTTCGCACCACCTCAGCGCCGGCGCTCCAACTGACAGGCGTCACTTGACAAATTTTGCAGACTTGCTATACTCCGTTTCTATATGGCCAAAGAACAAGAGCGCATCGATCCCAGTGGGAGGCGTGTCACCGGCATTTTCATTGACCTGAAGTCCAAGTCTCTCCTCCTCACTGCCAACGAGGAAACGTTGGCGATGCTTCGCCTTGCACCTGAAGGTCTTGTTTTCCACGCTGCCGCTTACTCTGCTACTGAGGACCTGCAGGAAGCCCACGCATCACTCCCAGCGTCTTTAACACCCCCACAAGCTGCGGCCGAGACTGAGAAACCCAAAGCCGTCACCCTCCAAGGCAAGCTCAAGAGCAAGCCTCGAGAGGGACGACCCGACAGCCGAGGCAACCTGACTGCCTGGGCCAGGCTTGCCGTTCACGAAGAAGACCGTGACAGTGCGCACATGTACAGCGCGACGTTTCACAAACACACCGCCACGATCGCACTCGGCCTGGATGCGGATGCAGCTGTTACTGTTCAGGGCTATCCCCACGAAACCGATGATCCAGGGTCTCGCCGTATGGACACACTCTCAGTTATCAACTTCCTCGACTATCCTGGGAGACCACCGAAGTAAGGAAGCCCACTGGATAGCTCTGCCAACCGATGGGACCCGAAGTAAGAAACACCAAGGCTTCGCCATCGTGTTTGGGAAGGAGAGCGGCAGCCGCGTCAAGGATCAAGCCGGGCGGCTCCGCCGTCCTTGACCCAGCTGCGGGAACAACACTTTCAATTATGGGTTGCAGGTAGGACCTGCAGCCCGCCATCCATTTTGGGCATGGGTCCCACAGCTAGACGGTCGCGCGAAGGGAGGGGGTTACACCAAGGCTCGGCGTCATAACCGCATTGCGCCGACCTGCCAGGAACGTGCATCGTTGACATTGCCTTCCGTCCCATCAGCCGTCTTGTCCCTCTCAGGACGATACATTTCGCCTTCCCGCGTTGCATATCTTGCGGTCCTCGCAGATTGTTCACTATCTCATCGGTCTCTGCTTCCAATACCATGACTTCGTCACTGAATTGGAAGGATCAATTGGCTCCGCCTTGGGCTATTTTCAATGAGAGGTGAGGAGTGGATGGAAGGCAAAGTGAGTCGGCTTGATCAGATCCAGGAGGAAGTGCAAGAGATTGCCGAGGTGCTACTTCGCGAGCATCCAGTGGGTACTCCCGTGTCGGAAGTCTGGGAAGAGGCCTTAACGCTCCATCGGGTGCGCTACGAGACGAAGATTCTGCCGCCACCCAAGCCAGACACGAAACGAGGCCCAAAATAGGGCCTCTACGCCCCGAAATAAGGGTGAGCCGAGGTATTCCAGGTCCAAATCGGGCTCATAAGCGTGTTTTCCGCATCACGTCAGCCTTGGCGGCATCGAAGTCGTAGCGATCGTCGGAGATGGCAGCCCGAACTCGATCGGCCTGGTTGAGAATCTTTCGCATCTGTGCGCCCGCGGTGTTTCGCACCCGCTTGGTCAGCCGGTGGGTTAGGCTCTCGTCGTAGAAGAGCAGCAAGAGCTCGTCTTGCTCGGCGAGCTGAGCAAAGTCTCGCCACTGGTCTGGTTCATCGACGTTCATGAACGTCTCGAGGGCGAGTGGCCGGTCTGGCTGGTCGTAAAACTTCACGACGGTTCGAATTACTGGGGCGTTTGGGTGTTCGTAGAGGTCATGGCTGACCTTCACTGGCACTCGGCCGGCGATACTCTGAATCTCTTGCGCCACGCTCCTCGTCCTAGCAGCATTCCTCCCTCAACCCCGTGAGCCAGTTGCTAACCTGATCACGTTTCTTGATTGTCTTCTCGTCCGCCCAGAAGCTGCGGAACTGCTTCGTGAACTCTACTGAGGAGGCCGAACCGATGAGTTCGAGACCAGTGATATTGTCGCCAGTAACGACAGATGAGGCGACAGAGAGCTCGATCAGGGCGACGTCGAGCCCGAGGACTGTGATGTTCCCTGGGACGCCTGTTTCCCGCAGGCGGATTTCAAAGTTGTCTCGCTCGAGCCAGCTCAAGATGGTGTCGAGCTGCTCCCGCAAGACGTCTTTAGGGATTGGCCAAAAATCCCACGCTGCCCTCGTTCCAGTCGATACGCCGTGGACGTAGTCCTCCACCCCCTTCTTACTGTAGAGGTGGTGTACTTCGCGTCGCTCAGACAGTAACCATGCCAGGGGGACATTGTCCCAGGTACGTGAGCGATCGTACAGATTCGCTGGCTTGGGGTGCATGATGGCGTCTCGTACCTTACCGATCTCCGCGTAGTCAGCCATTAGCTCGTTGGCTGGCTTGTGGCACGAGAGCAGCTTGGGAACCTCTGAGCGCAGGCGGTCCATAACCGGGACACCACTCCAATCGGGCGTCGCTACCTGCCCCAGATTGTATGCGCCTATGAAGAGTTGGATCGTGTACACCTCGACGGCGAGGTACGTGAAGAGAATGAAGGTGTAACCGGCCTGCAAGAAGCGTTGAAGAAGCATCGCTTCTGGATCCCAAGGAAAGTGCCGCGAGTTGGATGGGCCGATATCCGTGGAATCTATAAGCTCGGCGAAAAGGCTCGCTGCCTCATCGGAGCAGTTATGAGCTAGTGCTAAGTAGAGCCGTGCATATGGCTGGGGACACTCGTAGTGCAGCGTCCCATACGTCGTATGGACAAGAGGCTGGACGATTTGGATAGGAGTTCCATCTGCGTGTGGCTTGGCAAGAGCAGGGTCATGGGTGGACTTGACTTTCTTTGCGGGCATCGGGTTCCTCCTCTACTTCAAAAGAAGTCGTACCAACTGAATACGTAACGGCGGTTGTGCGATAGCGGTCGCCGCGCTAGCGGAGAGGTGGGGGTGAGACTGAGCGCGTCGGGGCGTTGCCGCCAACGACTCCGTTCAGCGTGACGGTGAATGTCGAGTATCGGGTCTCGGTCGCGAGGCGCCGAGTTTGGAAGCTCAACAGTCGCTCGAAGCGGCGGATATCCTGTGGCGAGAGGAAGCCTACCCCACGAGCGGACCAGCAGCGCCCAGTTCGGAAGTAAAGGACATACGTGCCGTCGGGGACGCGTGTGACGGTGTAGCTCTTGCCGGCGCGAATGTAGACCGCGATGAGCGTGCGCCCGTTCGGACGAGTGGCCTGCACGACTGCATCCACGTCGAGCCCGTTTTAGCGTGGTTGTGGCCGTCCCGCATCCAACCAGGAGGACGGCTAATGCGAGCGTGCCACGCTCGCCAAGAACGTTAGGCGTTTCATGGTTATTCTTCGACCCTCGCACACAGGAGCGCCAAGAAAACCACGAGTAGAGCAGGGGCACGATGTGACATGTGTGAACCTTCCGGGGAGTCGGTTACGGTGCGCTCCGATCCGGAGGATCGTAAATCACGCCGACACGGTTAGCCGATTCGAGCTGTCTCCAACAATCGTCGGAACAAGCCTCCACCCCTTCTACAGACTCTTGCGCGGGCCGACGCTCGAAGTCTGCGTCTCCGACGAAACGCTTGCGTCGACGATCTCGGGTGAAGGTATTGCCGCAGTTATAACATGTGAAAGTGATCAGCTCTTCTGCTCTCATGTCGTTTCCCTCTACGTGCCTGCTAAATCTCTACTTAAATGAGAGATTTAGGGGGGGCAGCCATCGTAGTCCCATGAGGCAGGCGGCTTGCCGTGATCGTCATTGTCATTGTCGCCTTCGGTAGGAACACAATCGGTCGCGGCTGGAGTAGGGGGCGGTGAGGAGGCTGCGGGATGCCTTACTTGGAAGGTGGCTGTCGCGCGCCCACTGCGTCGATTTAGGCTGCACGTGACAGAAGCTGTCCCACTGGCCCCCTTGGTTTGCTCATGCCACGACCAGCTCACAACACCACTTGCCCCCACAGTCTTCGCATAACCACTGAATGACACAGGAGCGCGCCCGGTGGAATAGACTACCGATGCTGAGCATCTGGCTCCACGTACACTCTTCGCATAGAGCGTTGGGTACGCATCATACGGCATAGAACTCGGACTGACCCAAGCCTGGACATAGAACTTGCCTGTCGGTCGACGTTGGGGAGCCGGACGGGGACCAGGCGCTGGCGATCCAGCGGTGCCGATGCCCTTGATGATCGACCACGCTCTGTTCTCGTGACTCCAGGCATCTTGAATCTGCTGATTGTACTGATCCTGGTCGCTCAACTCGTCTCGGGAGTAAGCGGCTACGTCCACGTCAACCCATGCCTTCTCCAACTCATTGTACAGTTGCTTGGCTTGAGTTGGATGCCCATTGTTGAACTCTGCATTCACAGATTCGTCAATGAATCGGTTTGTCCGATTACTGATCTCCGTCTCATGGAGGATTGGCGCCTCAGTAATCAGGTCCGCGGTGCTTTGGACGATTGGCCACATGGCGCTCCGGTATCCACTGAGATTGGCTCTTGCGGGTGCCGCGTGCGTAGGAAAGACGGATATATTGGAGAACAGGCTGGCCACAGTCAGAACCGCGGCGCCGAGGAGCCGATGGGGCATGCGCATGGCAGGCTTCCTTCCAACTTGACAGAGACGCCGCCATCATCACACAGCACTCATAGGGCAACAAGAGGCCTTCGTCTCATATCAGAAGAGCCTTTTGGCAGGTATGAGGTGTGGTCTTACGGATGAGGGATGGTGGGAGCCTGGCTGGTGGAGTCAGGCTGTCGGACCTTGACCTCCAGCTGGAATCCTACTCCCAGCGCATCAACATAGCGCCGGAGCGTGTTGAGGGTGTAAGCGTCGTAGCCTCGTTTCTCAATGCGGGCAACTTGTGCCTGCGACACCCCAAGCCGCTTTGCCAGCTCTTGTTGGGTCAGCCCGGCGCTCATGCGTGCTTCCACGAGCTGGAGCCACAGGTCTTTCTTGGCCGCCTCGTCCTCGTAGACTGTCCGAAACTCACGGTTCGCCATTTGCTCTGCCCAGTACTCGTCATAGGACTGCTGTCCTTTGCGTTTTCGCTCTTCGTTCATAGTTCACCTCCTCTCCTTGGCTTGACGTTCTTGCCTCAGAAAGTTCTGGTAGCATTGTCTGGCAACCGCCAGTTGTCGAGCGGGGATCTTCTCACTCTTCTTCTGGAACCCATGGAGAAAGACGATTCGCCGCCCGGTGGAGAAGACGTAGACGATGCGGTAGATGTTCGTCCGGCTCTCCTCCCGCAGCTCCCAGAGATCACCCTCAAGATGGCGAACAAGGGGTGGACGAGCGTGCACGTTTCTCGCTTTGAGCTGTTCCATTGACCAACGAAAGCGCGCACGCGTTTTGTCATCAAGGGAGCTGAGAAACTCCGCAACAGGACGTTCTCCTCGACTGGTTTCGTAAAACTCCGTCGTCCAATCCGTCTCACTGACCATTATACGTATTTTCGTATAATGTCAAGCAAATGTCAAGAGGGAAGGGACACGTCGAAGAATGAATCAACTGCGACGCGGCTATGCGACACTGTCAACCCTGGCAGAATGAGCCACTCGCTGGATAACACCAATGTGGCACTGCTTCGGACACCGACTGACGCAGTGTGACAGTCGCGTCGAGAACAGCAGCCCACGTCCCAAATCGGGCAGCAATCTCTTCGCTCCGGAGGGGCCAATCACCGAAGAGCGCGTCGCAATAACGACAGCCGAAGGAAAGGTAAGAACACCCGGTGGTATGGCTGTACCGTCGCTTGATCGCGCCCATCTGGATGACGCTTCCTTCTACTGTCAGGAGGTAAGACTGGACCGCCGCCCGGATCTCGGACGCAAACTCCCGTTTCTCGTCTGACCACAATGTGGACAGGAGGTAGATGGATCGGCCGCAGACAGTGCCGTACTCGGGCTCGACTAGCGCGTAGACGTGAGAAGTGCGGTGGCAGCGCCAGCAGACAATGGGGAAAAAGCCGATCCTCACTTGCTGTTGCGGCGCGGACGTGAGCACTGCCCGGAAGGAGATCCGGCGCTGCAAGAGGGCCACGACAATCTCCTCGAGCGGGTAGAGCCGGGCATTGAGGTAGACGACAAAAGTGCCCTGCTCAGCCTGCTCCAGGAGGAAGAGTGGAAGATCGTGGCGGGCAAGAAGATCGTGGTCACGTGTGTACTGGACAAGTTCTCGTGGAGGATGGCGGACGAACCAGCAGCCTCGAACGCCATGGCGGCGGTATGCCTCCTGCCGCTGGAGGATCTCCTCAAGCGTCTGCCGGCTCCACTGCACCTCGAACGCCACGCGAGAATCACCCTGAATTGCTAGGATGTCGGCGCGCCAGTCGTTTTCTGAGCATTCCGTCTGGGCAGTGTACTCCGCCTCTAGGCATGCCCGGAGGATCTCGAGTTTGGCGAGAAGATGCGCCTCGGTTTCTCCCTTCGCGGCACACAGGGAGGCGGATGGGTGGTAGAAGTGTTTGAGTCCGAGCTTGCTCACGCGAAGCTTCGCTGGCGAACCGCAGCACGGCAGGGTCAGGGCGCCTAACCTGGCTATCGCCTTGAGCGATGTCCACTCATCATCGTGCAAAAGGGGCGCAACGACGTCGCGGTCGCCGTGGAGCGCACGAAGTGGCACGGTTGGCTTCCTTAGGCTGCGTGTTTCTTAATCTTATATCACCACACCCGCGAATCGTCAACTACAGACTTATCTCAAAATCAACGTCTCACAGGAGGCGTGTGGAGGTGAGTTTCTGAGACCTCTTTCTCCACCCAGTTGACATCTCCCGCAAGAGGTGTCACACTTTCCCTGGTGGGTGAAATTGTCGATCAGCAACAAGTAGGGAAGCAGCCGCAGTCAGCACTCCACTGGAAACGAGTTGGGGTAGTTGTTGTGGTAGCTGCTGTCCTGCTTGCTCTGGGTGCAGCAAGCTATCTGCTTTGTGTATATATTCTGCCGCTGAGACGTCCGACTGTTCCTTTAGCAGGTCGAGTCGTCTCGCAAGACAAGCCGGCGTCCCGGTCGCTGACCGCTGTATCATCATCCGCTCCTGACCCAACTATCCACTGGCAGGTATACAGCGACGACGTCTATTCATTCAGGTATCCAAACGATTGGCTAGTAGCAGCCGTACAGAACGGCTCGCCAAGCCTGAGGACCGCTGACTTTCAGGCAGCAGCGAGCCACGGAAATGGCATGGAAGTCTCACGGGGCGCGCTGATCCAATTCTTTGGGGTGGCCGAGGTTTATGACCCATCCGGAACGGCGGCGCTGGGTAACTACAAACCAGGCGACTACGTCAACGGGGGTGACACTCATGTTGCAGATGTCGTAACTCGCGCAGTTCGGACATCCGTCGACAAGTATCCAGCAGAGATATACGACTTTCGCGGGACCGTTGACTCTTCCTATGTTGGCACAAAGGTTGACATACAAAAGGGAGCGAAGGTCTATTCTCTGATGATGCTGTATGCCTCCGCTTCTCGAAGAGAGCAACTCGACAAGATTCTCTCCACATTCCACTTCGCGCGATGAATCTCCACTCTCGCCAGTCCACCCTCAGAAGTCTCAACAACGTCTTCGATGACCGAACCTTCTAATACGGAATCCCCAGGCAGTAGGGCGGTTATGGGGCAGCGGGCCGCCCGGCAGCTGGCGAATTCGACCGAGCCATTCACGCCCTACCTCAAGCAGATTCCGTATAACGGATCGCTCGGGCATTGGTCCAGCTTGAGACCTTTGGCTGAAGCCGCCAAGCTTGGGATTAATCACCTTGGGACGAGCGCCACCGAGTTACCGCAGCCCTACTTATGGGTGACCAGAACATGAAGCAACCTTCCAGAGCCAACCAGTGCACAGGAAGCCAAATGGATCGACCGGCTGAGTCGTGCTCGGGTTCATTGCACCTGATCCAGGATAGACTCCGAAGTGAAGGTGCGCTGCAGTCGATGTCCCGCACGAGCCACCAACAGTCGATCCAACCGTGCCGATCACTGCTCCTGCTTTGACCTTCTTTCCAACCGCCGTGCTCACGCTACTCAGGTGGCCGTATAGCGTGACATAGCCGTTCGCATGGTCGATCTCAACCATCATCCCAAAACACGAAGGGTACGGGGCCTGTGAGTCAACACGCACTACCGTACCAGCTGCTGCAGCCTGGACATTTTGACCGAAGTGCAACGGAAAGTCTATGCCATCATGCCCGTCGTAATACACATACCCGTAGGCGCTGCCAAGCGCATCAGCGCGCCGTTGATACCAGTAGCCACAGGCTGTCGTATTGGCTGGAGGATCGGCACAATCCTCGCTGGCTGGATTATTCGGATCAAAACTGATGGTCGTGCCGTCGAAGAGTTGGATCGTGCCGTCCTTTTGATAGTTGGGATAGTCATGATCGAAAAATGACTTGATGCCTGTTGACAGAGCTGGGTCGCTCCAATTGATGGCAAAGCCGTCATTCTGCAGGTCGGTGTAGTTAAACGGGAGAGCCAGGAACGGGGTCGGTGTAGGAGGTGTTAGCAGGAAGCCCAAACCTTGGCCGTTGAGCGTTCCAACTCCTACGATTTGACCCTTATCATTGATCGCGCGCGCCTCGGTTAAGACCCATCCTGAGCGCGAGGGAAGCACGGAATTGAGATCAATCGCGCTCCCGTTTCGCCAAAGAATGGCGTGTCGCACCGATCCCTTCTTCGTCACCTCAATTCCCGAACCAACGATTGTGCCGCCCCCATTGATGTCGTCCGCAGTCGTACTCTCCCATGTTCCGCTCGGAGCGCTGAGCGTCCGCTCGGTACCAGACGTGCCGTTGGGGCTACTCGGTGTCCAGACGAACGCAGTCGCGTTTGTGTTGGTTAGCCCTATGGAGCCAACGATCTGCCCGCTTGCGTTGATGGCGTTGGCTCCAGCGGAGCTGCCTCCAAACGTTCCCAAGTCCGTTTCCACGCCGTTCTGCCAGATAGCCACACCATTGGGCGTACCACCGACGACTTCGCCCGAGTCGTTGATGTCGTTGGCAATACCACTATCAACGCCTGGAGTCGGAGTCGTGAGGGCGGTGAGAGTTCCACCACTCCAAAGAGCGGCATACCCACCCGGATTATTGAAGTCGTTCCCCGCGAATCCAACGACTTGACCGGCATCATTGATCCCATATGCTGTAGTTTGGCCGCCGGTCGGGGATAGTCCAAGGTTCGTAACCGCGCCGCCACTGTACTCGAACGCCGTGCTCTCCATCTCGCCTGCAATCTGACCAGACGAGTTGATGGCGTGCCCGTATAGAGTGTTGCTCCCCAAATCGGTCATCGTGCCGTTCTGCCAAATGAACGCGTGGGGAGTCCCTTGCGTCGTTTGCACCACAGAGGAGCCTGTGACCTGTCCCGAATTGTTGATATCCTCAGCTTCGCTCGAGATCCCGCCAGGTAATGTGCCCAGGCTTTGGATCGTGTAAGAAACAGTAGCCGCTATGGTTCGCTGCTCATGGAGTCCAAACAATCCAACCACTACTCCCAGCACGGCTACGATCCGCAACTCCTTCATCACTCCCCATCCTCCCAATAAAAACCCCGTCCCAAACGGATCGGGTTCACCATTGGCTGACCGCGGCAAGAGGTGACCAACAAATGCGGCCGCGACTACGCCCTCCGTTCCACACGCTCATCTCGCCAGTTTTCCTACCCGGCGAGATCATCCATGGAGCCCACCTTACACCTCGCTGTATTGCCTGTCAATACCGAGTTTTCGCGATGGAATTGCCGTATCACCACAGCGATCGCACCATATGCCGGCAGGTTTCGGTCCTCCCGCTGACGCCGCCCAACACATCAAAGGCGACGTCACCGTCGCAGCACGTAACATGGAGGCAGGTTACCGAGTTCCTAATGCAGGCACGGAGAAGCAAAGAGCCCGGTAGCATTCCGCCACCGAGCTCCGGCTCGAAGCCTTCCCCCAACCTCGCGCTGCACTGCGTTACCCACGCGGTTCCCTATTTCTGCGACTTTCCTTACTTGGCTAGCTTGCAAAGGTTTTCTACTCCATTACTCGAGACTGTACCAGCTTTCTTGACGATTCCTCCACTGGAGATATAATCAACGTGGTATGCAGGAGCCAGAAACCGTTTCCCCAGAGTTCCTTTTGAAGCACATCAAGCAGTGGGCCGCTGTGACCCCTAACCACACGCAGATTGTCGCCGCCAGCCAAACTCCCCAACAGGTCGAGAGGAAGCTTCAGGAACAGCAGGTTGCAGACGCACCATTGAAGTACGTGCGTGACCCTCATCTGGTGCTCTCTACTTGACAATTGACAAACTGCAAGAACTGATCTACTGTATATATGGATGGGGAATGTTTTACATCAAGCATGGGAATTTTGGAGGGAAGTCGGGAAATCAAAAACCTTTGGTCTTGTAGGTGTGTTTGCCCTGACTCTTGCAGTTGGTGGTACTGCATTCATTGCACGGCAACAGACACAGGCTGGGTCCCATGCAGAGGGGATATCTCGCCTTCCTTTGCCGTTCTTCAATGGAGGCGGCGTTAGCGGGGGATACCGCTCACTTAAATGTGGACCAGGCTATGTGACAGGTTCAGATGGGTCATGTCGGCGCCCAGGGCTTGGGCAAGCCTGCGTGCCGCGGGGTGCCAGTACAGCCGGACCAGGTTGCGCCCAAGGCGTTTGCGTAGACGGGAAGTGTCAACCGTCTCTGACGGGAAGAGCTTGTGATCCGACTGATCCCAATGCATGCCACCAGTACGGTGGATACTTTTACTGTTCAGGAACTCGTTCCAATACCGGGCTCTGCAGACCATACTGCACCGATTCCTCTGGGAGATTCATCAATTGCTCAAATGGCTTTGCCAACTTGGACGCTTGTCCAGCCGGTGCGGCAGCAAGTAACCTCTGCCAACTCTCGTATGATGCATCTCATTCGATCGGTTGTATCGCTAATGGACAGGTGTTTTACTGCTCTTCTTCTGTGGCAGTTCCCCGCCCCGCCTGTCCAACCGACCTATCGAAGTGTCAGAAAGCTACGCCCCAAAACTATGGCTCAATCAACGTATCAACGCAGGTAATCTGTCCAGGTCAAGACGGCAACTACATTTGCTCTAGCACATATCCCAAGTGTCCGGATGTGTTGTCGAGCGGCTGGCACGAGTATACTTTGCCAACTAATGGATCTTGTCCCCAATCATCGTTTACCTGCGCCGATTTAGGCGGACACCTTAACTGCCTTTTGAACTATTCCCCGGCAGGGAACGGTGGCCCAAGTCAAGGCACTCTCCCGACCTCACCAAATCCTGGCGATGTCTGCGGAAGTCATGGTGGCCACTGTGCAAGTACCTGTGGGCCATCAACAGGATTTAATCAAGATCCAGGCGGCGGTGGAGCATGTCATGGAGGTCTAGTGTGTTGCTCCTATGATGCGTATGACAATATTCATGCAGCTCCAACATCTACGCCGTATCCCAACCAGTTTCCCGGCAGCGCATGTGCTCCAGGGTATGTGTGCGTACCAAATGGGTCATGCAGAGGGCTAATCTCGGGTTATTGCAATACTGGTAGTAGCCCAACGAGTGGTCTTTGTTGTCAACAGGGAACATCTACAAATCCGCCACAACAATATCAAAATGGACAAACCACTCCGGGCTGTCCTAACGGAACCTATGCTCCGCATACCGGTTGCAACGGTATTACTCATACCTGTACCACCTATGGATTCTGTGGGATTGATAGCTGTTCGGTCGGGTCGAGCTGCTAGAAATTACTCCAAGCATTTCTGCAAGTCTCGTCAGAGGATGGTATATTTATAGCTCCCAAACACTTCCTTGTACGGCCCTTTGTGGTTTAGAGGATGTGTATGTCAGCTGCATCGGCGAAGCTATCAAGTTCGCCAGCGATCTCCATACCCTCGCTGGTGCCGCTACGGTCCAAATGGAAGGCCCAGGCGCGCCTGCAGGAGCGTGTTCATTCCGTCGCCACTGAAGGAGAGCCACCCCACCTTATTGCCGACGGTGCTTTGGCCCACGCCGGCTACCCGGGCCGCAAGAATGGCCTGGCCTACGGACTTCCCGTCAGCGAGGGCGGTGAGTACGTACTGAGCCGCTCGGTCGGCGTCTGCGCCGGCGACGTGGTGGTGCCAGCTAATGAGGGTCGAGACACCGCTCTTGCGTAGGTAGCGCCAGAAGAGCGGCATGTCCAGAGCGTTGCAGGAGCCGAGGAAAATGATGCTGTGTGACGGAAACGCCCCATCGTACCGATGGATGAAGCGGCCGGTGACAGCATCGTAGAACTGATAGATGCCGGTCTGACTATCGGCGATGCGCATCTGGGCGAGGTAGTAATTCGAGAAGTACGCTGCGAACTGGCCGCGGCGGGTATCGTCTGTCGCAACCGCTGCGTCGTTGTTTGGGAGCGGTCCCACGTGGGTCTCGATATATACGAACGAATAGTTGGACAGGTGCCGCATGATAGGAACGGTCACTTGAGCGTCGCGCAGGACAGTGACCGCAAATCCCGCGCGGTGCAAGAGATCTGCCTCCGTTTGGCCGGAGCTTTGTCCCAGGCCGAGCTGGATTCCGAACGGCTCGAGCACGAGGGCCTGCGGCTGAAATATGCGGACGGGGAAGCCAGATGCTGCACCGCTACCGGGCTCAACGGCAGCTGCGGCGAGCGGGAGCACCAGAAGCGAGCGCCACAGCAAACCGCCCCACCGCCGCGGTTTGTGGCAAAGCGGTGGGGCAGAACAGTGACGACACATCTGGTCAGTGCACCGGAACTCGCAGGGAGTGACCGTTTCTGTATAGGACGACCAGCGCGTAGCGGGCACTCGGGATCCAAGGTACTCGAGCCGTGTAGTTCGGGCTACGATGGGGCCGGATCAGAGTGTGGGTCAACTGCCTGTGACCGGCGTAGATCCTAAAACCCTTGATCCCGAGCTGATAGGCCATGCGCCAGCGGAGCAGGGCCGCCTTGCCCTGTCGCTGAACAGTCGCCTGGGCGACGATGCGAGCTGGCGCCCCCACGGGAGCACTGGTCGCTGTGGCTATTGGCGTGTTGGTAGGAACGCTCGGTGCCGCCGGAGTATTAGTGGCTATTGGCGTGTTGGTAGGAACGCTCGGTGCCGCCGGAGTATTGGTGGCTGATGGCGTAGCAGCTGGTGTATTGGTAGGTTGCGAGCCAGTTGTGGCCGTTGGCGTGGGGCATGCTGTCGCCTGTAAGTGGGCATCAAACGGGGTGACCGTCCCGGGCGTCGCAGTGGCGCAGAATGCGGCAACCGACGCATTCGCGGAGTGATTTCCCGGACTACTGAGGACGAACAGTCCTACAAGTGCAGGACAAAAAATTAGGGCTAGGTACAACACTCTTCTTTCCAGCATTGTCTCTCCTCCTTGTGTGCTCGCCTACTCTGCGCGACTAACCGACGTAGTAGTAGGTCGTGTAGTCATGCTCGTAGCCATAGTAGTCCCAGTATCTTATTTCGAGAGACCTCCAGCCCAAGTCGAGCCCGGTGCGGCCCAGGAAGCCACAGTCACCCCTGCCATCGTCGTAGCCGCCATAGGCGGTGAATCCGACATTGCTTGTAAAGTGCCACAGGTCCAGTTCGACCTGTCCCGGTGTGGGCACTGTGTAACAAGCATACACAGGCTGACCATAACCGTAGTATCTCGGCTGATCAACCCAGACGAGCAGACATCCTTGAAAACCAAACCCATTGTTGTATCCGGGCAGTTGGTTACCACCATTCACGGGACCGTAAGCACCATAAGCCGTGACTTGCACGGCAGCGGGAATTGGTCCACCTTGACCAGGACCAGGACCAGGAATAGGACCAGGACCAGGCGGCTGAGCAGGCGGCCTACCAGGCGGTGGCGGATTCGGACCGCAGGGCTGGATCACCGCTTGGTGCGGCAATCCATGCGACGTGGCGGCGTGCGCTTGAGGCACCGCCATCGGAACGAGTGCCGCGAGCATCACGGATAGGATAAGCCTTAAAACCCACTTCGTTCTTTTCATTTCATCCTCACTGTTTCTCTAGAAGTTGCACCGACCGAATCGTGGTACCGTCAAGCCTCGCCATGTGATTGGGTCCTCCTCCTCTCCTTCGCAACACAAAAAACCGATCCAGAACGGATCGGGTTCACTAGTGGCTAATCGCGGCTCAAGTGGCCAGATAAAGGCCGCGCCTCAATGCCTTCCGTCTATCGCTCCCCCCGCCGATTGTCTCTCCAGCGAGGCACCTCACTGGCGGCACCTTACCAGCCTGTGTCTGAAGTGTCAAGACGCAAAATTCAACACATAGGTGACGGTATGTAGCATTCATTACACCTATTTTGTCATGGTGAGCACACTTCGCAGAAGACATCGTTTGCGACGTCGCTGTCTCCTCCCTAACCGAGTTAGAAGCCGCCCGCGCCATTGGGCGTTCCCAGACCACTAGGGCCGTCGTAGCCCACAGCAGCGTTGCACATGATCGTGCCGCAGGAACCATTGCTCCCACTCGTCACATCATGTGAATTCGTCGAGGTGAATTGGGCGTACGGGACCGACTGGGCGTTGATCGAGGGCGAAACCCCGCCGGCCAGCGCGAACACACCAGCGATGATCGGGGAAGCAAGACTGGTCCCTCCCATTTCGAACCAGTTCCCAACGCCACAATTGCAGAATGAGTCGAAGATCCCGGCTCCTGTTGTGGGGTCCGCGTCGGCAGAGACATCGGTCGTGCCTCGCTTCGTTCCACAGCCAGTCTGGCTCCAGTCCGCCAGTGCTGTCTGCCAAGAGTTAGCGGTCTCGTACAGGCTGCAGCCGCTTCCCGAATCTTTCCAGACGCTCTCGCTACCGTATCTTCCGTTGCGCGTCAAATTAAGAGTGGTACCACCGACTGCGACCACGAAGGGTGAAGCTGCTGGGTAAACAGTGCCATATCCCTGATCCCCCGTTGAGAAGGTGGTGACAACACCAGGATGGTTGAAATGGCTGTCGTCCGCTGTCTCACCTGAGTACTCGCTCGTGTGCCAGCTGTTGGAGATTTCCGTCGCGCCTAGTGTCGCGGCCTCATCGTTGGCTGCGTACAGATCGGACAGCGTCGAGGTATTGGCTTCGATTAAGAGAATCCTGCAGGTCTGGCAGATCTCGTGCGCCGTCTCCACGTCGAGGGAAATCTCGAAGGCCCAGTTCTGGTCAGGAGAGGGCAGAGGCGACGATTGGCCGTACTGGTTCAGAATGCTCAGGCAACCGTTGGCGATGGTGCAACCCGGCAGCCCGTAGTAGCTGTCGTAGGTGGCCAGATCGGATTCGATGTTGGGGTCACTGTAGGCATCGATGACGGCAATGGTCTGACCGCCAAAACTCGCCGGCGTCCTGCAGACTGCTTGGGGCCTCTTTCCAGTCGGCGAGCAGGGCAAACTGTAGGCCCCATGGAACTCCGCCGGACCATAGAAAATCGGCGTCACATGGCCCGCTGGATTCCCATGGCTATCAGTCACCACCTCGGCCAAACAACGAGCGTGACCACGGACGAGCGACGGACAGACCGGACGATAGGAGACCCCCGCTGCCTGCGCAGCGGCGGGAATCGTTCCCATGGTAGAGAGCACTGAAATCGAAAGAGCAACGCATACGATCGTGCGGATTAGTCTCACCTGCTTCCTCCACAACCAAAAACCCGATCCAAAAACGGATCGGGTTCACCATTGGCTCGACGCGGTCTAGGTGACCATGCTTGGGCCGCGCGTCAATGCCTTCCGTTCCACACGCCGTCTCACCAGTTTTCCTACCCGGCGAGATCATCCACGGGAACCACCTTATACCCAGCCGTACTGACTGTCAATACCGAGATTTCATGGCAGAGTCGTCGCATCCCCACATCAGCGTCGCCAGTACTGTCTCACCTCTTGACAGAGCAATGGGTTTTTGAGATACTCCCCCTACTATGCAGATTGGCTATGCCAGCGTGTCCAAGGAAGAACAGCACCTTGCCTTGCAGCTAGATGCACTCAATCAAGCTGGGTGCGAGCGCATCTTTGAGGACACCATCACCGGGACCAAGGATGAACGATTCGGCCTGACCCAGTGCCTTGACGCGCTCCGTCCTGGTGACACGTTGGTGGTGTGGCGACTTGACCGGTTGGGCCGCTCCCTTCGTCACCTCATTGACCTGATCACCACCCTGGATGAGCGTGGCATTGGCTTTAAGAGCACGACCGAGCAGATCGATACGACCACCTCCAGCGGCAAGCTGATCTTCCATATCTTCGGCGCCCTGGCGGAGTTTGAGCGCAACCTCATTCGGGAACGCACCATAGCAGGCCTGGCTGCGGCTCGAGCTCGAGGAAAACTCGGTGGCAGACCACGAAAGCTTCCTTCGGATGGGAAGGTGCATCTGGCCAAGACCCTCTATCACCAGAAGCAGCGCCCGATCGCCGATATCTGTAAAACCCTGGGCATCTCGAGAGCAACGCTCTACCGCTATGTCAAGGACAACAGGAAGGACACCGGAGCAGCTGATGGTGTGAGGAACGCACAAAGCGCATGAAGCCCATGCAGAACCAGTACCGCTTCATGAAGCCGCCATCAGTTCAGCTGTGGCGAGCACACCTTGATAACGTCGCGCTCGTTCCCGCCAACCTCTTGCCACAGATTCACCGCTGGCACCAGCTCGCCGGCGAGTTGCCACAAGACGAGCTCGTGATCGTGCTTCCTTCCCATCATGGGAAGCAGCGAAAAACCATTGCCCAGGTGGCCACGCTCCTCCACGCAGATGGACACCAAGTACGTGTCGTCCAAGAGCGCGAGCTCGCCGTCCTGCGCTCCTCCCCTACCCCAGAAGTGAATGCCGATGTATAAGCCCCACCCGCGCTTTCGTTCAGAGGACGCAGATATACATGAAGATGACTCTTTCATTTGGCGGTACATGGACTTCTCAAAATTAATATCACTCCTTCAGAGAAGTGAGCTCTTTTTCACGCGTCTTGGGCACTTGGCTGACACTGCGGACTTCTATGAAGGCGCTCTTTCGCAGCTCAACTACGATCGGCCAGAAGTAGAATCCGCGAGGATCCTTGAATTACTGGATCCAGGAATTACCCAGGAGATGCGAGAGATACGGCAAAGGCAATTCTCAGACCCTGATTTTCTCGACCAGTATGTACAGCTGTCCCGCCAGATCATCTATGTCAACTGCTGGCACGAAAATCAGTATGAATCCGCCGCTATGTGGAGGCTATATGTACAAGCCAATGAAGGGATAGCGATACGCTCCACCATAGGACAGTTCAAACAGTCTCTTCGCAGTCCACAAGGTGAGGAATATTTGTACCGAGCCCACTACTATGATCCGCAACGCGAGACGGTCATCCTCGACTATTGGCTGATACCTTTGTATAAACGCATAAGCTTCGAGCACGAGAAGGAGGTGCGCGCTTTCGTCGTGAATCCTCACCCGGAGACGGTGTATCCCACGGTCTCGAAGGTCGGGGTCTATGTACCATGCGATCTCGACACGCTGATCGACCGCGTGTATGTTGCGCCTTCTGCACCGGACTTCGTGTTTGAGGCCGTAGAAGAGCTTCTCAGGAGATTCGGCGTGTCCAAACCCGTTGAACATTCATCGTTGGACACTCCACCCGGCAGAGCAGTTAAGTAGCTCCACGAGCCTCGTTCCTCTTCCACGGTCAAGATTACAGCGCTGTTCTTGACAAATCCCCTAACTGTGCTACACTACCAGAGGTGATTCACTATGGCTAAAGAGAAAGATACATACGAAGATCGCATTGTCCAAGACCCCAAGATCATGGTTGGCAAACCGGTGATTAAAGGGACTCGCATCCCTGTGTCTTTAATCCTCAATCTCCTGGCCAACGGCGCTGATAATGCTGAGATCAAGGCAGATTACCCCAGGCTCACCGACGAGGATATCCAGGCGGCAATCGCCTACGCTGCCGATCATGTTGACCGAGAAGCAAATACAACCCTTCCTCGGCCAATGTGAGCAAGTTTCTCCTTGATGCCAACCTGTCTCCCAAGACCGCAGCGTTTCTGACGGAAACGTTTGGCTTTGATGTCGCGCACCAGGACGACATCTTGCCGGGCTCTCCCACAGATGATGAGGTTGTGCAAGTCGCCCAGCGTGAGAAGCGCGTCATCATTACATTTGACCGGGGTTTTGGTGAGCAGTACTACCAGCAGGAGCGGGGTCAGCTCGGTGTCATCGTCCTTCGTCTTCGTAATCAACGGCGGCCGAACGTTGAGCAAACCCTCGCCCGCTTCTTTCAGGAAGCAGCTCCCCCCATTGCTCTGGACACCTCACTCGTGATTATCGATGAGGGTACTGTCCGCGTCCGATCGTCTCCGTAGCGAATTCCCAGCGCCACCTTCCGCTTGCTCATCTGATTGCGCGCTCGCCCATACCCTCTTATCAGTACCGCACTGCGACCAGCGCTTTGTCGTCCACACGGCTCCATCTATGACGCAACATGCAAGGCCGGCAAGGTACGGTAGCCCATCGGATAGCACTGCTAACCGCTGGGACCCAGACATGGAAACACCAAGGCTGCGCCATCGTGTTTGGGAAGGAGAGCGGCAGCCGCGTCAAGGATCAAGCCAGGCGGCTTCGCCGTCCTTGACTCAGCTGCGGGAACGATCCCTTCAAGTATGGGTTGCAGGTGGGACCTGCAACCCCGCCACCATTGTGTGGGCCCCAACCATGAGCGACGGCACCGTTGCCACCGTTACAGTCTTGTTCTCTGCATCACGTCGGCCTTGGCAGCATCAAAGTCATACTCCTCATTGGGAATCGCGGCGCGTACCCGATCGGCCCAGTTGAGCATGTTTCGCATCTGGGCAGCGGCGGTGTTTCTCACCCGCTTGGTGAGCCGGTGCGACAGGGTCTCATCGTAGAAGAGCAGCAGCAGCTCGTCTTGCTCGGCAAGATTGGCAAAGTCTCGCCACTGGTCTGGTTCATCGACGTTCATGAACGTCTCAAACGCTAGCGGCCGGTCCGGTTGGTCGTAGATCTTGACCACCGTTCGAATCACGGGCGCCTGTGGATGCTGGTACAGGTCATGACTGACCCTCATGGGCACACGGCCGGAAAGGCTTCCGATCTCTCTTGCCGGCGCCTCCACCACAAAGACCGTTCCCTGGTCCGTGGCCTGCGTGACACACGCGTAGTCTTTGCCTCTGAGAAACGCAGCGAGCTGCTCCGGCAACTCAAACGGCTGGAGTGGTCGCTCAGCCCCATTCCCCTGCCCTTGTCTTCGCTCCTTCGACATATTAGAAGGTATTGTAGCGCTGCCAATCTATTTGTCAAGTGATCGAAATTCATGACTTGACAAAACGCAAACTGTGATATAATCACCTCATGTCAGGAGGTGAGAGACGCATGGCCCACGAGCCACAACGGATCGACTTTGAAGACTTTGCCGCCCACGTGCAGCAGGTTTTTGAACAAGTCCGGGATCAGAACCAGCCGGTTCTTGTCGAGCGAAACGGTGAGACCTATCGCCTTGAGAAGGAAGAACCCGAGGACATTTGGAAAGACTACGATCCCGAGAAGGTGCAACAGGCACTCTCAGCGAGCCGCGGCATGTTTGCGGGTGCCGACCGCGAACAATTTCTCAAAGAGATACATGAGCAGCGCGAGCAGGGGGCAAATCGCTTCGACTGAGGTATGCCGTACCTCCTCGATACTGATGTTCTGCGCTACTACCTCGATGACATTGAAGATGCAGTTGCTCTGGTCACCCAGCTGATCCCGCACGGCGTTGTCTTAAGCATCATCACCTACCTTGAGTTGTACCAAGGGACACTCCAAACTCCTGATCCGAGCCAAGCCCAAGACCGCCTGGATCGGCTGCTGGCAACCGTCCCGATGCTTCCCCTCTCTCCTGCCGTTGCCAGGCGCTGTGCCCACCTTCGTGAAGAGTTGAAACGAGACGGGAAACGGGTACGGCAGCGAGCACTTGACTTGATCATTGCGGCAACAGCGCTTGAGCACAATCTGGTGCTTGTCACCCGCAACCAAGAGGACTTCGACGACATTCCGGACCTTCAAACGCGGTTCTACCAAGCCACCTAACCTCTCCTGGCTGGATGCTCCCCAGCACACCATGTTCGAGCTCAATCAACGCATGTAGTATCGTTCGTGCCATATGAACACGCCAGCATCCAATTTCCGAAAGGCGGCCTCGCTCTCCACAAAGTCAGGCAAGGCAAACAAGCTCACCTCGGTCTATCGCCTTAAGATTACGCTCCTGGACACTGATCCAGCGATCTGGCGCCGGATCGAGGTGCCTGGCAGCATGCGCCTCAGCAAGCTCCATCGCTGCATTCAGGCTGCCATGGGGTGGCTGGACTATCACCTTCATGAGTTCAGAATCGGTAATCGCTTCTATGGTTTCCCTGATGAGGAGTTTCTCGATCCCAAACACATCATCCTCCCGGATCACACCGTGGCGCTGGAGAAGGTTGCGCCCATGGCACCGGCAGCGTTTGTTTACGAATATGACTTTGGGGATAGCTGGCAGCATCTGACACTCGTTGAAGCGATCAGGCATGTCCAATCACCGGTTCCTGCTCCCGTGTGTCTGGATGGTGAGGGGGCATGTCCGCCAGAAGATTGCGGCGGAACCTTCGCGTTTGCTGAGTTCCTCGAAGCGATTGCCGATCCGTACCATGAGGAACACGAGACACTGCTCACCTGGGTTGGTGGCAGCTACGATCCCAGTTTCTTCGATCTGGCTGCGGCCAACCGACGGCTGCAGCGGGTCAGATGACAAGCCGCATCTGATAGCGCGGGTTGCTTCCCTCTCACAGCTGTAAGGGAGCGATTCCGTTCCCGTACTCAACCTCTACTCATTGTGCAATGAGGATTCGAGGCCAGAGCCAACGCCATTGGGCTACTCTGGACGAGTCGGCATTGCCTGTTGACAAAGGGGCGAAAACCCGACATACTGTCGCTACTTGCCGGCTGGCATCGCGAGGCGCAACAGGACGGCAATGAGCCTATGAAGCAGTCGCCTCTGGTCACTCAGGTACACCGTATACGGTCGGGAATCATCAAGCGATATCGTCAGCTTGAGCAGGGAGTGCAAGACGGCACGATCGATCCGGTCCAGGCGTTTCTCGAGCACCTGTACTTTGAGGACGTCGCACCTGAGCTTGACGCGATCGAAGAGGAGGCGACGAGTGCCTAATCATCTATGGGAAGGGAACGGCAATCACCGGAGAAGGAATTTTGGACGGTTGATGAGCAGCTCGGCACGGTTTCGCTCTTTGGCGCGGACGCGGCTGCCCGAATGCGCGCTCATGTCTCGGAGGAGACGTACACCCCGTATGTCACGCGAGGCGAGCTCATTCCACTTCAGGCCGCACAGGGCGTCCGTGACTATGTCTTGATTCATCCGTACATTCTTGTGCCCGATATCACGCTTGAAGCCAGTTTCTACCCGAGGGCCAAAGCACCAGAACCCATTGGCCACGTCATTGCCTCCGCGTGGCAGGGCATGCGGCATGAACGCATTGGTCAGGGTCAGGCATGGCACTACCGAGAGGACCGAACCATCCTGCTCTGGGAACTTCTGCTCTATCCTCGATATCGAGACGAAGACGCAGCGCCCGATGCGAACCTTCATGCACTCTGGCAAGCGTTTGAGCGATTCCTGGCCAATCGCTTCCCGACTGCCCAGACCATTGCCACGCCGGCGCAGGAACCCGAGTACGAGCAGGATCAGTGGCGAGACTTTCTCATCCAGCTCGGCTACAGAGAGCAGAGTGAGCAAATCCTCGTCAAGGAGGTGGTGCGGCGATGAAGAACCAGTTCCGCTTTAACAAGCCGCCAGCTCCTCTCCGACGCGCCCGACTTGACAACCTAGCCCTGATTCCCGGCGATCTTCTCCCCTACCGAATCGAGTGGCAGGCAGTTGCCAATACCCCCCCTGGGGCGCCGTTCTCATCGTCGTGCCCGCGCATAATCCCCTTCAGAAGCAGACCATGCTCACAGTGGCAAAGTTACTCTCCGGTGACGGGCATCAGGTACGTGTGATCCCGGCAGCAGATCTTTCGCGCCGGCGATCTTCCAACCATGGACACCAGCGCAGATGACAATAGGCACGTGCTCTCTCCAACATGAACTTCGATCGGTCAGCTTGACAAGTCTCTTACTCAGTGCTACCATTCTCGCCATATGTCGCCAGAAAAACGAGGAACAGAGCCAGGACATGAGCAGGAGCCGCTTCCCTACTACCATGCTGTTCGCTTCCAGAAGGAAGGCGCAGCCAGACAGGCGTACTTTGCGGCGCAAGACACCATTTATAAGGTCGAGTGCGATCTTTCCACCTATCGCTTTCTCTTGCGCGGTATTTGGCATGTGGCAGTCATTGGCGAGCCGCCGCCCGAGCAGCTTGAACAACAGCTGAGACACGCGCTTCGCCACGGTGACCCGGTTCCTCTCGCCGAAGACCTTCTTCGGGACTTCACGACTCGGGCGCAGGAAGCACGCAAGCTCGCACCGTGGGTCGAGCGACACTACCGGCCCGGTGAGCGCTTCTAGTTGGCGGTCGCAGATCCTGCCCATCCCCGTCCGCCCGCCCGATCGAGCGATCGGTCTTGCGTCCGCCAGTACACCAACTGCCTCCTGTCCCATGAGCCCCCTCGCTGCCACCCTCGAAGTGGGAACCCCTGCTCGCAGAGCTCCCCCAGTTTGGTACTACTACTTGACAAAGTGCCACAACTGTGTCATAATTATGGAATTGTTCTCTCTATCCTATGAATGTCCTTGACCATTTTGGCTTAAATGAGCATCCCTTCCGCCTGGGGCCGGATCCCCGGTACCTCTTCTACTCTGACCAGGTGAAGGAAGCCATCGCCAAGTGCGAGTACATGGCCCGAGAACGCATCGGACCGATCTACCTCTATGGCCCGATTGGCTCAGGCAAAACCAGCATCCTGCGCCGCCTCAATGACCAGCTCTCCCCGGACAAGCGCTACACCATCGCCTACGTCATCGCCCCCAATGTCCGTCGGCCCAACGCGTTCTTGCGCCTCATCATGGAGAGCTTTGAGGTCAAGACCGAACGGGCATACGATCAGTCGCTGAAGAACTTCGAGACCTTTCTCGCCGAGCAGTATCAATCGGGCGTCACTCCCCTGCTCCTGGTCGATGAGGCACAGAACATGAACCGGGACACCCTCAAGCTCATTCATTACCTGCTCAACTTCGAGACCGCGACGACCAAACTGCTCCAAGTGGTCCTTGCCGGCCAGGAGGAGTTGGCAGCAAAGATCCTCCGGTACCGGGAACTTGCCTCCCGCATGTTCCCGATTGCCATCAACGCTATGTCGCCGCTTGATCTTGAGGAGATGATCCAGTTTCGCTGGATGGTGGCAGGCGGCAAGCAGCTTCCCTTTGTCCCAGGAGATGGCGTGTACAAAGCCATCTTCGCCTACTCCAAAGGGCTGCCACGTGATACGGTCAAGATCTGCGACGAGCTGCTGCGCGAGCTGGTGGTTGAAGACAAGAAGCAGGCGACCGTTGCGGACGTTGCAGAGATCGCCAAGCAGTTGAACTTGCAGATATAGCTATGGGTAGATACGACATTCTCTTACAACAGGAGCAGCAGCCACGTCCCACGCGACGTGTGGCCAAGCCGAGGCCTCCTCAGCCATCAAGCCTTGCCCCAAATGCCGCTCCGGGACACGCTCCGAGAGAGCAGGAACAGCAGTCACATGAATTGGTCACTTCTTCGATGGTCACAACCGATCGCCCGATCGATCGATCAACCGCCCGATCGATCGCCCGTCCGCCCGTGCGACGCACCCTTGGTCGGGTTGCCTTTGAGTTCTATCTGGACCAAGTAGAGACGCTTCGTCGGCTATCCCTTGAGCAAAAAATGCGTGGCGAAAAGGGGAGCATGAGCGAGATGGTGCGGGAAGCGATCGACCGATTCCTTGCAGAGAAAGCGCACAACAAACCCTGACCGATCGCCCGACTGACCGTGAGAGCGCCTGCGGTTTGGTCCATCCCAGCTGATAGGCCACGGCGCCGACTAGCGCTCCGCTCTTGGCATGGAGCTGGATAAAATACAGGTCATCCTTCACAACGTCGGCA
>Ga0102924_1001017_pt1 | contig 33111 bp, 27 predicted proteins | sample PaiPotPPM11metaG_FD_80116 | JGI IMG/M metagenome (GOLD analysis project Ga0102924, IMG submission 80116) | Iron sulfur acid spring bacterial and archeal communities from Banff, Canada, to study Microbial Dark Matter (Phase II) - Paint Pots PPM... ...
ATATCCAGTCAATCGCCCGCTGCACCGACTCGCGCTGATAGCGGCCGTTGGGATGCTCGACCTTCGACAGGCCGATCGCAACCATCGCTGAATCATCCACGTCCGGGTAAAACTCGTTGTTGAATTCGAAGTACCAGCCAGCAGGCTTGCCCTTTTTATTGTTGACCGCCCAATCTCCGGGATTTCGAACCTGCTTCTGCAAAGTCCAATCGGCAGCTTTCACCATTCGCGGATCGTCCGGCGGCACGCCCGCTTCGCCAAGCGCAAACAGCGCGTATGCCGTGTCCCATACCGGAGACTTGCACGGCTGCATGCGGAAGGTGTCTCCTTCTTCGATCCCAAGCTTCTCGAATTCATCAAGGGCGCGGATCATCTGCGGATCATCTAGTGAATACCCCAGGCATCGCAGCGCAATAATCGCGTTCAGCATTGCGGGATAAATCGCGCCCAGACCGTCTGACATCTCAAAGCGTTCGAGCATCCACTTCTCAGCTTTTTTCAGAGCGATTGAACGCAGCGGGCGGATATGCACGGCCTCGAACCAGTGCACCAGGCGATCGAGCACGAGGAAGAAGTTGCGCCAGGAGACGAGCTTTTCACTCCATTCCAGGCGCATGCGTGACTTATCGCGGCCGCCGACGAAGAGCTCGTTGATGTGCATCTCATCCGGGATTTTCTTAAACGGCTTCTTGGCGTAAACGATCGAGAGCGGGACTAGAATCGCCCGCGACCACGACGAAATTTCGTAAATATTGAACCAGAACCAGTTAGGGAAAAGGACGATCTCAGGTGGAATCGCCGGCACCGCGTCGTAATCGTACTGTCCCAGGAAACAGAGATAAATCTTGGTAAAAGTATTGACCTTGGTCACGCCGCCGAGTTCGTGAATCTTGTGGCGCGCGCGCTCGAGCGCTGGGTGATCAGGTTTGTACCCCGCCAACTTCAGGCTGAAATAGGCCTTCACCGAGGCACTGATATTCGATGGTCCGCCGTTATAAATCGGCCAACCGCCGTCTTCGTTCTGATGGCGAAGAATGTAATTGGCACACTTTTGATAGCGCTCGGGATCACCGGTGCCAAGCAGCGTGTGCAGCAAGATGTAGTCGGACTCGAGCGTGGAATCAGCTTCGAGTTCGCCGCACCAGTAGCCGTCTTCGTGCTGCTGTGAAAACAGTCGGTTGCGGCAGTCGTCGATGGCTGCAGCTACCCGGCTGGCAAGATCGTCAATTTTTCCGAAACGCAGTTGTGGCGCTGATGGGGTGGGGGTGGAGGAGAATGAATCGTCCATATGTTGACTAGATACTCCTAGACTAGACGCTCCTAATCAGCACTGACTCCGGCCGGCGGCGCCGCAGCAATCGCTTCCACAATCTCTGGAGGCAGACCGAAGCGGACGTTTTCCGGCATCACTTCAACTTCGCGCAGATTGTTGTAGCCCTTCGTTCTGAGGAACTCGACCACTTCTTCGACCAGGCACTCCGGCGCAGAAGCGCCCGCCGTCAGCGCAATGTTGTTGACGCCTTCCAGCCACTCAGGCTGAATGTCCTCACAACTGTCGATAAGATGGGAAGGCGTACCCAGGTTGCGGGCTACCTCCACTAGCCGGTTCGAGTTCGAACTGTTTTCCGAACCCACCACCAGTAGCAGCTCGGCATCGGAGGCAACATGCTTGACTGCCACTTGACGGTTTTCCGTGGCGTAACAGATGTCCTGGGCGTGCGGACCTTTAATGTTGGGGAATTTCCGGCGCAGGGCTTCGATAATGTCTTTGGCTTCATCCAGGCTGAGCGTGGTCTGCGTGAGATAGGCCACGCGGTTCGGGTCAGGAACGCTTAAGGATTCGACCTGCGCAGGCGATCCCACTACTTGTGTCACACCCGGGGCTTCGCCTAAGGTGCCGATGACCTCGTCATGGTCGCGGTGGCCGATCAGGATCAACGAGTAGCCTTCTTTGGCAAACTTTACCGCCTCGACGTGAACTTTTGTGACCAGTGGACATGTGGCGTCGATTACCCGCAGCCGGCGTTCTTTGCTGGCGCTGCGGACTTCCGGCGACACGCCGTGCGCGCTGTAGATGATGCGTTCGCCCTCTGGAACCTCATCGACGGAGTCGACAAAAATGGCGCCTTTGCCCTGAAGCTCTTCGACCACAAAACGGTTGTGGACGATCTCTTTGCGGACGTAGATGGGTGGCCCAAAGGCCTCAAGCGCGATGCGGACAATATCGATGGCACGCACCACACCGGCGCAGAAACCGCGAGGCTTCAGCAAAAGCAAGCTTTTTTGGCTCTCTGACACGTATTCTCCCTTTGTGCAGTAAGGATACACTTGTCCCTTTATGGATTGCTAAAAGGTTAGCGGAAAGTACCCTTCCGGTCAACGTAAGCCCAAGCATCACTGGGAATTAGCAGCGAAAGGGGAAAAAACCGGTGTGAATGGAAACAGTCCTTGAATCCGAGCTTCTGTAGCTCGCGATCCGTCAGAGCTTCGAACGCCTTGTTCGAAGATGAAATTTGGCGGCCAAGCGGTCCGGAACACGCCGAGACGACTTTTTTGGTGGTCTCGCAGCAGCAACCGGCTCCAATCGCACTCGTGGCTTACCCCAACGGCAAATAGTGATCTCTTCACCGCGCAGAGATCGCGAGACCAGTTTCTCCAGGGGTAACTTCGCCTGAGTTAAAGAGATGTACATAGGACAAGCGTAAAAACGAGATAAGCGTAAAAACGCTATCGGCGGACAGAGCTGTATACTTCAAAATGATCATGCCTCAGGCTCTCCTCAGCCTGACGAAGATTTCTGGTACTAGTGCTGCCACGCCGTTTGACAAAAGCCCGGCTGCTCACTTCAAATCAGGTTTCGCGTCAATAATAGTTTGGCTTCGCGGCCAGAATTCCCCTGGAGGCTTGATGTCCCGTCTTCTCAAAGCATTACCCCTGTTTTTGGTACTCGCAGGCCTGTGCTCGGCCCAAGACCTGGCATCTTTCGAAAAACGAGTCACTGTCAAGAAGCTGCCAAACGGGCTCACGGCAGTAGTGTGCCAGCGCCCAGATACTGCGCCGGTGTTTTCGTTCTTCACCAATGTGGACGTGGGCTCGGTGCAGGACCCTATGGGCAAGACCGGGCTCGCGCACATGTTCGAGCACATGGCGTTTAAGGGGACGGACGCAATCGGCACCAAGAACTACGCTGCAGAAAAGACCGCACTGCAAAAAGTTGAGGATGCCTACGCCGCGTACATTCACGAGCGCGACAAACGCGTGGGCCGGGACGAGCAGAAACTCAAGGAACTGCAAACCGCGTGGCAAGGCGCCGTCAAGGAAGCTCAGCAGTATGTGATCCCAAACCAATTCGGCGAGATCATCGAGCGAAACGGGGGCGAAGGGATGAATGCCTTTACCGCCGAGGACCAGACTGCTTACTTTTATTCGTTCCCTGTGAACCGGTTAGAGCTGTGGGCCTACCTGGAATCAGCGCGCTACTCGCATCCCGTGTTCCGCGAGTTCTATAAAGAACGAAACGTAGTAATTGAAGAGCGCCGCATGCGCACTGACAGCAATCCCATCGGCCGCTTGCTGGAGCAGTTCGTTGAGGAAGCTTTCGCGGCCCATCCTTATCACCGGCCCGGCATCGGCTACATCTCTGACCTGAACACCTTCTCTGCGACTGACGCACAGCACTTCTTCGACACCTATTACATTCCGTCAAATATGGTGGTGGCCGTAGTGGGTGATGTTGATCCCGCCCAAACCATGGCGGTCATTGAAAAATATTTCGGCGCGATCTCTTCGCGTGACAAGCCAGATGAGCGCACCACAACCGAGCCGCCGCAGAATTCCGAGCGGCGCGTGATTCTATCTGAGGCCTCGCAGCCGGTTTATCTCGAGGGCTATCACCGCCCCGATTATCGCGACAAGGACGACGCGGTTTATGATGCGCTCGCAGATTTGCTTTCTGAAGGCAGGACCTCGCGTTTATATCGCGCCCTGGTGCGAGATAAGAAAATCGCTTCTGAGGCGGAAGGCGGGACCGGATACCCCGGCGTGAAATATCCTCACATCTTTTATTTCTTCGCGTTGCCAATGCCCGGGCACAAGCCGGAAGAGGTCGGCGACGCGATCCATGCCGAAATCGACCGTCTGAAGAAAGAAGACATCAGCGATGAAGAGCTCAAGATGGTGAAGACGCGGGCCAAGGCCAACCTGATTCGCAGCCTTGATAGCAACGATGGGCTGGCACAGAATCTCGCGGTTTATCAGACCCTTTATGGCGACTGGCGCGAGCTCTTCCGCTCGGTGGACCGAATTGACGCCGTCACCAAAGCTGACATTCGGCGTGTAGCCAACCAGGTGTTCGTTCCGACCAACCGGACTGTGGGCGTCATCGAAAATGTTCCGGCCACCAGCGGAGGTGCGCAATGAGCACCAACACAATCACAAAGCTTTCATGCGTCGCCGCGTTAATTGTCGCGCTGATGCCAGGACTGGCGGCGCAGCAGCCGTGGACAAAAATTCCCGTACCGCAACTTCCGGCATTCCATCCACAGGAACCCAAGCGGATCGTGCTGCCCAACGGCATGATCATTTTTCTCCAGGAAGATCACGAGCTTCCAACGATTGATGGCACTGCCCGCATTCGCGGAGGGGCACGCTCGGAACCGGCAGCCAAGGTCGGGCTTACCGGCCTGTACAGCGAAGTCTGGCGTACCGGTGGCACCAAAGCGGAAACCGGCGATCAGCTTGACGATTTTCTTGAGATCCGCGCTGCGAAAGTCGAAACCGGAGCCAATGATGACTCCACAACAATTTCTCTCTCCTGCCTGAAAGACAATTTCAACGACGTCTTCAAAATTTTTAGCGGGCTTCTACGCGCGCCAGAGTTTCGCGAAGACAAGCTGGATCTCGCCAAACGCGAAGCCTTCGATGGGATATCACGGCGCAACGATGAAATCAGCGACATCGCGCACCGAGAGGCCATCAAGCTGGCGTATGGTCCAAGTAATCCCTATGCCCACGTTCCTGAGTACGCAACCATAAGCGCGGTTACGCGGCAGGATTTGGTGGATTGGCACCAGACTTACGTACATCCCAACGACATCATTATCGGCATCGTCGGCGATTTTGATTCCGCGCAGATGGAAGCCACGCTGCGCAAGGCTTTTGGCGACTGGCAAAAGGGACCTCCTGCCAAGGCCCCGGAAATTCACTTTGAACCGGCAAAGCCCGGCTACTACCTGATCAAGAAAGAGGACGTAAACCAGAGCAACATTCGCATGATCGGACTGGGGACCACTCGCAATAATCCCGACTATTACGCCATTGAAGTGTTCAACGAGGTTTTCACTGGAGGCTTCGCTTCACGCCTGGTGCAGAGTCTTCGGACGGCGCAGGGTCTTGCGTACTCGGTTGGCGGTGGCATCGGGACCCGCTTTGATCATCCTGGGATCCTGCAGTTTGCGATGGGCACGAAGAGCAGCACCACGGTCGAATCGATACAGGGCCTGTACGCGCAGATTGACGAACTCAAGACAAAACCAATAACCGATGATGAGATCACGCGCGCGAAAGACTCCATCCTGAATGCCTTCGTTTTCAATTTCGATACTCCAGACAAGGTGCTGCGCGAGCGCATGGCCTACGAATTTTACGGGTATCCCGCAGACTTTCTGGAACGCTATCGCGCCGGGATCGAGAAGGTGACAACGGCCGACGTGGCCCGAATCATACCCAAGTATCTTCACAAGGACCAACTGGCTGTGCTGGTCGTCGGCAATTCCAACGATTTCGATAAGCCAATCTCGTCACTTGGACCGGTGAAAGATGTTGATATTACGATTCCTCCGCCTCCAGCCCAAATGGGAGAAACAGCACCGCCCGGCGGAAAGCAGCCCTAGGAGCGGCGGTCGGTCTTTTATTATTTTTTCTGGATTATTAGTTCGTGGTTGCGGCGGCCGGCGCATTCCGCTGAGGTTCGAGCAGAATACGGACCGCCTCTGACTTCTTTGACGCGCGTTTCTTGAGCCAGACTTGCAGATCGCGCTGGCAGGCAGGAGCGATCTTGCTGAAGAAAAGACCGGCGCGACCGTTCCCGTCAGCCCAGATGAAATCACCGGTCGCGTGCACCACCTGCTCCGTACCGGGAAGTAGAAACCGCAATGGGATTCCGCGCAACGGGGTTAAGCCTTCGGCCGCCTGCAGCGAGAGACCTTGTTCGGTCACATCCAACACCAGCGCGGGAACAATTCCCGTGGGAAATTGCAGATAGGCCAAGGTCTCACTTTTTTGCCGCAGTGATTCGCGGCGATCGCCATGCATGAAGCCGCGTGCCGCGCGGAAGGAGTGCAAAACCTGTTGCGGTTCGAGTGCCTTGTAGAGAACGAAATTCGCTCCCGCTTGGAAGGCGCTACCCACGGGGGTTGCCGCGCCGATCATGCCGAATAAAACCGGCCGCCGCTTGTCAGGCAAGGTGCGCGCCATCTTGGCAACGCAGGCCGCATCCGGCAGGTCGAAGTCAATGATCAAAGCTGAGTGGTGCTCTGCGGAGAGGATTTCCAGGGTCTCAGGTACAGAGGCGGAAACCCGGTATTCAATTCCCAGCTCTGCAAATGTTGCTACCAACACCTTGACGGCACCGTTGCTACGGGACATCACTAAGGCATTGACTCCCATAAACGTAGCTTAATCGGACACCGCACCGCAAAACAGATGTCGGCTGTAACCTGAGACTTGGTTACTGCGAGCGGCTGACACAAAAAAGCCGCCCGTCGAGGCGGCTGTAACTCACAGGTTTTCGACGGTTTATGCCACGCGGCGAGTGCGCTCCGCTGCGGCCTTCCGGTGCTCGGCAAACAGCTCAATCATGGCACGATTGAAGGCTGGGATGTCCGAGGGCTGCCGGCTGCTCACCCAGTTCTTGTCACGCAAGACTTCTACGTCTTGCCACTTTGCTCCGGCATTGCGAACGTCATCTTGAATCGTGTGATAGCTGGTCATGGTGCGTCCGCGAACCAAATTGGCAGAAACCAGCAACCACGGTGCGTGGCATATAACCGCGATCGGTTTCCCTGCTTCGTCCATATCGCGCACGAATTGCTGCGCCCGCGGATGCACTCTCAGCGTATCCGCGTTCAGCGCGCCGCCCGGAAGCAGTACAGCATCGAACTGTTCCGCCCGTGCCCGGTCCAATGTTTCATCCACATCGTATTGGGCGGCTTTGTCATGATGGTTCATGGAGTAAATTTTGCCGGATTTCGGCGCAAACAACGTCGTCTGCGCTCCTGCCTGATCCAGCGCCTTGCGCGGTTCTTTGAGCTCTGCGTCCTCGACTCCGTCGGTTAGCAGGATAGCTACACGCATCCCTTCCAGACTCGTTTTTTCTGCCATTATTCCTCCTGGTTGTTGTTTTTTTCAGTTTGACTTAAAGGCTGTTCTGGATGGATCGGGATAACCCTGTAGTCAGGCTCGGTATAGGGTGGATAAGTTCGGCAATCAATTCTGCGCGGCGTCGGCCATTTGCGCCCGCTGCTGATAGTCAGCCAGCGTTTGCCGCGCCAGGGACGCGTCTTTGGAATTCGGGGCCAGGCGCAAGTAGTTGCTGATGCGGTCCGCCGCCGATTTGTAATCCTTTTTGCCTCCAAGGATCAATCCGTACAAATATTCCATCTGGACAATCTGATGTCTAAGATCGATTCGCAATCCTCGTGTAACGCTGCTTTCAGCTTGTTTCAGATCTCCCAGGTTGTAATAAGCGGCAGAATTCAGGAACCAGTACTCGGGAGAGGAATCGGGAGAGGCCTGCACCAGACGGTCGCTGACATCGGCCAGCTCTTTCCAGCTCTGCTGCTGGGCAGCAACTCGGGCCAGTTCCACGTAGCCATCAGTCAGCTTTGAATCCTGTGCCACCGCCTGGCGGAAAGACTCATGAGCTTCGACGAAACTATTCTCTCGGGCCTGCACCCGCCCTAGTTCAAGCCAAGCCAAGGCATAGCGCGGATACATCTCGATGGCCTTCTTAAAATAGTCACAGGCGGATTCCCACTTCCCCTTCCGCACTTCTTGTTCTCCTTTGGCAAAAGCCTTGCGAGCTTTGTCCGGAGCTGCTAAAGAAACCACGCTGACGGTAAATCTGGGGTCTGCGCTTAATGCTGGGTCATTCGCCATTGAATGCAGAGCTATGCTACCTACGTCCACGCTGCCCCGCGCTGGCTTTTCGGCAAGCCGCAAGCGCTCAGAACGGTATCCAGGAATGTCGGCGTAGAGTTCACAATCCATCCAATCCTGGCGGGACAGGACCGAGCCCTGTTGCTTCATGTCCGTGCCCAGACTGCTCTGGTCCGTCAAATAAACTCTCAATGTAAAGTTTCCCTTGGTATCCGAGTACTCGTGAGCGCGTACTAGATTTCCGCACTCCAGAAGGACATTGGCCGGCTCCGGCAGAGAACTTCCCTCGGCGACAAGTTTGCCATTCAGTACCGCGGTTTCTGAGTTGACTCCATTGCTGCCTTGCGATGGCGAGTTCATGCTTGAAAACTGTGCAAACAGAAGGGTGGGAGAGAAGATGACGGCGGCGATCCAGCGTGATGACTTCATCAATCACTCCTTTCGGAAATGATCGTTCATTGGATGGCCCCCGAGAGCCAAAGGGGATGTGGCGCGAGACTCTATTTCGGGTAAGAAGATCTCTTACGACCCATCCGGTATCCTTGTAGGCCTTCGGGCTGGTTCTGCTTACGAAAAGTTTTGCACCGTCGTAACCGCAAAAATTTGCCGCGCGGTTTGCGAGATGACGTAAAATGAGCTCACTTTATCTCGCGTTGCAGGGCAAGGCGCCTCGACGTTTGCGGTGGCAGTTTGTTGGGTCCTCAGAGAAGTAATTCCGTTCTAATTCGGGTGCTTGGGGAGTGCCGTACTTGCTGGCCTCACCTCTCCGGTATTGCATTCCTAAGTTTCCTTTCCCTGCCGCTCACCCTGCTGTGTCCGCTGCCCTTAAAAATCGTTGTAGATAATGTGCTCGGATCCCAGCCGCTGCCCAATTGGCTGCACCACGGATCTTTTCTTTCTCAGCCCTGGTCAAACATGCACCGGACTGCGCTTGGGTTGGCGATTCTGCTCCTGCTTGGAATCGCCCTGCTGGTCAACCTTCAAGGGCTGGCTTCGTGGTGGCTGCAGACCTACACCGGTGAAAAACTTGTCTGGGATTTTCGCGCGCGCTTGCTGAATCACGTGCAGCGGCTACCACTGGGCTTTCACGACCACTACGGAGCCACCGACTCGGTTTACCGAATTCAGCACGATGCGCCGTCTATTCAGTACGTCACGATTCAGGGGATAGTGCCGCTCTTGACGGCATTCTTTACTTTGGCGGGAATGATCATTGTGACTGCGAAGATCGACGCCGAACTGGCGCTGGTCGCTTTGCTGATTACTCCTGTGCTTTTTCTGCTTTCGCTGGGTTGCAGCCGGATCGTCAGGAAGCGGTCGCAGACGATTAAGGGACTCGACAGCTCCGCCATGTCGGTCATCCAGGAGGTGATTGGCTCGATCCGCGTCATTAAGGCTTTTGGGCAGGAAGGCCGGGAGCACGCTCGGTTTGTTCGCCGGTCGGGCGAGCGCATGTCGCACCAGGTACAGCTTTCGTTGCAGCAAGCCGTCTTCAATGTGCTGATTGGCTTGACCATAGCTGGGGGCACGGCGGCCGCGCTTTACATTGGGGTTCGTCACGTGCGCGCCGGCGCTCTCACGGTGGGTTCGTTGCTCATGATCATGGCCTACGTGGCACAGGTTTACCAGCCGCTACAGACGCTCTCCACCAAGGCAACGGACCTGCAAGCCTGGCTGGCCAGCCTGGATCGCGCATTCATGCTGCTCGATCAAGAGCCTGAGATTTCGGAAGAAGAAGGTGCGCTGACCCTGATCCGCGCCAGCGGTGAGTTCGAGTTCCGCGCGGTGTCTTTCTGGTACGAAGGATCGCCACGTGGACTGGATGGGATCTCGTTTCGTATCCCGGCGGGAACCAGAGTTGGAATCGTGGGCGCCACCGGAGCGGGAAAAACCACTCTGCTGAACCTGCTGATGCGCTTCTATGACCCGTCGGAAGGCGCGGTGTTGCTGGATGATATCGGGATCCAGAAGTACCGGATCGCCGATCTGCGACGTCAGTTCGGGGTTGTGCTGCAGGAGCCGGTGTTATTCACCGCCAGCATTGCTGAGAACATCGCATACGGAAAACCCGATGCCAGTGACGAGGAGATCATTGCGGCCGCCAAGGCTGCGGCCTCGCATGAATTCATCTCGGAACTTCCCGAGGGATACGACACTCAAGTCGGTGAACGTGGCTCCCGCCTTTCCGGCGGAGAGCGTCAGCGGATCTCACTGGCACGCGCGTTCCTGCGTGACAGCCCAATCTTGATTCTGGATGAGCCCACTAGCTCGGTTGACCTCCATACCGAGGCCGCCATTATGGAGGCGACTGAACGTCTGATGGCAGGGCGCACTACATTCATGATCGCGCACCGGCTGAATACGCTGAAGAGTTGCGATCTGATTCTGGTGCTCGATCAAGGAAGGCTGAAAGAAGTGAACTGGTGCAGACCGGAAGTTTGGTCGAACGCCGCCGCAACCTAGGTTTTGAACTTCGACCCAATCACTCAGCGGGGAGAATTTACGTTCGCACGGGCGAGGACGCCCGTGCCTCCACGTCTATTTGATCTCTTTCATCGGCAGCATAGTGCCGTAATCCCTGCCCGAGGGTTCCACGCCGCGCACGACCACACCGTCAAACGCGTCACGCACCTCCGGGTATTTCAGGACGAGCGCCTTCATAACTGCCATGTTGTCTTGAAAAGTTTGACCGCTGTCTGCAACGCTGGGCGTCTGGTATTTCGCCACCAAGTCCAGGTCTTGCCCGACTGCAAGCGGGAAAATGGCGGTTAGCTTGTAGGTCTTACCGCCTGGGGCGATCAAATCCGCGGTGTTTCCACCCGCGGGGAAATCGGCGGGCTTCATGCTTGCTTCCTCATCGTAGAGCTTGTCAATCGCCTGCGTCTCCATGAACGGGACGGCAATTGCAAGTTCCCTTCCCTGGAGGTAGTAAAGCCAGGCATCGTGAGTCTGGCCCTTGGCCTTGAAGGCGTTCGCGTGATCAAGAAACCACTTACTGTCGTGGCCGGCGATCTGCATCGGCCGCAGAAACAAGCCTCCCACCTTCCAGTCGGTCCCGGCCTGTTGCAGGACAAAAGAAGCCGTGTACGGAATTTTTTGCGTGGTCACATCAAGGATCGCGACCGCGTAAGTTCCCGGCGGCAGGTTCGGGATTACAAACGCTGTGCTGTTTGCCGTCTGTCCGGCGGCGCCAAAAATCCCGCACAGAAATTCCGCTCTGGGCAACGGCGCAGTTCCTTCGGCCTTGAGCTCATAAGGGGCCCGCGGCGTACCATGTGCGCCGACCAGGTTTGCCTGGTTCTCTTTGATCGTGCCTTCGAGTCCACTGAAGTTGCTGGCGAGAGCGGGAATAGCATTCTGCTTGAGCGAAGCTGAATCGCCGCGCGCAACCATGTCGAAGTATCGGCTACCCGCGCTTTGAATGGCGGATCGCGTCGCCGCGTCCATCTCGTCTGCGGTCAGGCAAGTTTGCGCCAACCCGCAAGCCGGGAACAGCAGTTGCGTGAAAAGAGTGGCTGCCACAAGACCCATCAGCCAGGAACGATTGTGATCAGATTTCATTGCACTTCCCATTTGCGGCGTCCAGGCCGCAATGATTTAAACCCGCTACTTAGATGCGAGTTGTTGGTTTAAGCCAGTACGCCCACGACGGTGGAACGGCTGTTCAAGAAATTAACATAGCCACCCAAGTGAATGATATTGCAGTGGCTGTGCAGATTTACTACTTCCCGCCTATTAAGCGAAAACCAACCAGTTCTGCTCGATGCTCATCGAAGGTGCTGCTCGCAAAAGAAGGAATATCCATGTCTAGCTGTGGAAAAGCCTTAATACCGTTCGTAATCATTTCCGTGATCACCTGGTCGGGGTGCGTTGGATTGGTCTCCGGCGTGGATCAGGTAACACTCACTACTGCTGGCGGCGGGACAGGTGTAGTCACCAGCACGCCGAACGGCATTAATTGCTCCGGCTTGGGTGGAGGCACGACATCCGGCACGTGTCAGTTAACATTTAGGAACTCGCCCACTTTAACTCTCACCGCCGCCCCCGGCCAGGGATTCACTTTCGGCGGCTGGACGGGATGTAAATCAGCCGGCGGCACGACTTGCACGGTTTCAGGGGCGGCGACGGTGACTGCCACCTTCACCGCCAGTCTGCAAAGCATCAACCACATAATTTTCCTTGCGCAGGAGAACCGGTCATTCGACAACTATTTTGGTGCATTGCGCGAATATTGGGCGCAAAACGGAATTCCAGACCAGCAGTTCGACGGGCTGCCGCAGTTCAATCCTGCGGGTGACCCAAATGCCGGTCCTGCACCGACTAATCCCGGTTGCGATCCAGCATTTCCTTACCCGCCAAACTCTTACTGCCAGATTGATAGTGCGAGCCCAGCCGTTCCGTCCTTCCACGCACAAAGTACGTGCGTAGAGAATCCCAGTCCTTCTTGGGCTGAGGCCCACCGGTCGTGGAACGTACATGATCCGACTTCCGCGACACCCCTGCTGAACGGCTTTGTCGATGCCGGCGCAAACGATGCGCGTCAACATACAGATCTCACAGGTGCGCTCGCCCCATTTTTTGACACCAACGGTGTTCGCGTTATGGGATATTACGACGGCACTGATCTGAACTACTACTACTCGCTGGCCAGTGAATTCTCGACTTCAGATCGCTGGTTCGCGCCAGTCATGACGCGCACACCTCCAAACCGGGAGTACCTGATCGCTGGGACCTCACACGGCTACGTGTACCAGCGAGGAACTAATCCGCCAGCGGATAATCCGCTGATCCCTTCCACCACAATTTTCGAGGCGCTCCAGAAGGCTGGCATTACCTGGCGAATTTATGTCGATCCGTTGGGCACTCCGTGCGCTTCGACCGACGTCGCCTGCCTGGTGGGCTTTAGCTACATTCACGACTTTGTGTTCGGGAATAATATTCAGAATAACCCCGGCCCCTACGCGCAAAACATCGCTCCGATTTCGCAGTTCTACACGGACGCAGCCAACGGAACACTGCCCCAAGTAGCGCAAATCGAGCCCGCATCCGATGCCGGTCTCGATGAGCATCCCGAAGATAATGATCCGGCTCCAGGTCAGCCGGCGTGCTGCAGCATGCAGGCCGGTGCAAATTTCGTTTCCACGCTGATTAACGCTGTCATGTGCGGCCAAACCGATAGTCCCCCGTCGGGCACGTGTGCGCCTGGCGTCAGCTGGAAGGATTCAGTTTTCGTCCTCACCTTTGACGAACCGGGGGGCTTCTACGATCACGTAGCACCGCAAGTGACAGTCAATCCGGATGGTATTCTGCCAGTAGATCTGTTCTCCAACGATCCTTGCTTCGGCGCCACAACGCCGGGTACGATCTGTGACTTCAGCTACACCGGGTACCGAGTACCGCTTGTCGTCGTCTCACCATACGCAAAAAAGAACTTTGTATCGCACCAGGTACGGGATACCACCGCGATTATCAAGCTCATCGAAACCCGTTTTAATCTGTCGGCATTAACAAAACGGGATGCGGCCCAAGTTGGCATGGACGACCCGAACACTGGGTTCTTCGACTTTAACAACGTGCCTTTTAGAACACCACCGGCCAACCTGCCGCCGCAGACGGTGCTAGGCCAATCGGCATGCTACGTTGATCCGCCGCCGACATCTCCGTAATGGCGAAGCCTAAGTCCGGAACGTTTGAGGCCGTTACTTTTCGGTTCTTGATTTCCCCGGAAGTGCGGCGGGATTTTCATGGGTGCGCTCACGGAATCCGCCTTTCATTCCAGTCGCGAGCGTGATGCTGGTCTCACCGAATTTATCGCGCACACGGTCGACTGCCGACAACGCGTGTTCCCATTTGCCGCGAGTGTGGTCTTCCAGAAAATCAAGTTGTGAGAAGTCTTCTCCGAACGAAGAGGCTTGCACTCCCAGCAGCCGCACCTCATACCCTTTGCGCCAATTCAGGTGAAAAAGCCGATGTATTTGCTGAAAGATTTCATTGTCCAGTTGCGTGGGCGCGTCGAGCGTGTGGGCGCGCGTGATGGTGGTGAAATCTTTGTAGCGCAATTTGAGCTGCAAGGTTCGTGCGTGCAGTTGGTTTTCGCGAAGCCTGCGTCCCACCATTTCAGAGAGTCGCATCAGGGTAGCTTCCAGTTGCGTTACATCAGCCGTGTCGTGATCGTAAGTGTGTTCGTGGCTGATAGACTTCGTGGCTTCATCTGCGCCGATTTCACCTTCAAACCATGCACCTGCATCCTCGCCGCGAGCTTTGCCGGCCAGCGCGACTCCCCATTTTCCAAACCGCTGTTCCAGATCGGCGTCGTCAAATTTCGCCAGATCGCCGACTTTGCGAATACCAAGCGAGTGCAGCTTTTGCTCCGTAACTTTTCCGACGCCCGGAATTTCGCGCACATCAAGCGGCGCAAGAAATTTCGCCTCGCGACCGGCGATCACGTAGAGGACCCCATTCGGCTTGGCTTTGCCCGAACACACTTTCGCGATCAGGCGTGATGCGCCAATTCCGATCGAACAATTGAGATCGGTTTCCGCTTTCATTCGATTGTGAAGTTTGTGCGCCGCCAAGAGTGGCGGCCCGTGCAGGCGCTCGGTCCCGGTCATATCCAAATAGGCTTCGTCGATCGAAACCATTTCCACTTGCGGCGAGAAGCTGGTCAACACTTTGTGAGCTTTCTCCGAGCAGGCGCGATAGCGGTCAGGATGGCCGTCGACGAAGATGGCTTGCGGGCAAAGCTTTGCGGCAGTGCGAAGCGGCATCGCCGAGTGCACGCCGAATTTCCGCGCTTCGTAAGATGCAGCCGAGACTACGCCGCGTTCATGGCGTTGTCCTCCGACGACCACCGCTTTGCCTTTGAGAGAAGGATCGAACAGTTCTTCAACGGAGACGAAGAATGCGTCCATGTCAACGTGGAAAACGGTTCGGGGAAGAGTCGCCATTCGTAATTTGTTGTCCCGATAATCTAGTTGGGCGGACGAGGGCGTCCGCTCCGACGTGGTCATTGTTACCTACACCAAAATTGCCTGCGCGTGCTGCTGCCGCACTCGTTCGTACACGCGCATGTATTCGCGGGCGGAAACTCTCCACGAGAAATCTTTGCTCATGCCGTTGCGCATCAGTCTCTGCCAGGACTCTTGATCGCGATACAGTTGCAGCGCCTGATGCACTACACGAAGCAGCGCCTCTCCGCTGTACTCCTGAAATTTAAAACCCGTTCCTTTTTTCGCGCGCTGGTCCCAGGAGTCGATCGTGTCGTCGAGGCCGCCGGTGGCGCGCACAATCGGCACCGTCCCGTATTTCAAGCTGTATAACTGGCTCAGTCCGCTGGGTTCGTAGCGTGAGGGCATCAGGAACATATCGGCACCCGCCTCGACCTTGTGGGCCAGCGCGTTATCGTACGCGACCTTGACTGCGACCTTCTCCGGCATGCGTCGGGCCAAGCGCAGAAACATTTCTTCATAGAGTCTGTCGCCGCTTCCCAGAACAGTTATGAAGACCTCTTCGAGAGCAAGCCGGTCGATGATTTGGCCTATCAGGTCAAAGCCTTTTTGTGCCGCGAACCGGGAAACTATTCCGATCACCGGCACATTAAGATCAGCCTGCGCCAATCCGAAGCTGGCCAGCAGGTCTTGTTTGCATTCGCGTTTCCCGCTCAAGTCTTCGGAAGAATAATGCGCGGCGATGACTTTATCTGTCTGCGGATTCCACTCTTCGTAATCGACGCCATTGAGAATGCCAGCCAGGTTTTGCGCGCGGTCTTTCAGTACTCCTTCGAGTCCGAAGCCGAATTCCGTGGTCTGAATTTCCTGGCTGTATTTTCTGCTCACGGTCGTGATCATGTCTGAGTAAACCAGCGCGCCCTTCAGAAAGTTGACGTTCCCGAAATATTCCATTTTTGCGATCGTGAACAGGTCCCACGGCAGCATCAGCAGCGGCAGGATCTCCGGAGGAAATAAACCCTGGTATCCCATGTTGTGGATGGTGAATACCGTTTCTGAATCTCGGAACGCAGGGTCCTCCGAATATTGGGTTCGAAGTAAAACCGGCAGCAGAGCTGCTTGCCAGTCGTGGCAGTGAAATACGTCTGGCACGCCGAGAATCTTTGAGGCTTCGAGTACTGCGCGGGTAAACAACGCGAAGCGCTCGGCGTTGTCCGGGAAATCGCCGGACGCAGTCCCGTAAAGCCCTTCGCGGTCAAAAAATGGCGGGTAATCGACAAAAAAGAAACGCACGCCTGGATACCCAGCCCCAGTCAGGATCGAGCAGAATCGATAACGGTCATCAAACGGTATGGTTATGCTTTGAACAACGGTGCGCTCTTCGCTGATGCGGGTGTGCCGGTAATGCGGAATGTAGACGCTGATTTCGTGTCCAGCTGCGGCCAACGCGCGCGGCAATGCGCCCACTACGTCTGCCAATCCGCCTGTCTTTGAAAAAGGAACACTCTCGGAAGCGACGAACGCGATGTGCATTTAGCCAGGGGCTCCAGCCGATGCCCACTTCCCACACCGCGCTATGATATTGCGGGACGCGTGAACTCGGCTACGCGTCCAAGTCTAATCGGCAAGATGAATGAGGGTCAATGAAGGTTTCGCGCGCGCCGCTCCAGGAGAGAAAACCCAAGCTCGGACAGCACTTCCTTAATGACACTGCAGCCGCGATCCGCATTGTAGAGGCGCTCGGCGACCTATTGCACAGCACTGTGCTCGAGATCGGTCCGGGAGGCGGGGCCTTGACCACGCTGCTCGCGAGACGCGCACGCCGTGTTATCGCTGTGGAAAAAGATCGCGTTCTGGCCGCGCAGCTCAGAATGAATTTCTCGCTCGCACCTAATGTGGAAATTATCGAAGGAGACATTCTCGCCATCGATCTTGATTCCCTGTTTGGACCGAAGCCCGGCAGCACGCGTCCGGGCATGGATCTCGCGCCACAACAAGTCCGCGTGGTGGGAAACCTGCCTTACTTTATCACCTCAGATATTCTTCTGCGGCTCTTCGAATACCGAAAGTATTTTGAAATTCTGGTGCTGATGGTACAAAAAGAAGTTGCCGAGCGGCTGGCCGCAAAACCCGGAACCAAGGAGTATGGATTGCTGTCCGCGACCGCGCAGTTGTACTCCAAAGTTGAAAAGCTGTTCACGCTGCCGCCAGGAGCGTTCTCGCCGCCGCCGAAGGTCCACTCCTCTGTGGTTCGGCTGGCACCTTCGACGCGTCTCGAAAAATTGCACGTGGATGAAAAGGGTTTCATCGATTTCCTGAAGCTTTCCTTCGGGCAGAAACGCAAGACGCTTTGGAATAATCTAAAAGGTCGGTACCCGTCGGATGGTCTCGAACGGGCATTGGCCAAGGCGAGAGTGAAACCTTCGGTGCGGGCGGAGGCGCTGTCCCTCGAGGCAAGCGCCAATGTTTTTCGCGAACTCACGTCTGCGACAACTTCCACGCCTGAGTGAGGCCAATCGATGAGTGCAATGGTCCGCGAGCCCGCCGTCGCTGGACGCTTCTATCCGGCAAATCCCGAACGTCTGCGCGTGGATATTAGTTCATACCTCTCGCCCGTGAAGGAGCGTGTAAGCGCTATTGGCTGCATCGTTCCTCACGCCGGATACATGTATTCGGGGCAAGTAGCAGGCGCCGTCTTTTCGCGGCTGGAAATTCCGCCGAGCTGCATCATCCTCTGTCCAAATCACACCGGTCGAGGGCATCCGCTGGCCATCATGAGAGAAGGCAAGTGGAGAACTCCGCTGGGCGCGGTCCCGATAGACTCTGATCTCGCGGGAGAGCTCATGCGATATTTTCCAGCGCTCTCGGAAGATTCCGCCGCCCACAGGTCCGAGCATGCAATCGAGGTCGAACTTCCCTTTCTGCAAGTCGGACGCCCCGACGTCAAATTTGTCCCCATTGCGGTCGGCACTGGGCAACTCGTCATATTGGAACAGTTGGGGCACGCGGTCGCCGAAGTTTTGATAGAGACGAAAAAGCAGGCCATGATTATCGCTTCCAGCGACATGAACCATTATGAAGACGACGCCACAACTCGCGTGAAGGATCGCAAAGCAATCGAGAAGATTCTGGACCTTGATGCTACCGGCCTTTACGAGACAGTCATGAATGAAAGCATAAGCATGTGCGGCTTTGGCCCGGCGGTCGGTATGCTCACGGCTGCCAGGCAGCTAGGTGCGAAAAAAGCAGAATTATTGCAGTACTCGACCTCGGCAGATGTTTCAGGTGATCGCAATGTTGTGGTCGGTTATGCGGGAATTATCATTTGCTGACTATTGGCCCGCAGTGTTAAGCAGGCGCAACGCCCGCGCGCGGCTCACGTTCATCACCGACGCGTCATTCGCGATCTCTTTCAATACCGGCGCAATGGCCTGAACATCGCCCAAATCGTTTTCTTTCTGCATGTCTTCCATTCGCTTCAATTGGTCCTCGAGCGCGAGCTTTTCATATTTGTGCAAATAAGCAAGCCGCCGGCCAAATTCCATGGTGGTTGAGAGATTTTGAAAAATAGAAGTGAGTTGCTCGATCGGCTGAAGCGGCGAATAGTTGTATGTCGTCTGTGAACTGTGGCTCGCGTCTTTATAGGCGAGTGTCTTCGCGCCTGTGTTCGCGATGTTTTTGCGTCCGGAATCCACCTTGCCGGTGAAATAATGCGCGCGCTTGGCGAGATCGAAAATCTGGGCGCGAATGTTTTGTGAAACAGTAAATTTGAGCGGCGCCGGACTTGCCGCATCAGAATTTTCGTCGAACTTCCCGTTTGAGGTGTAGGAGCCCTGGCCGTCGTTGGCGACCACAAGTTCATAGTGGCTGGGGTTCGCGCCGGGAAAATCGAGTGTGAAACTAACGCTCGCGGCTGGCTGCTGGCCATAGGCCGCTAGGCAGAACGCAAATGCCGTCAGCAGAGGCAGCGCGCCAAACTTTCTCACACCCATCAGGCAAATTATGCCAGAAGTGGTTGCTTCGCGAGGGCAACGTATTTTGCTCAGATCTGGTCCGAGTCAAGAAAATCACCTTGAACTTGCAATGAGCACACGCAACCGACCACTTGGTCGGCCATCCCGCCTTCCCAGTTTGCATCTATTCGCGCTATAGTCTCACGTCGCGCTAAGGCATAAGCTTCCCGAGTACCCGGATGATCCGCTCTGTCTCACGATCGGACACTCGTGATCAGATCGAATTCGATGTCCTTTCTTTGTTCTTTGGGCAGGAGGAGAAGTTATGGCAACCGAGGTCACTTCGGAAGCGGCAAAGCATGAAACTAAAGCCAGGAGTTTTGGCAAAAATATTGAAAGCGATCTGGCGCCCAAGTTTCTTCGCGTTGTAGAGAACGCAGCCATCGCCTGCGCTCGCACCATGGGCCGCGGCGAACGCGAGCTGTCGGACAAAGTGGCCGTGGAATCCATGCGGCGGACGATGGATACGATCCCAATGCGCGGCAGGATCGTGATCGGCGAAGGCGAGCGGGACGAAGCGCCGATGCTCTACATCGGCGAAAAACTGGGGGCGGAATTTTCTGACGGCTCGGGAGTTCCGGAAGTGGATATCGCGGTTGATCCTCTCGAAGGTACGAATTTGTGCGCTACGGGCGCGGCAGGCGCAATTACCGTGCTGGCGGCGTCCGAGGCCGGCGGCTTGCTGAACGCACCGGACTGCTACATGGAAAAGATAGTCGTCGGGCCGTCATGCAAGAACGCTGTGGAGTTGGACGCTCCCGTAGCAGACAACTTGAAGAACATTGCTAAGCGGCTCAATCGCGATGTTCAGGATTTGACTATAGTCGTCCTGGATCGCCCACGGCACGAAAAGTTGATTGCGGAAATTCGCGCCACCGGGGCACGCATTCGGCTGATCAGTGACGGCGATCTTTCCGCCGGAATTGCGGCTGCGGTGATTGGCACCGGAGTCCACGCGGTCATGGGCTCGGGTGGAGCGCCGGAGGGAGTGATTACTGCGGCGGCGATCCGCTGCCTGAACGGTTATATGGTGGGCAGACTGGTGATTAACAAACCGGAACTTGAAGAACGTATAGCGCGGATGGGGATCCGCGATAAAAACAGAATTTATCGAGCAGAAGATCTCGCGCCCGGAGAACAACTCATCTTTGCCGCCACGGGTGTTACAGATGGCGCATTACTACGCGGAGTGCGATTCTTTGGCGAGGGCACTCGGACGTCGTCGATTGTGCTAACGCTTATGACCGGTAAGGTGCGTTTCATCGATAGCACTCACCTGGCGAAGAAGCCGGACGTGAAGGTGAGGTTCATGTAATGTCCCTTTTTCACCGATTACGTATTCCTGAGTTCTCGACAAATCATCTAGGCTATCAATCTAGGTGTGTGGTATAATTTTCTCAATGCGAACTGTAGGTTTATTCGAGGCCAAACAGAAGTTATCGGAAATCGTTGAGCGCGCCTCTGAAGGCGAGAGGATTGGAATTACTCGGCGAGGAAAATTGGCCGCGGTAGTTATTCCCGCGCGCCCCGAGGCAGGCATTAAAGAGATCTTTCAAGATATTGAGCAAGTGCGAAAACGGGCACGCCACCAGAAAAAAGTCAACGTGAAGGACCTAATTGAGGAAGGGCGGGCTTGAAGCGGTTTGTACTGGACGCATCCGTTGCCCTCGCTTGGTTCCTCGACCATCCCGTACCCGCCTATGCGATACAGGTGAGAGACAGTTTAGTGGCCAGCGCCCGTGCCGTGGTGCCCGCTCTCTGGCACCTGGAGATGGCGAATGCATTGGTAGTTGCCGAGCGACGCAGAATATTAAAAGCGAACGATGTTGCTCTTTCTGTGACTCACCTCGAGCAATTCATAACTCATGCGGTCGAAACGCTTAACGATTTTGTGCCGATGCGCCACGCCCTGAATACAGCCCAGGCATTCCAGCTTTCGGCTTACGATGCTGTTTATCTTGAAACTGCTCGAGCCGAGGGCATTCCTCTTGCTACCCTGGATAAGAGCCTGCGTTCAGCCGCCGCCCGAGCTGGCGTTGAGCTGCTGCGCTGACCATCGCTGTGCTACTCACGCCGCTTCCGCCGCCTGGGTCCGGCGAACCGTGGTGTTCCCGCTCACCATGTCCCTGAACTCTTTTTTGTAAAAGAAGTAGTAGGGATAAGTCATTTCTGTCGCGCTGATTTCGTCAAGCCGCTTCAGAAGCTCCGCGGGAATGGCGAAATCAAGCGAGGCCAGGTTGTCTTCGAGCTGGTGGACTTTCGTAGCTCCAATGATCGTTGAGGAAACCGCCGGGCGGTTTGTTACCCAATTAAGCGCGACCTGCGCCGGAGAGCGTCCAAGCTCCTTGGCAACTTTCACCAGCTCGCTCGCAATTTTCCAATTTCGTTCGGTCAATACTCCGCCGAAAGCAGGATGCTCTTTTACCGCATGAAGCCTGCCCTCTCCAGTGAAATCGCCTTTCGCGCTCTGATACCTGCCGGTCAGCAGTCCGCTGGCCAGAGGACTCCATGGCGTAATTCCAATCCCAAGTTCCAACGCGGCGGGAACGTGCTCCCTCTCGATGTCACGCTTCACCAGCGAATATTCAACTTGCAGCGCGATGATCCTCTCGTAGCCCCGCAGTTCAGCAATCGTGTCGGCGCGTCCAAGATACCAGCCGGGGCAGTTCGAGAACCCGATGTAACGTACCTTCCCCGAGCGGACCAAATCATTCAGCGTGGACATCAGTTCTTCTGCGGGCGTGAATGTGTCCCAGTTGTGCAACCAGTAAAGATCGATGTAGTCCGTTTGCATGCGTCGCAACGATGTTTCGAGCGCGCTATAGATGTTTTTCCGACCGTTTCCGCCAGAGTTGGGATTGCCCTGCTCGCGGCCGAATCCAAACTTGGTGGCAACCACCACACGGTCGCGGTCGCCACGGTCTTTCAGAAATTTGCCGATAAGGGTTTCACTGGTGCCGTTGGTGTAACCGTCGGCGCTGTCGATGAAATTGCATCCGGAATCGAGGAAACGGTTAAAAATCTGTCGCGAAGTATCTTCTGCGCTTCCCCAACCCCAATCGGTTCCAAAGGTCATGGTGCCCAGGCAGAAGCGCGATACCCGCAAACCACTGCGGCCAAGAAGAACGTATTCGCTAATCATCATTCACCTCGAGAAGTGGTCCAGTGCTCATTTGTCAGTGGCTAAGAGAAACGCTACGTGACCACCAGCATGAAATTACTAGATTCCTTTCGACGCAACTCGGATTCGGCAATTCGAGTGTGACTGGCGTCGGACATTATCTCGCAATTGATCACTGCCTACTAGCCACTGACCACTAGGCACTTGTATCATCGAGATAATGTCACCGGCACACTCTTTCCAAACTGACGACCAGCGTCTGGAATCCATTCACGAAAAGGTCCTTGCCCGCGAGCGCCTTGACTCTGCTGACGCGCTTGCGCTGTATCGCACCGGAGACATTCTCGCCGTGGGATGGCTGGCCAACCATGTCCGCGAGCGCATGCATGGCGACAAGACTTACTTCAACGTAAATCGCCATATTAATCCGACCAACGTTTGCGTCGCGGCCTGCCGGCTGTGCGCCTTTGGCCGGAAGAAAGATTCCCCAGGCGCGTACACCATGGCCCTGGAAGAGGCATTTGAAACTGCGGCATCAGGCTACTGCGAGGCCGTCACAGAATTTCACATTGTCGGTGGCCTTCATCCCGATCTCCCGTTCCAATATTTTCTTGATCTTGTCTCTGGCCTGAAGCAGCGCTTTCCTCAGGTGCACTTGAAGGCGTTCACCATGGTTGAGGTCGCGTACCTCGCCAAACGCGCCAAGCTGTCGATAGAAGAAACCTTGCAGCAGCTAAAGGCGGCCGGCGTCGATTCCCTTCCCGGTGGAGGCGCAGAGATTTTTGCCGATCGCATTCGCCACATCATCTGCGATCACAAGATCGATGGCGACCAGTGGCTGGAAACCGCGCGTCTCGCGCATAACATCGGCCTGAAATCCAATGCGACCATGCTCTACGGCCACGTGGAAAACGATGAAGACCGAGTCGACCACCTGATGCGGCTGCGCGCGTTGCAGGACGAAACCGGCGGCTTTCAGACTTTCATTCCGCTGGCTTTTCATCCCGAGAACACGGCTCTGGAACATCTTCCCAAAACCACGGGCATGCTCGACATTAAGCAGATTGCAGTCGGCCGGCTGGTGCTCGATAACTTCCCGCATATCAAAGCCTACTGGCAGATGCTTACGCCGAAGATCGCGCAGATCGCGCTGCGCTTTGGTGCCGACGACCTGGATGGCACCGTGATTGAAGAAAAGATTTATCACGACGCCGGCGCGACCACGCCGCAAGGCATGCGACGGCAGGAACTTGTGCGCTTGATCCGCGAAGCCGGACGTGAACCAATCGAGCGTGACACCATGTACCATCCGGTGGTCCGCACCGAAACATCAGTCACTGTTGCTGTTTAGTTGTTAATTGGCGCTTAGAAGAACTCCGCCATGTCCGGCGCAGTCGCAGCAGCGCCCGGAAAATCGGTAATCCCCAGCAGTTCCATGGTCAAGCGAAGCGTGCTCTGGTGCTGATAGACCGTCGTGGACTGATATCCGTGCCGGACGGGCGAACCGATCAGGATGGTCGCCACATGCCCGCCGGTATTGGTCAGGTCTGTAATCACCGATTCGTCCCAGGTGTAGATCAACACAGAATTGTTGAATTCGGCGCTGTTAATCAGTGGCCCCACGTTCGTCTGCAGCCAGGAATCAATATTGGATAATTTATCTGTGTCGGTGCAATACGAGGCCTCGTTGGGGCAGTCGTGTCCGTCGTTCGCAAAGTTTGGAACGATCATTGCGTAGTTGGGCAAGGTGCCGTTCTGCATATCCGCGGCCAACTGGCTAAACGGCACCACGTTCGCCGCCTGGGTCGGGCTGTTCAGCACGTCAGACAGATATGTGAATGGATTGTGGTCCTTACCATATGGGATCGTGGTCGGCCCCAAGTACCCGATGCTGGGAAGACTCTCGGCATAAACCTTCCAAGTCTTACCTGCCGCTGTAATTGCTCGCACGACGTTGTCTGAGGTTACCGTACCTGCATAAAGATCGTCAGCGGTGACAAGATTCCCTGTAGTGAGCATGAAATAGTTCGGCAGAGAATTGTGCCGGTCCGCATAGTATTGGGTGGCGAGCGCGTATTGCGCAGCCAGCGAATTCGTGTAGGGCATTGCAGGGTTGCCTATCACGCTGCTGTATGCGTGGTTCTCTTCCACCACGATAAAAACGTGGGCAACTAACGGAACTTTATGGGGCGGAGGAGGCGGCGGGGGATCGGTAGCACTGCCGCCTCCGCAGCCTATCTGAATTACTGCTGCGAGAACGGCAGATGAAAAATAGAACAGAATTCGGTGAAACAGCCAACCCCGTGACATTCCCGCTTTAGACAGCGAAGTTGCAGACCTGAGTTGCTTACATCAGGGTAAATCGAAGGTTGGTATATGGCGTAGACCAGTACGGGAGCCGGAATAAAACCCGGAGCTCTCCAGTTCTTCCCAATTTCCTGAGTTCTCGTCTGTGGTCGGGTGTAGAATCCATCTTGCGAAGGCTTCACGGGACCTCCTCCCGGCATCAGAGGCAACAGCATGAATGTTCACATCACCTATAAAACCCCGAGAACTCCCGACATCGATAAAGAAATTCAGCACTGGATAACCAAAATCCAGAAAAGGCTTCAGGTATTTCGCCCGGAACTCATACACTTGAAGGGCGCAGTGGAACAGAACTCTCCACGCGAAGGGATGGTTGTGTCCCTCAACTTACGCCTGCCATCCGGGCAAATGGCGGTACAGCAAGCCTCGTCTTCAGCAACCATGGCCGTGAAAGCAGCTTTTGCTGATCTGCTGGAACAGATCGGAAAGCACAAGGAGCTTTTACGCAGCTCACATACCTGGAGACGGCACCGCGCTTTAGAGGGCATTCCTGCCCCGGAGGTCCCTTTCGAAGAGACATTCGCAGCAGTCCGCCCGCAGACCGCGACCACCGACGACGTCCGCTCGTATGTGAACGCCAATCTGCGGAGGCTCAGGCTTTTTGTCGAGAGGGAGATCTCATTTCGCGAGAACTCCGGCGATCTTGAACCAGATGCTCTGAGCTGGGAAGAAGCAGTCGATGAAGCCGTAGCGCGCGCTTTGGACGAGAACATCGAAATGCCAGACCGCATCGCGCTCGAACCTTGGCTTTACCGATTGGCAATCCGATCGCTGGATGACTTTGCCCGACGGGCTAATTCCGGGGAAGAAGTCGACATTCAAGGCCCAAGCCGCAGACGCAGTGACACCGCCAGCGACGAGGCACGACTTCAGTTTTATCAGCCCGATGAGACCATTACCGCTGAGAACGGAATCGCAGACGAAGGGGCAGCAAACCCCGAGCAGATCGCGTATTCCGATGAGATGATCACGCTCGTCCAGTTCGCATTGCGCAAAGCCAGCAGGCCGGACCGTGAGGCGTTCATCCTGTATGCCATTGAAGGATTTTCGCTGACCGAGATCGCCACCATTGTTGACCGCCCGCCTGAGCAAGTTAGGCAGTCGGTCCAGAATGCCAGGGAAGCGTTGCGGCGAGGCCTTCCCGTGGAAAACCCGTTGAAAGACAAGTTGCTTCAACACACAGGCACAGATTAGTCGGAGTACTCATGATTTCTCGTGAAGAGCTGCGAAAACTTGCTTCATTTGAATGCCGGCATCCCGGTGAACTTGCGATTAGTTTTTACTTCAAACCGACTACCCCGCAAGACAAGTCGCATCGCGAAGAAACCATTGTCGCAAAGGACGTAATTCGAAAAACGATGCAGGAGTTACAGCTTAACAGCCGCAACCGGGAAGCTCTGAGCGACCTTGAACGAATCCTGCAACTTGCCGAAAGTTTGCACGGCAACCAGGCGAGGGCCAAAGCCGTGTTCGCGTGCGGCGCGAGTGCCATTTGGCACGAATTTGATCTTCCCACGGTGGCTGGATCCACCAAGCTTTTCGTTAACCGCCGCTTTCATCTGAAACCACTGGTCCCGGTTTTCTCGGAATACCCTCGGTTGTGGGTCGCGCTGGTGGACCGGCAACGCGCTCGTTTTCTCGATATTCAATTTGAACAATTTCGTGAGCACGCAGTTCTTATTAATCCGGTTCCGCGTCACGGTCGAAGCGATGGGTATGCCGGATACGATGCCGGCCATTCAGAGCGTCATGAGGAGAATGACTTTCGGCGGCACTATCAAACAGTCGGCGAGTTCCTGAAGAGTGGGGCAGAGAAGAAACAGTTTGAGGCGCTGGTCATCGGTTGCCATGATGTGAACTGGCCCGAGTTGCAGGGCCAGCTTCATCCGTATGTTCAGAAAAAGCTTCTGGGACGTTTTTCCGCTGACTTGAATACGCTTACCGACGTTCAAGCAAAACAGGAGGCGGAGCGCATTCTCCACCTGTCTTTGCAGCGGCATCACGAGAACCAGATTCGCGACGCGATCGAAGGCGCTAAGAGTAATGGCCTCGGCGTCACCGGACTTAGAAGGGTTTTGCGCGCGACCGAGATGGGCGAGGTTGAGACCTTGCTCATGGCCACCGACTACACCGCGCGTGCTGTCGAGTGCACCGCCTGCGGGCACATGGACTCCCACATGGTTCCGTACTGTCCACTTTGCGGAAGGGCGACACGTCAACTCAATGACATATGTGAAGCGCTGGTTCCGGCAGCGATCAAAAACAGCATCGGGCTTGTGCTGGTCCCTCGGGACGAGACCTTAGACAGCATTGGCAACATCGCGGCACTGCTCCGCTTCCGTGCTGATCGAAACACCAACCAGTTGCTTGCAGCGTCGTAACTTGGATCGGGTGGGTCAGCCTGCCCGTCAAGTTAAGGGACTTTCGTCGGACAATTCTCATGCAGTTGCCCGCTTGCTGGCGTCTGCCCGTGTGGGTCGGACACTCTTGTCCGACGATTCATCATGCAATCCTGCTCGTGCCGGTGATATAACTTTCTCCCTTAAGCGTTCTATTTCATTGTTTGAAGGACTGCCATGCCTGTTTCGCGACGCGACTTCATCACCACTGCTTTGGCCGGATCTGTTGCTGTTGGTTTATCGACCGAGGCCGGGGCCACACAAGAATCTTCTGAAAGCAAAACTACTCCCAGGCACGCGGCCAAGCTACCAATCATTATCTGCGCCGCGAATGGCTACAACTATCTTGACCAGGCTTATGCATTCCTTTCGGGCGGCGGAGACACGCTCGATGCTGCGCTTAAGGTGGTACAAGGCCCGGAGAACGACCCGAATGATGAGAGCGTCGGGCTCGGCGGGCACCCGAACGAAGAGGGCGTGGTCGAACTCGATGCCTGCTGCATGCACGGTCCGACGCGCACTGCCGGTTCTGTTGGCGGAGTTCGCAACATCAAAAATGTTTCATTGCTCTCCAACACCGTTCGGCTTCACACCGGACACGTCATGCTGATCGGCGAAGGAGCAGAGCGTTTCGCAGTAGCCGAAGGATTTCAGCGCGAGAACCTTCTCACTGACAAATCGAGAAAAGAATGGCTGCTCTGGAAGGAAACTCACTCCGACTGGTGGGGCCCCGGCATAGACAGTCCGGACTGGCGCAAGCGATTTGCCGATCCAACTCGTGCTGGCATTAATGAAGACGAATGGGAGCCTCGTGTTCGCCGCATGGAACAGATCGCCGCTGAGATTGGAATTTCCCCTGAACTTCGCATGGAGGCAATCCGTTACGTGATATTCCCTCCCACTGGCACCATTCATTGTTCAGCCCTGAACGAGAAGGCAGAAATATCGGGCTGTACCACAACCAGCGGCCTGGCATGGAAAATTCCCGGCCGCGTTGGCGACTCGCCAATCATCGGCGCCGGATGTTACGCGGACCAGGACGTGGGTTCCGCTGGAGCCACTGGCAACGGCGAGGAAAACATAAAAATTGCCGGCGCGCATACCATTGTCGAAAACATGCGTCATGGCATGTCGGCTCTCGAAGCCGGAATCGATGCGCTGAAGCGCATCGTCCGCAACTACAGCGGCGACAAGGAACGACTTCAGTTTGTTGACATGGTTTACTACATCCTGCGTAAAGACGGTGCGTATGCAGGGGTCTCGCTATGGGAAGGGTATGAAACCAGCAAGCCGCATCAAATTGCCGTGCACGATGGCTCCCGACGCTTGGAAAAAACTGTCAACCTCTTCCCAGGCGCTTCGCAGAGTTGGCCTCCGGTGCGCCGGCTTTCTTGATCTAGCTGATCTTCCGATCACATGATCTAGCGGAAGAGTAACGGCGCAAATGCCGCCAGGTTCCGCCGCCACACCATCCAGGTGTGCATGCCCGGAGTCTCGATGTCTGTGAACTGAACCCCTTTGTCTTTCAACCACGACTTGAATTCGCGGTTGACCTTGATCAAACCATCGTCGGTGCCGCACGCAATCCAGAGCAGTTTGAGTTTTTGGTTCGCGCCGGCGTTGACGCCCGGAAACTCCGCACCGAACTCCTGCAGGTCGATTCCGCCGGAGCTGAACCCGCCGACCCATGCAAAATGGTCGAGATGGTTCAGACCGGTCAGCAACGACTCGGCGCCTCCCATGGAAAGTCCGGCAATGGCGCGCGACTCGCGATCTCTTTTTATCCGATAACTTTCTTCAGCCTGCGGCATGACTTCAGCCAGCAGAATGTCGGTGAACCGTGACAGGTTACGCCGCGCCAGATCTTTGTCGGACCATGATCCCCAGCCGCGCCTGATCATGTCGTAGTCGCCGTAGCCGAGCGGCATCACCACGACCATGGGCTTGGCTTTGCCTTCGGCGATCAAGTTATCAAAGATCACATTCGCATGGCCGACAGCCGTCCAGCCGCTGGCATCGTCGCTGAAGCCGTGAAGCAAATAAAGAACAGGATATTGCGCCTTCCTATCTGCGAAGTAATCCGGAGGCGTGTAAACATAGAAGTCACGATCGTCGTTTGCGATTTTCGAATGATAGAAGTGATGGTGAATCACTCCATGTGGGACCTGGTTCACTTCCCACGGCAGCGAAGTGGGGCCGGGCACCTGTACCGCGCTTTGCGTGCTTAGCAGATTCGGCTTCATCAGAGGGTTGGACGGATCAATCAAGCTCACGCCGTCGGCAACAAATGAATATCCATAAATATCGGGCTGTAATGGGCCCGACGTCACGCTCCAGGTTCCGTGCTCATCCTTCTGCATTGGTGTATGCGTGCTCTGGCCTTCAATTTCCACTTCCACTTTCATCGCATTTGGATCTGCAAACCTGAATATGACGCGCCCGTCAGCCTGAACCTCAGGAGACACGATAGCCGGCGGCCGCTGAGCAAGCATTGAAATCGAAAGAGACATAACAGCGCACAAAGTTGACAAGATGAGGTTGTTCATATGCACTCACGAAAAACAGGGCTACATTGTAGCCGAACGATGAACGAGGAGATCCAGGGCGAGGAAAACAAAAAAGATGACCGAGATGATTCCATTCATGGTGAAGAAAGCGGCGTTGAGTTTGCTCAAGTCGTCTTTGGAAACCAGCGAATGTTCATAGGCCAGCAGCAGCAGAACAACGACAACTCCGGCCATTGTCAGCATGCCGAGACCGAAAATCCATATCAGTGCAGCCAGCAGAACCAACATCGACAGATGGAAGAGCCGGGCAATCCACAACGCATTGCCGATGCCGCAGTAGCGCGGGAGGGAATGCAATCCAGCGTGCTGGTCGAACTCATAATCCTGGCACGCGTAGAGAACATCGAAACCCGCTACCCAGAATGTGACCGCCGCCGTGAGCAGCAGGATGCGTGGATCAAGCGAGCCGCGCACCGCGATCCACGCAGCTGCAGGCGCAATGCCGAGCGCGAAACCCAATACCAGGTGCGACCAGCGAGTCCAGCGTTTGGTATAGGAATAGAGCAGCAGAATTCCCAATGCGAGCGGCGACAGCAGGAACGCAAGGCGATTTAGTTCCCATGCGGCGAGCACAAAAAGTCCGCAAGATACGAGCGTAAAGTTTCTGACAAAATTTTGCGTGAGCACCCCGGCTGGCAATGCGCGGGTACGAGTTCGAGGGTTGGCTGCATCAATCGAAGCATCGGCGAGGCGATTGAACGACATTGCCGCCGACCGCGCCGCCACCATCGCGACAACGATCCAGACAAGCTGATGCACGGTGGGAACGCCTCGTGCCGCCAGCATGGCCCCGCACAGAGCAAATGGGAGCGCGAATACGGAGTGCTCCCACTTGATCATCTCCAGCGTGACTTGCAGATTTTTCAGCAGGGGCACATTGCATTGTAAAAGAAATTAATAACCTTCGGCTCCGATCAGCGGCACGAAGCGGCATCCTTCAATCACATTGATGACGGGCTGACCTGCGCGCTTGCGCACCAGTTGCAGTTCTTGCGAATGTTGTGGGCCCACCGGAATTACCATTCGTCCGTCATCCGCAAGTTGATCGAAAAGGCTGCGCGGGATAGCAGGAGCGGCAGCCGAAACCAGAATGGCGTCATACGGCGCGAACTCTCGCAGGCCGTAGCTTCCATCTCCCACCACAAGTTTCACATTGCTCAGCCCCAGCCGGTCCAGAGTTGCTTCCGCACTTTGCGCCAGGGCGGAATGGCGTTCAACCGTGTACACCGCGCGAGCGAGCACGGCCAGCAGAGCAGTTTGGTAACCCGAGCCGGTCCCAACCTCGAGCACCGATTCCCCGCCCTGCAAGCTAAGCGCCTGCAACGAAACCGCAACAATGAATGGCTGGGAAATCGTCTGGTTCTCGCCAATGGGAATGGGGTGGTCTGCGTACGCCTGCGATTTGTAATCCTCAGAGACAAACTCGTGGCGTGGAATCCTCAACATGGCTTCGAGAACCCGCTGGTCGTGAATGCCCCGATTCCGGAGCTGCGATTCCACCATGCGCCGTCGTTCAGCGAAATACGGATCGGGTTCCGCAATGTCGAGAATTGACATCAGCGCTTTTGGATGCCACTAGGGTTTTGCACGTGCAAGCTGCATTATCGCTTGCGGCGCCGGATTTTCACGTCGAAGCTCACTACGCCATTCTGGTCGCGGATGGCCACAATGGAAACGTTTTTCGAGACATTGTACTCGGCGCGAATGATCTGCTGCGAAGTCTGTGACACGTCCGTAGTGTAGGAGACAGTGAGGTTGTCCTTAACTTGCTGTTCGATTGTCACTGCGGGGCCGCTCTGAGTGATGGTCGAAGTCTCTGATTCCAGCCCTTGTGGATCGATCTTAATACGGCTGTTGCCAAACAGGCGTTGGGCGCGGTTATTCAGAGTCGCGTTTAAGGCCGCAGCCAGCATGGCACTCGATGCCTGCTGGGTGAAGGCGGACTGATTGGTTTGCTGAAGCTGAGCTGATTCTTCGGTGGTTTGACCGAAGGCAAGCAGCCCAATGATGTCAGCCGTGGGCAATGGCGGGTCAGAGCGGTAGTTCACTTTCAACCCGTTGGGCTTGCTGATATCTCCGGTAAGAGCCAGCGTAACGTCGTAATCACGAATTCGCGTGATGGCCTCGAGGTCAAGAAACGGAGTCGTGACCGCAGGATTGGTGAACGAAACGCCTCCGCGCTCCAAACGATATTTCGTGCCATTGAAATAAGCTTCACCCTCGAACACGTCAGCGCGTCCCAGCAAAATTGGCTTGGCGGCGCTGCCCCGGACTCGTAAGTCCGCCGAGCCTTGCAGTCGAATGACGCTGGTCTGCATCTGCAGCTCGGGTGTGGTGGCCACGTGAAGGTCCAATCGAATCCTGTTCAGGACCGGATCGGTCTGGGGAAGGCTTGAAACCTGCGCAGTACGTTCCAGGTAGGCGGCGAAATCGAACCCAGGGGTGAAGCCAAGCTTCGTTACTGTGAGGTCGCCGGAGAGCACTGACCCGGAAGAGCTGCCGCTCCAACTAAGATCCGCGTTGGCTGTGGAGCTGACGCCGGGAGGGTATCGCAGCCGCACGGAATCCGCCGTGGCATGGAGTTCGAAACTTGAAAGCTTTCCGGCAAGGTTTGCGCGTCCAGTGAACCCGACCGAGCCGCCCCCGACGCGAGCGTTCAGGCTGTCAATTGTGACCTGGTTCTGACTAAACAGAAGAGTGCCATTGATTTCGCTGAGAGCACTGGGAAGATTGATGTCTGAAATCGCGCCGTTCTGAACCTGCAGTTTGCCCTTGACCAAGGGCGCGTCCAAAGTACCAGTCACCCGGCCATCTCCAGTCAACGCGCCTGAACTCGTGATATCAGGATCATAAGTCTGTAAGACCTTGAGATCGATCCTGCCTTTGGCCTGGAAATCCAGCGCGCGATTGCCCGTAAGCTGAAGCGAGCCGTTGCCCGATAAGTCCGCGCTTTCTCCGATGAGGTGAAAGCTATCGAGTTTGAAGGTGCGCTCGGACAATACGAACCGGATCGGGCCATCATTGCGAAACTGTGTCTTCCCAGCTTCCGCGTACAGGTCGCTAAGATTACCCACAACATTCAATTGCTGCGGGACGCGAAGCGGCCCCTCAAGCGTCAAGTCGCCCGCGACCGCGGAATGCCCGATGATGTGACTGCGAAGAAGGGTGTCCAGAAATGGGTCCGCGTCCAGATGGGAGAAATGGAAATTGATGTGCGCAGGCCAGAGATCGCGCATTCGCACATTCCCATCTATTTGCAGTTCCGCATCTTTGAAATCCGAATGTCCGGTTACGTGGACATCGGCGCCGTGCGAAACGGCGTTTAGCATGAAATCGCCCTCGCGGTGATCGTTTAAGCTGACGTCCCGCAAATGCAGATCGGCAGTGATGTCCGGCGCTACAGTCGTGCCGTGTGCCTGGGCTGCAAAATCAAGCTTCCCCGCAATTTTGATTTTTGAGCGTTCGAGCAGATCAACATCCCCGAGATCGAAGTTCGTGCCGCGAACCTTAGCTTGAAAAGATCGTGACGAGAGGTTGTAA
>Ga0102924_1001018_pt1 | contig 33102 bp, 25 predicted proteins | sample PaiPotPPM11metaG_FD_80116 | JGI IMG/M metagenome (GOLD analysis project Ga0102924, IMG submission 80116) | Iron sulfur acid spring bacterial and archeal communities from Banff, Canada, to study Microbial Dark Matter (Phase II) - Paint Pots PPM... ...
GTGTTTGGCGGAAAATGGCGCACCGAGAAATCGGTTGCAATTCGGTTGCAGTCGGCCGCAACCGCCGGTATCCAGGTGTGACTCTGTGCGACCACAAAGCCTCGATCGCGCGCTCGCGGAAAGCCGACCACGACCCTCAGTAACCGCTATTTAACCGATTCGATTCCCGTTGGCGCTACCATAAAACGCTCGTACGGACTTTTGTTTGCGCATGCGTCGCGTTGCACGGTCGTCGCACGGATTCCTTAACTCTCCCCGGCAACAAAAAGGCATCGATACGGAGCGCCTAGGAGCGCCTCGCCTCAGGTCGCTGATTTTGCGTGGGTTTTCCGCACACTATCTCACACACTAACGTCGCGAGACTGGCCGAAATGGGGTGAGATTGGCCAGGATTGCGATTCGCCTGGACCCGCATGGAATGCGACGTATTGAGACATCTTACGACCTGCCGGGACGGAAGCCACACAACCTACACAAACAAGCTGGGATTAGCCGAAACTGAGTGGCCCGCAGGGGCAACGTGATCGCCCCGGCATCCGTATTCGACGCGGGTTCTTTGAGGCCCGGTCGACTCCCTGAGGAATCGAAGGGCGCGTGTATAAACGGCATTAGCATGAAGCGCATTCTTTTTGCCGTTATCAGCTGCGTCGTCTTGACGTGCCCCCTCGCTGCAAACGCCGGCGATGCAACGACGCCCGCGCAGAAGCTCATGAGCAAGCTGCAGTGGCGCAGCGTCGGCCCATTCATCGGAGGACGCGTGGTCGCCGTCGCGGGCGTAGCGCAGAATCGGAACCTATTTTACATGGGCGCCGTGGACGGCGGGATATGGAAAAGCACCGACTACGGCCTGCGCTGGACGAATATTTCCGACGGCCGCCTTCCGGGGGGCGCGAACAGCATCGGCGCGCTCGCGGTGTCGCCGGCGAATCCGAACGTGATCTACGCCGGCACCGGTGAAGGCGATCCGCGCGGCACCATGATTACGGGCGAGGGTATGTATCGATCTGCCGACGCCGGCACGACATGGCACTATGCCGGCCTACGCGACACGCACACGATCGGCGCTATCGCGATCGATCCGCGCGATTCAAACGTCGTCTACGCCTCCTCGCTGGGGCACGTCTTTAAAGATAACGACGAACGCGGCGTCTTCAAGACGACCGACGGCGGCAAAACGTGGACGCGAGTTCTCTTCGTGAATGCGGGCACCGGCGCAAACGATATCGTGATCGATCCCAAGCATCCCAACGTGCTGTATGCCACGATGTGGCAGATGTACCGGACGCCGTGGAAACTCAGCAGCGGCGGTCCGGGCAGCGGCATCTACAAATCAACTGACGGGGGCGCGCACTGGACGAACATTTCGAGCCGTCCGGGCTATGCGCGCGGCATGCTGTGCAAAATGGGCGTTGCGGTGTCGGCGAGCAATCCGAATGTCGTCTATGCGATCGTCCAAGCGCGCGACGGCGGTGTGTTCCGTTCCGGCGACGCGGGCGGAACATGGAAACGCGTAAACAGCGAGATGAAGCTGCGTCAGCGCGCTTTTTACTATTTGGCTATTTACGGCGATCCGCAAAACACGAACACGGTGTATGCGCCGAACGTCGACGCGTTATGGGTTTCGTACGACGCCGGAAAACGTTGGAAGAAACTGCGCACGCCGCATGGCGATAATCACATCGTGTGGGTCAATCCGCATGATTCGAACATCTTGCTCGAAGGCAACGACGGCGGGGCGACGGTTTCAACCGACGGCGGCAAAACCTGGAGCAACGAACACAATCAGCCGACCGGACAGTTCTATCACATTGCGATCGATCGCAGGTTTCCATTCCATATTTACGGCGCGCAGCAGGATGAAGGATCGATCGAGGGTCCGAGCGCGACCAACCAGGGTGGAATCGGTGGCGATGCGTGGCATACGGTCGCGTACGGCGAGAGCACCTTCGTGGCGCCGGATCCGGCCGACCCGAATGTGACCTACGGCAGCGGCTATTACAGCATCTTCTTGCGCTACGATATGCGAACGGGAGAATATCGCAGCGTCAGCCCGTGGCCGAATTACTTGGAAGGCGCGGCCAGCCGCGATCTCAGGTACCGCTTGGCGTGGACGCATCCGATCTTTTTCTCACCGGCCGATCCGAGAGAGTTGCTCGTCGGTGCGCAATACGTACTCAGCAGCACCGACCACGGTCAAACGTGGCGGCAGCTCGGTGGCGATCTCACGCGCAACGACCCAGCGACCGAAACGCCGACGGGCGGCCCGATCGAGCTCGACCAGACAAGCGCGGAGGTCTATCCGTATATCTCCGCCCTGGCGGTCTCGCCCCTGAACCGCAACCTGTTGTGGGCCGGTTCGTCGGATGGTTTGGTGCATGTGAGCATCGATCACGGCGCGCACTGGAACGCCATCACGCCACCCGATCTGCCGCAATACGCTGAAATCAGTTCGTTAGAACCATCGCACGTCGCGCAAGGCACCGCATATCTGACCGCCCAGCGTTACATGTGGGATGACTTCCGTCCCTACGTGTATCGCACGGCGGATTATGGCGCGCACTGGATCGCGATCGACAGCGGCATTCCGCAAGACGAGCATGTGTACGTCGTCCGGCAGGATCCGCGTCAGCCGAATTTGCTCTTCGCCGGCACCCGCAAGACCGTCTATGCTAGTTTGGACGGCGGAACGTCCTGGCAGCCGCTTACGCTCAATCTTCCCGGGGTGCAGGTGCGTGACATCGCGATCGATTCGCGACAGGGCGACCTGGCAATTGCCACGCACGGGCGCGCGTTTTGGGTGCTCGACAATCTCACGCTGCTCGAGCAGCTCGCAAAGGCTCCGGCTCAGGACGCGACCGGCGCGCAACTCTTCGCTCCGCAAATCGCGTGGCTGACGCACACGTACGGCGCGGGCCCCAATCCTCGCCCCGAAACTGGAGAGAATCCGCCGTTCGGCGCGACGGTGTTTTTCAACGTGCCCGCCGCCTACGATGGGGTGACCCCGGCGACGCTTACGTTTACCGACGCGCAGCATCGCACCATTCGTACGTTTACGCTTCACTGGAAGAGCAAGAGCGATCGCTTAACACCCGACATGCGCGAGCTGATGACGCCCGCGCAGCTCAATGCCGCGACCGATCGTGAAGCGACGGCGATCGCTGCCGGTATGAACCGCTTTCAATGGGATCTGCGCTACCCGCAAGCGACCGAAGTGAACGGTTTCTTTTTGCCGATTGCAGCCGGGGGCGAAGAAGACGTGCTTGACGGGCCTCAAATCGTTCCCGGTACCTACACCGTCGAATTGGATTACGGTGGAAAGAAGCTGCAGCAATGGTTCACGGTTGCGCTCGATCCGAACCTGCATCCCGCCGCGGGCAGCCTCGCAGCGCGGTTCGCCTTACAAATGCGCATTCACAACACGCTCGACGCGATGGATAGAACGCTCAACGCTGCTATCGCGGCGCGCAACCGGCTGGCGGCGGGCCCGCGTAAGGCGGCAATCGGTCGCGTCATCGACGAACTCGTTAACCTGCAAAGCCACAGCAGCGAAGGACCGCTCTCGACCGGGACGCGCGCGCGCGATCACCTCGCATACCTGATGTCGGATATCGATTTCGCATATGACAAGCCGACGCAGGCTCAGTACGCGGTGTACGAGACGCTGCGCGCGCAAGCTGCCGCAGCGGAAGCACGCTTGCGGTCCTTCATGCGTTAATGCGCACAGCTATCGGCGTCGACCTCGGAGGATCGCACGTTAGGGCGGGCACGGGACTGATCCGGCACGCCTTTGCGGTCGCATCCTCGTTTCCGCGCAGCCAGCTGCCCGTCGCTCAGCGGTAGAGCGACCGGCTCATAACTGGTTGCGCGTAGGTTCGAATCCTACCGGGCCCATGGCAGCTTTATTTAAATGAAAGAGATCGACGAACCGTTCGCGCTCGATTCAACCTATCGCACGCGGTACGAGCGGGACGGCTTCGTGCGGATCAAGGGCGTGTTCAGCGCCGCGGTTTTAGCATACTATCGCAAACGCATCTCTTCCGAAGTCGTGCGCCGCAATAGGGGCGAGGTTCCGTTGGAGCAGCGCGACACATACCACAAGGCGTTTCTGCAGGTAACAAATCTTTGGCGCAGCGATCCCGCCGCGCGCGAGTTCGTCTTGGGCAAGCGGTTGGCCGGGATGGCCGCGCAGCTCTTAGATGTAGGCCGGGTTAGACTTTACCACGACCAAGCGCTCTACAAGGAACCGGGCGGCGGCATTACGCCGTGGCATGCGGACCAGTTTTATTGGCCGCTCGATAGCCTGAAAACAATCACGGCCTGGGTGCCGCTGCAAGCCACGCCGCTCGAGATGGGGGCGCTCGCATTCGCGGCGGGCAGCCACCAGCTGGAGTTCGGCCGCGACCTCGAGATCTCCGACGCAAGCGAGCAGAGCTTAAACGAAGCGCTCTCCGCCGGCCGCTTTCGGGAAGTCAACGAGCCTTTCGAGCTAGGGGAAGTGAGCTTTCACTCGGGCTGGACGTTCCATCACACGGGTGAGAATCGCTCGGCGCAAGCGCGCGCGGTCATGACCGTCATCTACATGGCCGACGGTATCCGGCTCATCGAACCGCAGCGCAAGCAGCACTATGCCGACTGGGAAGCGTTCATGCCGGGCGTGCAGCCGGGGCATGTTGTTGACAGCCAGCTCAATCCCGTGTTGAACTAACTGCGGACCCTGCGGCGCCGCCGTCTATCGGTTAGGACATCGCCCCTTCAAGGCGGAAAGACTTCTTGTTATTACCCGTTATCGGATCATGGAATGTTGTGGAAACTAAACTGCAGTCGAACGGTTCTCGGCTGCACGGGAATCAACGGAAACGGCAGCGACCCGACATAGTTTCCGTACTGCCCGGAGGCGTTTTGACCAAGGATCGGTACGCCCGCGTTGGGTGTAACCAGTCCGGAGTACGTATTGGAATTGAAGAGGTTATACGTCGATAGCTGAACGTCAACCGCTTTGCTGACCGCCCGCCGCGCTACGAGATCGAAAACGGTAAATGGCGGTTGAAAGTACGTGTTATTTTTTCCTTCGACGTCGGCGCCCAAACTGACAAAGCTTCCGTCGCCGGTCGTGTACGAAAGGCTTCCGTAACCCTTGAAATACGGAATGCAAACCGCGCTTCCGCCGTCGCTGCACTGCTGGACGCCATTAGCCGGAACCGAAAAACTCGACGAGGTTATCGGTATGCCGGTCGGAATCGAGCGCGCGAGTGTGCCCGTCGCGTAGAACCCCCACCCGCGCGCAGGCTGACGCCGTACGGTGAGCATGACCATTTGGGATGAGAGATTTGCGGCGTTGACCGGCTGATAGACGACGGCGTAGAGCGGATTGGGCGGAGTCGGCGGGCTCGAGACCGTTTCGAAAACATTGGAGATATTCGTGCTGGCAAGATCGAGGCTGAGAATCGTTCCGTCGCCAAACCGTTTGTCCATACCGAGATCGAATTCGGTAGCATGCTCCGGATTGAGACCCGGATTCTTTTGGGTTAACGATCCGCTGCCCCCGCCGGTACCCGAAGGCGGAGTATAGAGGGAACGGCCGCTGACCTGTGAGGCATATGGGAACGTTGTAGACGTACCCGCCGAAATCCGGAACGACTCGCCGGCAGCGGGAGCAAAGATCAGCGCGACGTGCGGGTCGAAGCGAGAGACGGTTCGCTGCAGCGGGATCGTCGTTACGATTGTCTTACCGTTGACGGTAACGAATGGGCCGGTCTGCGTGCCCGACAGATTCCAAATAGTCTGGTACGCGCCTGCCTTGAGAGTCAGGCGCTGGCTGACTGGAAACTCGCCGGTGAGCGAGAGCGTGTTGTACTTAGCGGTCGTGTCAGGCACCGCGACGTTTCCGGGCGTATTGTAGTACGCGAACGTTTCATCGCTATGGTAATCGTAGGTACCGGTTATCTCGCCGGTTCCCATCGGATGGATAAACGAGAGCGTTCCGCCTTTGAGCTTGTCTGATTCCAAAACGCTGAAGATCGTATTCAGGCAATTCGTGTAGCCGTTCACAGTCGGACCGACTGCCCCGAAGGCTCTCGTGCAGGTGGTCGGCGGGAGGGAGCTCGGATACCAAAAACTCGGATATCCCGTCTCTCCCTTGCCGTCGATGATACGGGAAATGTTTCCCGCATAGGGACGGATCAAGAGCGTGTTGTTACCCAACGCCGTTCGGAATTGTGCTTCAAAAAAAGGCTGGTTATTATAGACGTTCGAGCCGGGATACATAAAGTAACCGTTGATCGTCTGGCCGACGTAGCCTGCGAATGTGGGGTTGGTGCAGTGCGTGGCGGTCACGCATTGAACGATCGTGATTGGCCCGGCGCTGACTCCATAATTGGTGGCTTGCGGCTGGTAGCCGCCTTGCGATCCGATATAAGCGATTTCCAGAGACGTCGAAGGAGAGAAATCCCAACGCGTCTTTAAAAGCTCGCCCTTACTAAACTGCGGGGCACTCAGATCACCGCAGTACTGGATCGCTCCCACCGCACCGGGCGTATTCCAGGTACCCTTGTTGACGGGATCGATAATGCATCCGGAGGTGCCAACGTACTTGCGATTTTCTCCGTTGTAACCTGCGCCGAAAACGTATGAGAGCTTTCCCGCGCGGCTGCTGGTCGTCAAATTGGAATATTGACTTCCGTAACTGTCAAAGCCGGTCGTGAATTCTACGCTCGGTTTTGCCGTGTACCCCAGCGTGAGGATATTCGCGGTGCCTCCCACGGCCATACCGGCGAATGGGGTCGTGTTCCCCGGACCGATCTCCGTCTCGACGTTCTGCACCAAGAAAGAGTTGAAGAACTGGGAGAACCACACGCCGTAGCGGCCCGCGGAAAGCGGATGGCCGTCGAGCATGACCTGAGTTTCATAGCCCTGCGAACCGCCCAAAGAAAGGCTGGTGTTCGGGGAGGACGACCCATGCTCAACCACCGTGCCCGGAATGCGCTGTACCACGTCATTGATCAAAGGCGACGCCAGATTGGTAAACTCTTGGCGCGAGGCAACCGAAAGGGCGGCAGCACCTGTATTGATCGAGCTGCGCGCGGATGAAACCACGCGAGCGATGGTGCGCAGCGAGCTCAAATCTGCCTGCTGCAGGACGATCTGCAGCGGAACGGTCGAGCCCGCAAGAACGGCCACGTCGTCTGTGCTGGCCGAAACGTACCCGCCTTTGTTGACGTCTACGCGATAGATTCCGACAGGAATCGGCGCGATCGTGAACTTTCCGGATGCGTCGCTCGCCGTCTGGCGGGTCGCCGGGCCGCTCACGACGATTTGGGCCCCCGCAACGGGCGTGCCGTTCACGCTGCGCACGGTCCCATTGAGGGCTCCGGTCTCTGCTTGGGCCAGCGCCGCGACCGGCAGCGTCACGGAAAGAAATATGAGAAACAATGGTGCGCCTATGTTTTTCACGAGCAGTTCCCTCCTAAAAATGAAAGACCGCGCGAGCCAAGAGCTCGCCCCTTTCGCTCAGTCGTCTCCTTCGTGGAAATGCAGGTGACACCCGCTTCGAGACGTTCCGTGACGAGGCTCGCTCCCAGCATGAAACAGCATTGAATGAAGTCGGCTGGACAGGCAGGACGGTTCGGGAGCAGATTCGATTCCCGTTGGCGCTACCAGGCTGAGCCAGGATACCGACAAGACACGCTCGTACGTGAGATCGGTTTCTCCAACATCAAGCTCCAACGCTAGTCATGAAAGGTAAAGGTACCCACATGAAAACCATCTCGCTCGTCGTCCTGGTGTTTGCAATCGCGAGTTTAACGGCGGCTCCGGTGCGCGCGAACACTAAGGTCGGCACCGCAACGTTCACGGGAATCGTGAACCACGTTTCGGATAACAGCATCAAAGTCACGGACCCGAAGACAAAGCAGACGCTCAGCTTCCTGATCCTGCCAAAATTCGACCAGATCTTTTCGTCCGATGGCAAGACGACATATCAAATGAAAGCGATCAAGGCCGGCCAATACGTCAAGGTATACTACGACCAAAAAATGCTCGGGCAGCGCCACGCCGATCGGATCTTCCTACTTGCTCGGAGCAATCGCGTAAAGGGAAGGCAATAGGGTAGGCGATCCTCGCCGCGGGGGTCCCGTAAAAATCTAGACATCAAAGACTAATTACCATCCGGCATGGAGAGTCGCGCCGAAAACCGAAAGCGTCGTTCTGTGGCTGCGCAACAATTTTCCCGACATGACCGATGCGATTGCGGCCCGGTGATGAATCTGCGCCGCGCCGCCGCGGCAGCCATCGCGTGCATCCTGGCCTGTGCTGCGATTGGGTCGCAGGCGCTCGCATGGGGAGCCAAGGGCCATTACGTGATCAATCACTTGGCAGCGGAATCGCTGCCGGCAACGGTGCCGGCATTCATGCGAACGCAATTTGCCGGCGAAGAGCTTACCTATCTGGGCTTGGAATTGGATCTGCTCAAAGGCGCCGGGAATTCTTGGGACGCTGAGAACGATCCGGGCCACTACCTCGACTTGATCGGCGACGGCACGCTCCAGGGCGGATTGCGGCTAAGCGATTTGCCCGCAACACGCGAGGCCTACGATACCGCCTTGCGCGCGCGCGGCACCGATCAATATAAGGATGGATATCTTCCCTATTCGATCATGCAGGGCTGGGAACAGTTGCGGATGGTGTTTGCATACTGGCGGGTTGACGCCTATGAAGCTCACCACGCAAAAATACAACGTCTGCGCGCGATTGCGGCGGTGCGGGCGAAGGTCGAAGAGCAACTGGCGCTGCGCGACGCGGGCGTGTGGGGACATTATGTGGCAGACGCATCCCAGCCGCTGCACGTGACCGTGCATTTCAACGGCTGGGGGAAATATCCCAATCCCAATGGATACTCCACCTCGCCGCACTTGCACGATCTTTTTGAAACCGACTTCGTCAACCGCTTCGTTGCCGAAGCCGCCGTGAGAAATCGCCTAACTCCGCTGCGGCTTGCGCCGCCTGCGGCGCTCGTGAACGAACAGAGCGTGCTGGACGCCATCGAACAATACTTGGCGGCTTCAAACGCGACCGTCCCCGAACTCTACCGGATCGACAAGAGGGGCGGATTCAAAAACGGCACGCCACAAGCTAAGGCGTTCATAGAGGGACGCTTGGCTTTCGGGGCGAGCGAGCTGCGAACGCTCATCGTTTGGGCGTGGGAAGACAGCCTCAACGAGACCATCGGAGACGACGCCCCGCAACGCGTGCGCGATATCGTCCTGGGCGGGGCAGCATATAAAGGGCTGCCCTAAACTCAAGCTCAACAGAAACCCTGACGCCCGCGCAAGCCGGCGGTTGCTGCTATTCGTCTTAATGAGGATTTAATAATGTTGCCAGCTTTCCGTTTAAAGATGATCGCTACGGCCGCCGCATGCTTATTGCTCTTGGCAATACCGCTGAGGGCGCCGGCGCAAACGGTGGCAACCGTTAACGGCACCGTGGCCGACGAACTGGGCGCCCCCATCGCGGGCGCTGCGATTAGTTTACGCGGTCCCTCAAACAGGGAGACAACCAGCGATCCGGCGGGCACGTTCGCATTTTCGAGCGTTACGCCGGGCATCTACGTTTTGGCGGTGACCAAGCCGGGCTATACGACGGCGGTTCAAAACGACGTTGCGCTGCTCGGGGGGCAAGCAACCAGCCTCGCGGTACGGTTAGGGGCTGCGACGCTTTCTTCCCTACGAACCATTGCGAGCGTACGCGCCAACGGCCGGGGGACGCTCAATACCGCCGCCGCTTCGGTCAACGTCGTTACGACGCAGACCTTCATCGATCAAGCGCAGCCGCAAGTCACGCGCGTGCTCAGCCAGGTTCCGGGCTTGCAGATTTCTTTTCCGTCAAATTCCGCGAACGCGGCGGCTCCCGGGTCGATCACGATCCCGAATATTCGCGGCGCTACGTCGTACGAAACCGCCTCGCTAATCGACGGTCACCCAATTTCGGTCGGTCAGTACGGCGATAACGTGACGACGTTTCTCAATACGTTCATGTTCGGCGACGTTGAAGTGATCAAGGGGCCCGGCGCGGATTCGCCCGAGGTCAATAACGCGATCGGCGGGACGACCAACTTTCGCACGAAAGATCCGACGGCAGCGCCTTTTGCGCAGCTGCTCATGGGCGTGGACAACCGCGGGGGTATGCTCAGTAATTTCGACTTTTCCGACACCGTCGGACGCCTCGGATTCGTGCTGGATTTTGCAACGAGCTACAATCCCTCGGCGCTCAACGGCCAGCAGGTCTATTACGATCCTTCGGGCGGCGTCATAAACGGTGCGGGGTTGGCGGGCAACACGAGCTACGCGACCATTCCCGGCACCGCCAGCAGTGTCCCAAATGGATTTCCGCTGCTCGCTTGCTGCTGGACGCTTCAAGGCAATCTCGACCAGACAGCCGAGCTCGCCAAACTTCGCTATAAGCTCTCCCCGGCCACGACGTTAACCCTTAGCTATCTGGGAGGCCAATCGTTTAGCGATCAAAACGGAAACACGTCGGACTTTGTTAACGGGGTGTTCACGCCCGGCGACCCGAGCTACAGCGGTTCTCTCAAGCCGGGCCCCATGCTTATTGCCACCAACATTTTTCCCGGCGTTCCTAACAGCGAATTTAACAACGAGCCTATCACGCAGGCTGAAATCTCCACGACGCTGGGCAACGACTCACTGCTCGCCCGTTACTATCATGCGTCGATCAGCCGGTATCAGTTCCAGGGCAGCAACTTCAGCGCCCCGGACAACAACATGGTTAACCTCTACGGCGTTTCGTCGGCGGGTCCGGGGGGCGTTAACGCGACCTTCAACGGCACACCCACAAACGTCGGCTATTTCGATTACTATCAAGAGCCCGAGTTGGACAAACTCACCGGCGGGTCGTTCGAGTACCAGCATCCGATCGGCGGCGATGGGGTGATCACATTTTCAGTCGATCGCACCTTTTCGCAAAGTACCGATTACTCGATCTTTTCGGGACCGTTCTATTCGTTCAATCTGCCGCCCGGCACGTCGCAAATCTTGACGACGTTCCTATTACGCGGCCACTTCTACGTGAATCCGAAGCTGGACGTGACGCTGGCCAACTATTTCAACACCTACAGCAGCACGTATCCGGTGGCGTGCGCCGGCGGAAACTGTAATACGTTTGATGCCGCCGTAAACGGAACCGGCGTAACGTTCGGTACCACCAAGAATGCGCACTTCGATCCGCGCATCGGCCTGGTCTTCCGGCCGAATCTCTCGACCGCAATCCGGTTCTCGGCGGGCAGTGCAATCGCGCCGCCGTTCCTGGGCTTGCTGAATCAAATCACCTCAACCCCGGTGTACGATCCGAACACCGGTGTGGCCATCGAATCGCAAAGCAACGGAAGCCTCAAGCCGGAGACGGCCTTCGGGTACGACCTGGGAGCCGACGTGCGTCTCAAGGATCAAACGACGCTGATTTCGGGCGATCTCTACTACACGAATCTCTTCAACCGGTTCTTCGGGCAAACGGTCAACACGGGTCAGGTTTGCGGCTCCCCCACGCCGCCCATCTGCCAGACCAACGGCGGACCACCCGCGCCGCCCAATACGCCGATTCTGAATCAAACCAACACCAACATCAGCAACGCGCGCTTTGAAGGCATCGAGCTTACGATCCGCCGTCAGCCGGCGGTCGGATTCGGCTATAATCTGTCGGGCGCATTGCAAAAAGGCTACTACTACAATCTGCCGCCCTATTTCTATTGTTCCATCCCGGGGCCCGGATGCACGCAGAATCAAAACCTCAACATCATCTCGGGACAGAATACCAATGGAATTCCCGTGGGCTTTTATCAAGTGTCGTACAACGGGAACATGCGCATTCCGTACTCTCAAGCCAACGGCGAACTTTCGTACACGTTCGGAAACGGCGCGTACCTGTCGCTGGGCGACACGTATTTCGGGAGCAACAACTCGCTCAATGAGCCGCCGTTCGGGATCGCGTATGCAACCGTGCGATATCCGATAGCGAAAACGCTGGCACTACAACTGTCGGGAGATAACATCTTCAACGCATATCCCGGCTTCTTACCGATCTACGGAGGCGGAGTTCCCATCCAGCTGATCGGAAATCCACCGGGTGCAACCACCGGCAACGTGCTCGGGCCGGCGACGTGGCGATTGGTGCTTTCGACGAAGCTTCCGTAAGCGCTGCGAAGGCGGCTCCGGGCGCGCAAAAAAGAAGCCCGCATTCGCGGTCACGCTTGGCGATCTCAGAGTGCCGTCCGGAAATCGGCTCGAACGCCTGAAGGGCGATAGCCTGGGATTAGCAAAACCAATGCTGCCGCTTTCGATTCCCGTTGGCGCTACCAACTTCCAAAGGAGCTTCGAGCAGTGCAAACTTCGACTAAAGGATTGATCCTCGGGCTCGACACGACGGCCTATTTGGCAAAAGACGTCGAGCGCGCGAAGAAGTTTTATCGCGACGTGATGGGGTTGCCTCTGACGAGCGAATTCGGCAGCCAAGGGTGCGAGTTCGTGATGCCCGACAACACAGCGTTCAGTTTATGGAAGATGGACGACGGGTCGTGGACCCAAGGAAACGGCGTCATGTTTTCGGTCGCGAACTTTGAAGACGCTGTGGATAAGTATCGCGCGGCCGGCGTCAAGATCGCTCCGGAGACCGAAGATACTCCGGTCTGCAAAATGGCTTTCGCGGAAGACTCCGAGGGAAACACGTTCATCATCCATTTCCGGAAGAACGGGCGCGACTAGGCTATTGCATAGCTGCGCGTAAGCGCGCGATCTCTGCGGCTGCCCCCGCGCGAAGCTCGTCGTAGATAGCGTACTCCGCTGAGGTAGGCGCTTGATATGCCAGGTCGAGCGAATTCATCAAGAACGCGAGATGATCGCGCATCTTGCTCTCGTGCAGCAGGTCGCCTTCACTCGAGTGCACGTTGAGTTGCACCATGTCGGCAAGCGCCGCGTCCAGCTGCGCACGTTTGTCTGCCGGCAGGCGCAACCGCGCCGCCAGCGCTGCATTCACCGCCCGGTTCAGGCTGTCGAGCGTGTTGCGAATGCGCATCACGAGCGCTAATCTTGCGGCCAGCGCATTCTGGCCCGGATGAAGGCGCGGATCAAGCGCCACATGAAACGCCTGCTGCATCTTCTTGCCGCCGTACGTCAACACGACGGTGTATTTGCCCGGGACGATGGTCGGCCCGTCGACGGTATCGCTGAAATCGTCGGTGCCGAATGCATGCACGCCGTGCGCTTCGGTCGCCGGGGCGTAACGCATATCCCACTGGAAGAGGTTCATCCCGGTATCCACGCCCGTAAGGTCATGCAGATCGTTCGCTCTGATCTGCACTTCGTCCATCGTGGAAAGCTGTTGCGCCGACGGTTTCTTCTCTTTCTTGTTGCGCAGATGCAAGTCGAAGCTGCGCACCGACCGGCCATTGGCATCTAGAAATGAAAGCGTGAGCGGCGACTTGCCCGCATAATCCGCCGGCAGATTGAAAAACACGCTCGTCCCGTACGTCGGCCCCTGCCCCGTGCCCGCTCTGGCAGTTTCCGAGCCGAACGCATGCGAAAGCCACGCGGTCTCCGGCGCGAAGAGCAGCGGCGATCCGCTCACGCCGTTCGCCAGTTGCTCGATGACGCTTAAGTTATCCAAGATCCAAAACGAGCGTCCGTGTGTGGCAACGGCGACGTCGCCCTGCCGCGCATCGATCGCGATGTCGCGCACCTGCACGTAAGGCAGGTTGAGCGTGAGCGGCTGCCAGTTGCCGCCGCCGTTCAGACTCACGTAAATCGTGCTGCGCGTCCCCGCAAAGAGCACGCGTGGATCGCGCGGATCCTGACGCACCGCAAACACATACTGGTCGTCGGGCAGACCGTCGCTCATTGTGATCCAATGCGCGCCGTAATCGGTCGTCTTATAAATGTAGGGATGGAAATCGTCCCACTGATAGCGAGACGCCGACAAATATGCAGTCCCGGCCGACACATGCGACGGCTCGATCGTGCTGATCTGCGCCCACTGCGGCAGCTCCGGCGGCGTCACGAGCTTCCAATGCGCGCCGGCATCGGTGGTCACGTGCACCAACCCGTCGGCCGACCCCGCCCACATCAGCTCCGGCGTCAGGGGCGAAACCGCCAGCGACGAGATGTCCGGAAACGTCTCGACGCCGGTCTGATCGAGATCGATCGGCCCGCCGCTCGGGCCTTCCGTACTCGGATCGTTGCGCGTGAGATCGGGGCTGATCTGCTGCCAGCGCTCGCCGTAATCGTCGCTCTTGAAGACGACGTTGCCCGCCACCAACAGTTCGTGGGGTTTGGACGGCGAGAAAAAGATCGGATGCGTCCAGCCGAAACGGAATTTGCTCTCCGACGACGCCACGCCCGACATGTACTTGGGCCACGGGCTGACGTTCTTCTGTTCGCCCGTCGCGCGATCGAAACGCGCCATCGAACTCTGATAGCCGCTGCCGTACGTGACATACGGATTGTTCGGATCGGGCGCGACCCACGTGCTCTCGCCGAGCGCCACGTCGTGCCACGCGCCGATGCCCAGGCCTTCGTTCGACGCGCTCGGCCCTTCGAACGCGCCGTGGTCCTGTGACGCGCCGTAGACGTGAAACGGAAACTGCTTGTCGAGCGCGACCTTGTAAAACTGATCCGTCGGCTGATTCTGCTTCGAACTCCACGTCTTGCCGCCGTCGACCGAGACCATCGCGCCGCCGTCGTCGCCCTCGAGCAAAATCTTCGGATTGCGCGGATTGATCCAAATGATGTGATGATCGCCCGGCCGCGTGATCGTCTTCCACGTCTTGCCGCTGTCGGTGGTCTTGAAGACGCCGTCGACCTGCGGCGCATAAGCGACTTTCGAATTGGCCGGGTCGGCGTAAATGGCCATGTAATAGAAGGCGCGCTGACGCAGTTTCATCTCGCCATTGACGCGCTTCCACGTCGCGCCGGCGTCCTGCGAATGAAAGACGCCGCCGGACTGCGCTTGCACGATCGCGTAGACACTGCGCGGGTCGCTCGCAGAGACGCTCACGCCGATCTTGCCGAGCACACCTTGTGCGAATCCCGGATTGCTCGAAATCTTGCTCCAATGCGCGCCTGCGTCGGTCGTTTTGTAGAGCCCGCTGCCCGGACCGCCGCTGGTGAAGTTCCAGGGCCGGCGCTGCGCTTGCCACATCGCGGCGTAGAGCACGCTCGGATTGCGCGCATCCATCACGACGTCAACCGAACCCGTATTGTCGTCGACGTAGAGCACTTTGCTCCACGTCTTTCCGCCGTCGATCGTTTTAAAGACGCCGCGCTCGGGGTTGGGCGCAAAGACGTGCCCGAGCGAACTTGCATACACCACGTTGGGATCGCGCGGATCGATCGCGAGCGCCGTGGTCGTGTGCGTGTCGCGCAGGCCCGCATAGTGCCAGATTTTGCCCGCGTCGGTTGTCTTGTAAATACCGTCGCCGGTTGCAAAATCGCCGCGAACGTCAGCTTCGCCCGTACCGGCGTAGATGATCTTCGGATTTGAGGGCGCGACCGCGAGCGCGCCGATGCTATAGGCGTTCATCCCGAATCCTGTCTTGCCGTCGGTGATGTTCTCCCAACTCTGTCCGTAGTTGCTGCTGCGCCACACGCCGCCTTGTACGCCGCCCATGTAAAACAGACTCGGATCGCTAGGCACGCCGGCAATCGCAACGACCCGGCCGCCGATAAACGGACCGATGCTGCGCCACTGCAGCTTGCTCATGAGAGACTCGGCAGCGAGCGTTGCGACCGGTGCGGCAAAGAAAACTGCGGTTAAGGCGGCGGCTGTAAGGCGCTTCATGCCACCTGTTTAATGCTGGCTCACCTCAATACCCGCCCTAACGGTGATACGAGCTGCGGACCGTTTCCAGAAACGTGTTGCCGCGCGCCGGCTCGCCGTTGGCCATCAAGACGTCGGCGTCAAACCCGGGGTAGATCGGGCGAAAGCGCCGCTGCTTCCAGCCCTCGACCGTCATGCGTCCCGGCGCTTTCTTCGCGAACCGGTTGGAGTAGCCGGGGATGCCGGTGCGATCGCCCCTGAGGTCGCGCTTGCCTTCGGTTAAGAAGACGGCGTTGAAGCCTTCTATACGGGCGATCTGACTCTCGATTCGCTGGATGGTAGCCACGTTTACGATAACCTTACTTCGGCGCTGCGGCGTTGCAGCGCCGCCTGCCATGCAAACACTTCCAGGACGGCGAACGTTAGCCCGTACATGAAGCACGGGCTCTTTCGGCGCGCGGTCTTTACCGCAGCCATCCTTTTCGCACTACCGGCCGCCTTACCGGCCGCCCCGCAAGGCCTCGCCTCGGGAGACCTGCTCCAGAGCTACGAGCTGCTGACGACGACCTATTATTCAAAGGTTGACGCTCAGAGCGTGCTCGATGGTGCCCGCAAAGCCCTGGCGGCCGAGGCGGCGCACCGCGGCGTCGCGGTCGTGCTGCCCGTGATACATGCCGGCTCGAGCAGCGGCGAAAACGTGGCACAGATCGCTGCGGAAATCGTCCGCGCCGAGAACGCCACGCACGAATCGGAGACGGTGCTGACCTACGTTGCCATCGACGGCATGGCCAAAGCGCTTGGCGATCAGTACACGAGTTTCTTCACGCCGGACGAATACCAAAAATTCAATCAGGCGCTCGACCCGGCAAAAATCTCCGGGATTGGCGTGCTGATCGAGCCTGACCCGGCCACGAAATACATTCGCGCGTATTACGTCGTACCGGGAACCCCGGCAGATCGCGCGGGCATTCAGCCGGGCGATAATTTCATCAGCGTCAACGGCACGTCGACCAAGGGTTTGAAGCAAGAAGATGCCGTCAAACTGTTGCGCGGCGAGGCGGGCACCGCGGTGCATCTGCAGCTCGTGCGCGATGGAAACCCGCTCGGCACGCTGACGATAACGCGAACGGATGTCCAGCCGCCCACAGTCATTTTTAAGATGTTGCCTGAAAAGATCGGCTACGTCGCGATCCTGACGTTCGGCCGCGATACGCCCGATCAGTTCGGCATGGCGCTGAATCGCCTGGAAGATCAAGGCGTGCGCGGCTACATTCTCGACCTGCGCAACAATGGCGGCGGCTACGTCAATTCGGCGCTCGACATCAGCTCGAAGTTCATCAACAACAATCCATTGCTCACCGTCGAAGAGCGCGGATCGCGCGCCTACACGGTGCGCGCTCTCCAGGACGCGCTGCCGGCCAAACCGATGACGATTCTCGTCAATCGCTACACCGCATCCGCGTCAGAGATTACGGCAGGCGCGCTGCAGGACAACGGCATCGGCGTGCTCGTCGGCGAGAAAACGTTCGGGAAAGGCGTAATGCAGTCCCTTACGCCGCTGCCCGACGGCGCGGCCATAAAAATTACGACCGCGCATTACCTGACGCCGAGCCACCGCGACATCAACCTAAAGGGCATCGAGCCGGACTTCGCCGTCACCGAAAATAAAAACGCGCGCTTCGGCGACGCATCGAACGATGCGCAACTGCAAGCTGCGATCGCGATCCTCTCGAAGAAGATAGCCACCGCGGGCGATTAGCTCAGCTGGGAGAGCGCTTGCTTTACACGCAAGAAGTCGGCGGTTCGAGCCCGTCATCGCCCAAATAATTATGCTGAAAACAAACGAATTCTTTACGACCGAGATCGCGGACGGCATCGCGATCGTCACTATGCGCCGTCCCGAGAAACGCAACGCGCTTTCGCTGGACGTCATGCGCGAGCTCGTGCGCGCCTTTACCGCGATCGGCGAGGATGCGGACGTGCGAGTCGCGATCTTGTGCGGCGAAGGGCCTGCTTTCAGCGCCGGGCACGATTTGCGCGAGCTGCGCGATCGCGACGCGGCCGCCTACCGTGAAATTTTCGACGTTTGCGTCGAGCTCATGGAGACGATCCAGCGCATTCCCCAGCCGGTGATTGCGGAGGTCGCGACGATTGCCACCGCCGCCGGCTGCCAGCTGGTGGCGGCCTGCGACTTGGCGATTGCGTCGACCGAAGCAAAGTTCGCGACCCCAGGCGTGCGCATCGGACTCTTTTGCACCACGCCGATGGTGGCGCTGACCCGCGCGATTGGCCGCAAGCACGCCATGGAGATGCTGCTGACCGGCGATTTCATCGATGCCGCGACGGCGGCGGAGTGGGGACTTGTGAACCGAGCCGTGGCGCCGGACCGGTTGCGTTCGGAAACCCTGACGCTTGCGCGCAAGATTGCCGAATCGAGCCGGATGGTCGTCGGCTTGGGGAAGAATGCTTTCTACGCGCAGGCTGGTCTGGAGCAGCGCGACGCGTACGGCTACGCCAAGGAAGTGATGACGCTGAACGCGCTGGCGGACGACGCCCAGGAGGGCATGGCGGCCTTCCTTGAACGGCGGCGCCCGCGCTGGCGCGCGTAGCATCGGCCGAAAAAAAATCTGTGGATGACGGCAGGGGGGATGCCGAAGACGCGGAATCGTGAAACCTCTCCCGCACGGGCAGTGGGCCCCGGCGGTGCAGAACCACAAAGCGTCGCCCACACCCGGTATGCGGGCAACCGCATACGCGACGACAGTGAGGGCCCGCTTCTGGCGGGCCTTCCTGTTTTTTGACGCGAATGCGCCGAACGTGAACCGCCTCGACCCGCGAACGCGTTTTGCCGCGTTCGTCCTTTTGATCGGCCTGCTCGCTTGCGCGTTCGTCGCGGTTGCGCGCGTGCGCATCGAAAACGGGACGCGCCGCGTCGAGCTCGCGATGGATTACAACGATTTTCTTTCGTTGGCGCAGTCCTATGACTACAACCCAGCCGCTTTCTTAGTCGAGTTACGCCGCGCCGGTTTAACCTCGCTGGCGCTGACCGAAGAGCTAGGCTCCAATGTCGGCAGTTCGAATAACGCGTTCGCGATCGCAGGCTCGGCGCTGTTGGCGCAGGCCCATTTGGGCGGCCTGTCGGATCCCGCGCTGCTCGCGCTGGTTCGGGCGAATAAAGTGAGCGCCGGCGAGGTGTACTTGCTGGTTTACGACGACGCAACGTACGCGCGGTATCGCGAGCAGCTCCCGCTCCACTTCGAGACCAAGAGCATCCGCGTGCTGCACGCCACGAAACCATATCTGATTGCGCTGCGCTCGCAGATCGATTACTTCAACACGACGGGTCTCGGCATTCCGTCGGATCAGGTCGCCTTGGCTCGTCATTTGGCATTGTTCATCGACCCGCGGTTTCAGAACGACGAGCGCTTTTCGCTGCCGCAAATTCAGCGCGAGTTTCTGTACACACGCGCCGGAAATCGCCTGGCGACGGTCATTTTTTTCGGGCTGCGCAATCAGGTGATGGGTTTTCCGGATCACATCAGCGACATGGCGGCGCTCTTCAACGAGTCCCCGTACCGCGCGATGAACTTCGGCGAGATCGAAACCTACGATCCGAGCCAGGTGCAAAAGGGCAATGCGGAGCTGGCGTCGCTCATTCCCGGACGCACCGTGCGGGTCGAAGCGATCAACAAGCTCGAGCTCGACAAGCTGAGCTTGCCGGAAGTCGTGGCTCGCTACGAACTGGGCGTGCGCGAGCGCAACGTCCGCGTCGTGTATCTGCGGCCGTTCGCGCACCAATACAATGGGCTCTCGATCGAAAAGAGCAACGTCGAGCTGGTGCGCGAGCTGGCGGACGATCTTAAAGCGCGGGGTTTCAGACTCGGGCGGGCCGCGCCCATTCCGCTGTATCGCGGCAACAGCAGCATCGCGGTCGGCATCGCGGCGCTCGCGGTACCTTCGATCTTTGTGCTGCTCCTGGGTCTCTACGGATGGTACCGTCCGGTTTGGGCGGTTTTGGCGTTCGCTGCCACCGTACTGCTCTATCTGGGTGGAATCGCGTCGCATCACGATTTGCTCGCGCGTTCCATAATCGCACTGGCGGGCGCGCTGCTCTTTGCGACCGCGGCCTTCAGCACGCTCAGCCGCGCCTTTCTTCAGCCGCCCTCGACGAGCACGGGCCGTCAGATTCGCCGAAGCTTGGGTTGGACGCTCATTGCGACGGGAATCGCGCTGCTCGGAGCGCTTGTGGTCGTCGGCATCATGAGCTCGCCGCTGGTGATGGAAGAAGTCGAGCCGTTCCGCGGCGTCAAGCTGATGTACATCCTACCGGCGCTGATCGCGCTGGCCCTGTATCTCTGCACCGATCGTTTCGACGCGCAGCCGCGCAGCGCACGCGAGACTCTCGCCGAACCGGTGCGGATCTATCAACTGATCGCAGCCGCAATCGTCCTGGGCGCCGGCGCACTCGTGCTCTTGCGCAGCGGCAACCAAAGCGATATCTCGCCATCGTCGTTCGAGCTGGCGCTGCGCCACAACCTGACCTCGGTGCTGAGCGTGCGCCCGCGCTTCAAAGAGTTTTTGATCGGATTTCCAGCCCTGATGCTCTTGCCCGCGCTGCGCGTGCCGCACCGCCGCTGGCTGGGCGTGCTGCTCGCCCTGGCGATCGGCATCGGTTTGGGCGACGTCATCGACACGTTCTCGCACCTGCACACCGAATTGCTTATTTCGGTGCTGCGCATCTTTAACGGATTCGTCATCGGCGCGATTGTGGGCATCGCCGCCATCCTCATCTATCGCGCGTTTGCATTCCGCCGCTAACTCGTGCGGCTGTTGTTAAGCGGATACTACGGTTTCGGCAACCTCGGAGATGAAGCACTGCTCCAGGTGATCGTTGCACAGCTGCGCACCCGCCATCCCTACGCGCAAATCGACGTCCTGTCCGCCAAGCCGGAGATCACCGCGCACGAACTGGGCGTACAAGCGACGGCGCGCTGGGACTCCAAAGCCGTGCGCAATGCCATCGAAAGCGCCGACGTCGTCTTGTCCGGCGGCGGGGGCTTGCTGCAGAACGCGACGAGTCTGCGCAGCCTCATCTATTACACCGGCATCATTCGCGCGGCGGTGCGCGCGGGGCGGAAGACCATGATCTTCGCGCAGTCGATCGGACCGCTGGATTTTTGGGGAAAAACCGTCGTGCGCGAAACGTGCAAGGGAATCTCCGGCGCAACCGTACGCGACGACAGGTCGCAATCGCTGCTCGCTTCACTGCTGCCGGCCGTGCGCGTCGAGCGCACGGCGGATCCGGCTTTTCTCTTCGACGCCGAAGAAGAATCGGTCGATCTCTCGGCGGAAGGACTTGGGCCGCAAAGCGATCCGTTTGCCGTAATCAGCGTGCGCAAAGCGGATGGTCTGAAGGATCGGATCGATCTGATCGCGCGTGCGGTCGACCGGCTGACCGAACAGCATGGTTTGCGCGTCGCCTTTGTTCCGCTGGGCGGTCCTTCCGACGCGGAAGTATCGACGATGGTCATTCGCAAATGCCGCACGGCGCCGGTCTTGCTGCCGGAAGCTTCCCTTGGCCGCACGGCGAACATCATCCGCCGCGCCAATGTCCTGATCGGAATGCGCTTGCATGCGCTGATTCTGGCTGCGCGCCAGGGCGTACCGTTCCTGGCAATCCCGTACGATCCGAAGGTAACGTCGTTTTGCAACGATCTGGCGTATCCGCTGGCGCCGCTTTTTTCGCTCGAATCGCCGGGCCCCAAACCTGCACCCGAAGCGATCGATGCGGCAGTCGATCGCTTGTGGGCGCAGCGGGAAACGTTGCGCGACTATCTGACGGCCGCGCGGGAACCGCTCGAGCGCTTGGCGTTGCGCAACTTCGAAGTTCTGGACGAATTGATCGCCGAAGGGCCGTCCGCATGAGCGACGTGGCGGAACGCGATTATCGCGACACGCTGAACCTTCCGAAGACGAGCTTTCCTATGAAAGCCGATCTGCCGAAACGCGAGCCGGATCGCGTCGCGTGGTGGGAGGAACGGCGCACGTACGAGCGGCGGCTGAAAAGCAACGAGCGCAGCGATCCCTGGATTCTGCACGACGGACCGCCGTATGCCAACGGCGAGCTGCACATGGGCCATTTTCTCAACATGGTTCTCAAAGATATCTTCGTGAAGATCGCGCTGATCGACGGCAAGTGGGCGAAGTTCGTCCCGGGCTGGGACATGCACGGCTTGCCGATCGAATTCGAGACGCTCAAGCATCTGAAGATCAAAGATTTTCGCGACGTGGACCCGATCGAGCTGCGTGAGAAGTGCAAAGAGCGTGCGCTGTATTGGCTAGATCGCCAGCGTTTGGATCGCATGCGCATGGGAAATTTCGGCGATTGGCAGCATCCCTACCGGACGATCGATCCGGAATTCGAAGCGACGATCGTCGAAGCGCTGGCGGATTTAGCCGAAAAGGATCAGATCTACAAAGGCCTGCGCTCGACCCTCTGGTGCATTCACGACGAAACCGCGCTCGCCGAAGCCGAGATCGAGTACAAGCCGCGCGTCTCGCCGTCAATCTATGTTCGCTTCACCGCCGACGCCGCCCAGCGCGAAGCGCTGCTCAATGTCTTTTCACAGTGTCATGGTGGCTCAGAGTGTCATGGTGAGCCTGTCGAACCACCCCCGAGCGTAGTCGAGGGGCCGTCAAAAATCAGCATCCTCATCTGGACGACAACGCCGTGGACGCTGCCGGCGAATGAGGCCATCGCGGTGCGCGCGGATGCCGAGTACGGCTTATATCGCGTCGGCGACGAAGCGGTGATCGTTGCGGATGCATTGGCCGAAAAAGCGCTGGGCGAGCGTTTCGCCGCCGCCCAAAAACTCGGCAGCGTAAAGGGCAGCGCGCTGGAGGGGCTGGCGGTTCGTCATCCGTTCATGCAACGCGATGCGCCGATCGTACTCGCCGATTACGTCGACATGGAGACCGGCACCGGTGCCGTGCACACTGCGCCGGGACACGGCGCCGACGATTTTGAAACCGGCGTGAAATATAATCTGCCGATCCTGAACCCCGTCGACGCGCGCGGCGTTTTCACCGCCGAAGCCGGGCCGTATGCGGGTTTGCATATTTGGAAAGCAAATCCAAAAATAGTAGCGGACTTGCGCGCGAGCGGCGCGCTCTGGGATGCCTCCGATTTCGAACACAGCTATCCGCATTGCTGGCGCTGTCATAATCCCGTCATTTTCCGAGCCACCGCGCAATGGTTTATCGCGATGGATCAGAACCGCTTGCGCGCGCGCACGATCGAGAACATCGGGCAAGTGCAGTGGACGCCGGCGTGGGGACAAGAACGCATCACGCAGATGATGGAAACTCATCCCGAGTGGTGCATCTCCCGGCAGCGCACGTGGGGAACGCCGATCCCCGCGGTCGTTTGCACGGCGTGCGGAGAGTCCGTTCTGGATCCGCAGGTAGCCCGAATCGCGGCGCAGCGCTTTCGGGAACGCGGCGCTAACGCATGGTGGCAGGACCCGGTCGAAACGTTTCTGCCCGCGAACTTCGCTTGCCCGAAGTGCCAGAGCACGGGTTTTGAAAAAGAAAAGAACATCGTCGACATTTGGTTCGAATCCGGTGTCACGCATCTGGCGGTGCTCGGCAAGAACGGATTACCGTGGCCCTCTGACCTCGTGCTTGAAGGCGGCGATCAATATCGCGGCTGGTTTCGCAGCTCGATCGTAACGGCCACGGCCGTCAAAGGCGCGGCGCCGTACAAACACGTGGTGAAAAACGGGTGGGTGAACGACGAGAGCGGGCGGCCGATGAGCAAATCGCTCGGCACCGGCATCGACGCGCGGGAAGCGATGCAGAAATGGGGCGCGGACGTACTGCGTCTCTGGGCGGCGTCGGTAGAATTCGTGGACGACGTGCGCTTCGGGCCCCACGTCATAGAGCAAGTTAGCCGGGTCTACCGCAACATTCGCAACCGGTTACGTTTCATGGTGAGCAATCTGGGCGACGTTGTTCCGGCCGATCTCGTTGCGCGCGAGAAGATGGAGCCCTTCGACGCGCTGGCGTGCGAGCAAGTGGATCGCTGGACCGTGCGCATTCTCGAGTTGCTTCGCGCCTACGATTTGCACGGCGCATACTTGGAGATCGTGCGGTTTGAAGGCGAAGATCTCTCGAGTTTCTATTTGGACGCGCTCAAAGACCGGCTCTATTCGAGCGCGGCCGGCGCGGCTCGCCGGCGCAGCGCGCAAAGCGCGCTGCTCTACATCTTACAGCGCGTGCTTGCCATTCTGGCGCCGCTGCTTTCCTTTACGGCCGAAGAAGCGTGGCAAGCAGTGCCGGCGGAATTGCGCGGAAACGACAGCGTTTTCGATCTCTCCTTCGAATCGCGTCGCGCGGCCGGAGAAGGCTCCGCCGCACTGTGGCGGCTGCTCAAGGAGCTGCGCCAGCAAGTGGCGGCCAACGAATCACCGCGCGATTTCGAGACCGATGCCGCCACCGTCGTAGTCCCCGCGGCGATGCTGCACGACGTAAAAGCGCTCGGCGACGGACTGCGCGAGGCGCTGGTCGTTTCCGATGTCGAGCAGGTCGAAGGCAAGGATGACGAACGCCGCGTTGTCTTAAAGCGCGCCAAGGGCGCGAAATGCAAACGGTGCTGGAAGTATTTGCCGCTTGGCAGCGATCCGAACCACCCATCTTTGTGCGCTCCCTGCGCCGCAATTGTTAACGCCTTGTCATCCTGAGTTGTTGTCATCCTGAGGAATCGAAGGACCCTGAGGTATCGAAGGGGTTGCTGATCAAGCGGCCCGGCATTTTGTCATCCTGAGGCATCCCTTCGACACCGCTCAGGACAAGCTCCGGACCCTGAGGTATCGAAGGGGTTGCTGATCGAGCGGCCCGGCATTTTGTCATCCTGAGGCATCGAAGGACCCTGAGGTATCGAAGGGGTTGCTGATCGGGCGGCCCGGCATTTTGTCATCCTGAGGCATCGAAGGACCCTGAGGTAACGAAGGGCGCCCGCTACTTCGGCCGACGTATTTCCCGCGAGAGCTCTACCAAGCGCTCGATATCGCCGGCTATCAATGCCTGTTTTTTCTTTCGCGACCAGCCCTTGATTTGTTTTTCCCACGCAATCGCTTGATTGGGGTCGTAGAAATCGGCCGAGTACACGAGTCGAACGGGCCGCCGCTTGAAGGTATAACAATGAACGTCCAGCCCTTGATTGTGTTCGGCGACACGGCGGACCGCGTCATTGGTAATCCCGATGTAATAGCTTCCATCGGTGCACTCAACGATATACACCCAGTATATTTTCACGCTGTTCTATAACGACGCGCAGCTCAATCAGCAAGCCCCTTCGATACCTCAGGGTCCTTCGATTCCTCAGGATGACAAATGCCAGTAGCACGCACCCTTCGTTACCTCAGGGTCCTTCGATTCCTCAGGATGACAAATGCCAGTAGCACGCACCCTTCGATACCTCAGGGTCCTTCGATTCCTCAGGATGACAAACGCCAGTAGCACGCACCCTTCGTTACCTCAGGGTCCTTCGATTCCTCAGGATGACAACCACTTACGATGACAGCGTGCTACTTTAGCGTCAGAACGTAGGCTGCAACGTCGTGCAAATCGCGACTCGTCATCTTCCAGCGCGGCATCACCGGGTCCAGCGGCTTTCCAAGGTTGTTGATGCCCGTTGAAATAGCGCGCTCCAAAGTCGCGAGCGTGTACGGCTTTTGATCGACGATGAGCGCTTTGTGCCGCAAATCGGCTCTAACCGCGCCGCCTAAGTGCGGGCGGCCGGCACCGCCGGCGCCATGGCACGCGGCGCACGAATCGCGCAGCGGCGGGGGCTCGGCCAGAATTCGAAAACCGGCCGCATCCTGGCCGGTGAGAAAAATCATTCGGCCGTTTCGCAATGCGGCGGCGGCTGCCGATAGCTGCGCCTTGGAAGGCGCAGATTGGTGCGCGCAGCCGGTCAATGCCGCTGCGGCCAGACATACGAAAACAAACCTTTGCACGAACGCCTTATACCCGTTCAGCCAAAACGAACCGAAAGCATCGAGATCGATCCGCCGTCCATCCCGGCGACTGGAAACGAAACCGGATCGGTGGCGTCGCGCATACCGGCGATGTAGAGCAGCGGCAGATAATGATCGGGCGTCGGCGCGGAGAGCAGAGCATCTCGTCCGAGCGACTCGTAGTCGACGAGCGGCGCCAGGTCGCCGGCGACTAACAGCTCGCGCACGCGCTGCTCGAAACGCACGGCCCAATCGAATGGTTCGGCAGGATGGCGCCCCCACGCATAGGCGTGCAGATTGTGCACGACATTGCCGCTGCCGATCACGAGCACGTTTTCGTCGCGCAATGGCGCCAGCAGTTTACCGGCTTCATAATGAAATGCGGGCGGTTGCGTTTCATCGATGCTCAGTTGCACGACCGGTACATCGGCTTGCGGAAAAACGTGGCAGAGCACCGACCAGGTCCCGTGGTCGAGACCCCACTGCCGGTCCATTCCGACTTTGCACGGTTCGAGAAGATCGCCCACGCGCGCCGCGATCTGCGGATCGCCCGGCGCGGGATACGCAAACTCGAAAAGTTCGCGCGGAAAGCCGCCGAAGTCGTGGATCGTGCGCGGAGCGCTCATCGCCGTTACGGCCGTGAACGGCACGTACCAATGCGCTGAGATCGAAACGATCGCTTTTGGCCGCGGAAGCTCCGACCCGATCGTGCTCCACGCCTGTGTATAGATGTTGTGCGCGAGCGCATTCATCGGGTTGCCGTGGCCGAAGAAGATCGCGGGCATCCTCATGTGAGCAGAACGCTATCGCGAAACTTTTGCCAACCCCCTCCTTCAATGGCGGTTCTCGCTTCGCGCATAAGGCCGTTGAGCAGATACACGTTGTGATACGAAAGCAAGCGAGGGCCAAGCATCTCGTTCGAACGAAAAAGATGCGCCAGGTAAGCACGCGTGAACGTGGTGCAGACAAAACAGTCGCAGTTGGGATCGAGGGGCGAAAAGTCGCGGATGTAGGCGGCGTTGCGAATTGCGAACTCGCCGCCGCGGGTCATGGCCCGGCCGTTGCGGCCGCAGCGCGTCGGGTAGACGCAATCGAACATGTCCACGCCGCAATCCACGGCCACCAGAACATCGCGCACGGTCCCGACGCCCATCAGATAGCGGGGCTTGTCCGGGGGCAGCAGCGCCGCCGAAAAGCGCGCCAGCCGGTGCATTTCCTCGCGCGATTCGCCGACCGAGAGTCCGCCGATCGCATAGCCTGGAAAATCGAGCGCGACAATCTCGCGCGCGCTGCGCTCGCGATACTGCGGATCGGTGCCGCCCTGCATGATCGCGAAGACTGCCGTTTCGTCGCGCGTGCGGGCGGCCGCGCTGCGCTTAGCCCATTCGGTCGTGAGCGTTATCGCCCGCTCGATCGTCTGCGGATCGGCGGGCAGCTGTACGCACACGTCCAGCACCATCGCGACGTCGACGCCGATCGCTTCTTGAAACGCGATCACATTTTCCGGCGTGAAGCGATGCTTGCTGCCGTCGAGGTGGGAAGAAAAGGTCACGCCGCCGTCGTCCAGTTCGCGGCGAGCCTGCAAGCTAAAAACTTGAAAGCCGCCGCTGTCGGTGAGAATCGGAGCGTTCCAGCTCATGAACTCGTGCAGCCCGCCGGCCTGAACCAGCACTTCCAAACCCGGGCGCAGCCACAGATGATACGTGTTGGCGAGAACGATCTGTGTATGCGCGCTGCGCAGATCGTCCGGAGTCAGCCCCTTGACGGTTGCGCCCGTTCCCACGGGCATGAATGCCGGCGTTTCGACCGCGCCGTGCTTCAAACGCAGCGTTCCGCGGCGCGCGCTGCCGTCGGTGCCGGTTAGTGAAAAGAACGTCACGATGACGAGAGGATGTGTTTGGCCGCGGCGTACTCCGGCGGCGGCGCGACTTCAAAAGACATTTTCTCGTGCGTGCGCGGATGCAAGAAGCTCAGCCGCCAGGCGTGCAGCGCTTGCCCCGGGAGTTCGAAGCGCGGATCGGTGCGGCCGTAGACCGGATCGTTGATCAGCGGATGGCCGAACGCCGCCATGTGCACGCGAATCTGGTGCGTGCGCCCCGTTTCCAACCGAAAGAGCAGTTCCGCAGCTTTTACAAGCCGTTCGCGCACCTCGTAGTGCGTGATCGCGGGTTTGCCGCCGGCCGTGATCGCATACTTCAAACGATTGTGCGGGTCGCGGCCGATCGCGCCGTCGATCGTGCCTTTGGGCTGCGCCGGAATTCCGCTCACGAGCCCAAGATATTCGCGTGCGATGTGCCGGGCCTTCATGCCTTTGGCCAGGAAACTCAGCGCTTCCGCGTTTTTTGCAACGAGCAGCAATCCCGACGTGTCGCGATCCAGGCGATGCACTAATCCCGGGCGCAATGATCCTGAGCCCGTCGAAGGGCCTGGCAGCGATCCAACGTGCCCGAGAATTGCGTTCACTACCGTTCCGCTCGTCGCGCCGTGGGCGGGATGCGTGATCATGCCGGCCGGTTTGTCGATGACGATCACGTCGTCGTCTTCATACACGATTGGGATGTCGATCGCTTCGGGCTCGACGGCCAAAGGGGCGCGCTCTTGCACTTCGCATTCGATCACGTCGCCGGAATTTAACTGGTAACTGCCCTTAACGGGCTCGCCATTCACGCGCAGATTTCCGCCGGCGGAGGCCTGCGCTATGAGCGAGCGTGAGATTCCGGCGCGGTGCGCGACGACGAGATCGGCGCGCTTGCCGGCGTCTTCAGGCGCGACGGCGAGGCGCAAGACTTGAGAGGATCAGGAGAATCACGCCGGCCGTGATGCACGAGTCGGCGATGTCGAAAATGTTGGGCCAGATCTTGTAAAAATCGATGAAGTCGATCACGAAGCGGTAGTGCAAACGATCGACGATGTTGCCGATCGCGCCGCCCAAGATCATTCCGAAGGCGATGCGCACGGTCACCGATTGTTTGGCTTGATCGCGGAAGGAAAGCCAGAAAACGGCCAACACCAGCACCGCCATCGCAATTAGGAGCGCCGGCGAATCTCCGAAGAGGCCGAAAGCGCCGTGCTGGTTTTGTTCGTACGTCCAACGCAGCAGGTTCGGGATCACGATGCGGCTTTCGCCCGGCAAAAAGTGCGAGGCGATGTAGCGTTTGCTGAGCTGGTCGGCCGCCACGACAAGCGCGGCGACGGCGAAGAACTGGAGCGCGTCAGATCTTTGGCGTCGGAACATATTGATAGAACCAGCCGGCGATTTTGAGGAACGAATCGGTAACCAGCACGATGCCGACGCCGATCATAAAGACGCCGGACGCGATTTCAATTGCCGGCAGAAAGCGCTTGATGCGATTGAGCGCCGGAAGGACCGCGCCGAACGCGACCGCCAATGCCAAGAGAGGCAGCGCTAGGCCCATCGAATAGATGAAGAGCAGCCACGCGCCTTGAGCGACGCCGCCGGCTTGCGAGGCGAGCGCGAGAATCGTCGCCAGGATCGGTCCGATGCACGGCGACCAGCCTGCGGCAAACGCCAATCCGACGATCCCCGAACCGAGCAATGACCGGTTGGCTTGCTGCAGATGCAGGCGCGTGTCCATCGCCAAGAACTTCAAGCGGAATACGCCGGTCATCTGCAGACCCAAAATGATGATGACGACTCCGCCGATCTGCGCGATCACGTGACGATTTGCCTTGAGCAGGCCGCCGAGCGCGCTAGCGGACGCGCCCAGCGCAACAAAAATGAGCGTAAAACCGATGATAAACGCAACCGCGTGCGCGATAACGCGAGCGCGCGCAGGCGCTGCGAGCTCGCCGCGCAGCTCTTCCAAGCTCGATCCGGTGAGAAACGAGAGATACGCCGGAACCAGCGGAAGGACGCAGGGAGAAATGAAGGAAACGAGGCCCGCCAGGAACGCAATCCCGGCGCTGAGGTGCGGGGTCACGCGAGCTTCTTTTGACAGGACCGCTCTTGAATCATTGGTTCACCTATCCCAACATCGATCCGATCGCCGTCCATCTCGGATGGTTCAACGTTCACTGGTACGGCATTTCATATCTGATCGGGTTCGTCGCCGTCTACCTTTGGATGAGCCGCCCCGCAGGAATGCGCCGTCTGGGTCTGACGCGCGATCAGATACAAGACTTTCTCGTATACGCGCTCGTCGGCGTTTTGGTTGGCGGCCGTTTGTTCTTCGTCATCAACGACGTCATCAGCAAGCACGACTGGCCGTCGTATTTGAGCAACCCGATCAGTTTCATCGCGGTGTGGAACGGCGGAATGGCCTTCCACGGCGCAATGATCGGAACGTTTATCGCGATCTTTCTTTTTCTACGCAAACATCCCGGTCTTGCGTTCAACGTGCTGGGCGATGAAATCGTCGTGCTCTTGCCGGTGGGCATTACGCTCACGCGATTCGTCAACTTCATCAACAACGAACTGTGGGGCGACGTTTGTAAACCGGATCGTCCCTGGTGCATGGTGCCCGGCCCGAACGCCGACATCCCGATACAAAACCGCGGACTGCCGCTGCATCCCTCGCAGCTCTACGAAGCGGCGCTCGATGCGCTGACGCTGCCGATTCTGCTCTTCATCTATAAGCGCCGCCCGCCCGATGGCGTGGTCGCATGGAGTTGGTTCACGCTGTACGGCATCACGCGTTCGATCGCCGAAATCTGGCGGCAAGCGGACTTTTCTTGGCACGGCATTACCGGCGGGCAGCTGTACGCACTGCCGATGATCCTTATCGGCGCGATCGGCCTGTACAGCTGTTTCCGTAAACCGGTGCACACCGACGCATGACACATGATGTTGCCAACCGCTACGCCGAGCTGCGAGCGGAGATTCCGGCGCGCGTGCGGATCGTGGCCGTTACCAAGGCTCAGCCGGCCGCCGCGATAGCCGAGGCGCTGGCCGCCGGCATCACCGAGATCGGCGAAAACTATCTGCAAGAGGCCAAGCCGAAATTCGCCGCAGCGGGCGAAGGATACACCAAGCACTTCATCGGCCACGTTCAGAGCAACAAGGCCAAGGCGATCGTTGAAACCTTCGATGTGGTGCAGAGCGTCGACCGGCTCGAAGCGGGCCAGGCGCTTGCGAAAGCGGCCGCTGCAATCGGCAAGCGGCTGCCGGTACTCATTCAGCTGAACGTTTCGCCCTCCGAGCGCTTCGGCGTGCGGCCGGAGGATGCGCCGGAGCTCGCCCAGGCGCTGCGGCGCGAGCCGAGCCTGCTGCTAGACGGCGTCATGGCAATCGGTCCGCTCGGCGCTTCGCGCGCCGAGACCGCGCGCGCGTTCGAACTCGCGGCGAGCGTCTTCGGGGTCGTCGGCGGAACGACGCTGTCGCTCGGGATGTCGGATGACTGGCGGGAGGCCCTGCGCGCGGGCTCGACGATGCTCCGGCTGGGGAGCGCCCTCTTCGGACCAAGGCCGGCACTTTCGCGGGTCTGGTCGTCAGCTTGTCGAACTGTCAGCGTCAAAAGGCCCCAAGCGCCATAGTGAGGGTGGACATGAGCATGTTTACCAAGATCGGATCGTTCTTTTCGATGAGCGATGAAGAAGACGATCTGTATGCGGAGGAAGGTTCGCGCAACGTCGTTCCGCTGAGCGGCGTCTCCCGCCGCGGCGGCACGGAAGTAAGCGTGTACGCGCCGCGCTCGTTCGGCGACGTAACCGAAATTGCGGACGCCCTGCGCAACCGCCAAGTCGTGATCGTGAACCTGCAGAACGCGGACCGCTCGCTGCTCCAGCGGGTCGTTGATTTTACCTCCGGCGTCGCTTACACGATCGACGGCAAGATCCAAAAGCTTGCGGAGGCGATTTATCTGATCGTGCCGGCGGGCGTCGTCGTCAACTCGCAGGGTTTGCGCGAGTCCATGATGGCCGACGGCTCGCTCGACTTTCTTTCCAATAGAGGATGACTATGCAGCGAATCACGCCTGTCGACATCCAGCACAAGACCTTCAAGAAGGCATTGCAGGGTTACGACCGCGCGGAAGTGGATCAGTTTCTCGACGAGATCATCGAAACGCTGGAAGACGACGCGCAGCATCGTGCCGCGCTCGAAGCTGAGATCGCCGACCTCAAGGAGCGCATCAGCCATTTCAAAGCGATGGAAGAGTCGCTGCAAAACACGCTGGTGCTCGCCCAGCGGACGGCCGACGAAGTCAAAGCCTCCGCGCACAAAGAAGCCGATCTGATCAAAGAGCAGGCACGCATCGCGGCGCAGCGCGAGATCGCGACGTTCACGGAAGCGGCCGCCGACGCGCGGCGCGAGCACCAGCGTGCGAACGAAGCCGCTGAAAAGGCCCGCAGCGAGCTCCGCAGCTTGCTCATGACGCATATGGCGCTGCTCGAGAAGACTCCGCCGCAAGCCAACGGCGAGCCCGGGCAAACCGCCGCGGCAACGGAGCCGGCTGCGGACGAAGAGCAGTCCGACATGAGCGACACTAACCGCATCACCGTCTATTAGCACGATCGCGGTCTTGCCCGGCGACGGCATCGGGCCCGAGGTAACGCGCGCCGCGGTGCGCGTGCTGCGCACGGTGCATCCCGACGTGGAGTGCATCGAAGGCGAAGTGGGCGGCGCCGCGCTGCGCAACGGCAAAGCCGCGCTGCCCGACGAGACGCGCGCGCTTTGCGATCGTTCGGCGGCGATCCTGTTCGGCTCCGTCGGATTACCGGAATACGAAGGGAAGCCACTCTCGGAACGGCCGGAGTACGCGCTGTTTCTGCTGCGCCGCGATTACGAGCTCTATGCCAACCTTCGCCCGGTGCGCGTCTTTGCCGGTTTAGAGTCGGCGTCGAGCCTTTTGCCGGAGCTGGTGAAAGGACTCGATCTGATCGTCGTGCGCGAGCTCACCGGCGGCATTTATTTCGGCAAGCCCAAAGAGCAGCGCACGGGAGCCGATGGAATAGAAGAAGCGGTCGACACGATGTTTTACCGCGCGCCCGAGATCGAACGGATCGCGCGCGTCGCCTTAGAACTCGCGCATGGACGGCGCAAGCTCGTCACCTCGGTCGACAAGCAAAACATTCTCGAGACGTCACGGTTGTGGCGGCGCGTCGTGGATCGTGTTGCAGCCGAGTATCCGGACGTGCGCGTCGCGCACTTGCTCGTCGATAATGCGGCGATGCAGCTCGTGCGAAGGCCCGGCGAATTCGACGTCTTGCTAACCGAAAATATGTTTGGCGATATTCTCTCCGACGAAGCCGCGATGCTGACCGGATCGCTCGGAAATCTGCCGAGCGCGAGTCTCGGTGAGAAAGGAAC
>Ga0102924_1001019_pt1 | contig 33080 bp, 31 predicted proteins | sample PaiPotPPM11metaG_FD_80116 | JGI IMG/M metagenome (GOLD analysis project Ga0102924, IMG submission 80116) | Iron sulfur acid spring bacterial and archeal communities from Banff, Canada, to study Microbial Dark Matter (Phase II) - Paint Pots PPM... ...
GGGTTTGCCAGTTCAGTAGTGACGACATCGGCGTGCGTCGGCAGGACAAAGCGGAACCCCTACGAGCGTACCTGGATCATGCTCGGACGTTGTCGCTAACCGGCAAGATCACAAGCAGTGTGATGAACAGGTCTCTCCGGTGATTAGTCACCGTCGTGTCACCGTCGGTTACCTATGTGGCGCATCTGAATGAATACCGGATAGGCGCATGCCGCTCGCTGTGGCCCCCGCGGCGCCCAGCGCGCGGGTATAGTGTCCGCATTAGTCACCATGGGCGAGGGTGTGAGGCGCGCATCTTGATGAGAACGCCGCTGAATCGCTGTGCACCGCCGATGTCGCGAGATGCTGCCCGTTCAGCTAGTCCAGGGTCAATGAACGGGAAAGCTGGAGTCTTTTAGGAGGCCATCGCATGACGCTGCCAGCCGCAGCCCAAGCACTCCATGACGCTAAATATGAACGCAGCGCAAGCGGAAGGTTCCAGCCGACTCGCGTTATCGAGGTTGAACTCACCGAGCCGCTGCCTAAGCTTGCCGACGACGGGCATTATGGCCGGGCCTGGATCCTCGTCAGGCTGTACACCGAGCCAATCGGTGTCTGCGTGGTTACGCTGCCGGGGGATGGAGTCACCCCCGATGCGCTTGCCGCGCTGTTGTGGGCCGAACTGAGCGGCGCCGTTGCGCAGCGGTTCGAGGCCGCGGGGCTTACCCCGCCCGCGGGATTGGGGTCCGCCGGCCTGACGGCGGACCCGGACGCGTGGCCGTTCTTGCGCGAGCGCGCGGCGCTACTGGCCGGCGCTCCTTTTATCAGCGTTGTGGTCTGCACCCGTGACCGGCCCGAGCAGATAAAGAAGTGCCTGAACCGCCTCGCCGGACAGCAGTACCCCCGGTTCGAAGTTGTCGTGGTTGATAACGCTCCTACCTCCGACGCTCTCCGTAATGTGGTTGAGAGCACCGTGGTGGAGAGCCCCGTGGTTGAAGGTCTTGGAGGTACTGCGGGCAAGGGTGCGGAGTTCCGCTACTGCGTGGAACCGCGGCCGGGGCTTTCCTGGGCGCGGAACGCGGGGATCGCCGCGGCGACGAGCGACATCATCGCGTTCCTCGACGATGACGACGAGCCGGACGAGCACTGGCTGGCCGGCGTCGCGGCCGGCTTCGCCAAGGGCGAGCGGGTCGGCTGCGTTTCCGGCATTGTCCTGCCGGCGCGGCTCGACAACGCCGTTGAGAACCTGTTCGAGGAGATCGGCGGCCACACCAAGGGCCGCGGCTTCGCCGGCGAGACGTTTTCCAAGTCGGGACGGCAGAGCCCGCTCTGGCCGCTGCCGCCGTTCGGCGTGGGCGCCAACATGGCGTTCCGGCGGGCGGCGCTCGACCGCATCGGCGGGTTCGACGTGGCGCTCGGCGCCGGGACGCCGACCGGGGGCGGCGAAGACACGCTGGCGATCACCATGGTCATGCTGTGCGGTTACGAGGTTGTCTACGAGCCTGTCGCGCTCATGTGGCATCACCACCGCCAGGACATGGCCAGCCTCAACAAGCAGCTGCACGGGTACAGCGTCGGGCTGACCGCCTTCTACGCCGCCCTGCTGCGGCAGCGCCCGGCCGCCTTGCTCGGTCTCGTCAAGCTGCTCCCCATGGCGGCCGGCTACCTGAAGGGCGGGAAGAGCGAGCCCGCGGACGCGCCCGCGGAGCCCCAGGGCCTCGAGGCGGAGCTAGACCGCAGGCAGCTGCAGGGGATGGCCAAGGGGCCGCTCGTCTACCTCAAGAGCAGGCGCTTGCAGCGTCGCGTGGCGGCCACGCAGCGTTCATAGCAGCATTCCATAGTGTAACGAAATATGACAATTGACTACTTGCCGGAGTTGCTCCGTATGCGTTCTTCGATCGCCTATGCTGGCGGGCAGGGGCGCTTGGATCGTCCGGGCAGGTAGACGAATACGCCTAGACGGTTGGAGGTTCCCGGGGCGTGGTGGCGATGGACGGATCACTTGGTTATCGGGCGGTCCAGAGACCGAGCCGAACCGCACGCGCGCCGGAGGCGTCCGTTTTTTCCCGTGTGCCGATAAGCGTCATCACGCTCATCGTCGCGGTCGGCGTCTTCGTCTCCTCGATGGGCTACGCGGCCGGGCGCGCGGGCGACGGTACGCACAGCAGCTCTGGTCACGTGCTCTACTGGGCGGGCCAACTGCTGATCCTGTTGCCGATCGCGGGCCGGCTGCTCAGCCGGCGCCAACTGAGCGGCGCCCAGGTGATCACCCTCATCACGGTGCTCACCGTTGCCGAGTACTTCCTGAAGGTCAACTACGAACCACTCAACTTCGCCTTCAACGACGAGTTCCTGCACTATCGCGGCACGATCAACATGCTGCAGTCGGGGAAGCTGTTCGAGCTGAACTACGGGCTGTCGATCGGGACGCACTACCCAGGAATCGAAGAGGTTACCTCCGCGCTGATCTCGGCGACCGGGCTCTCCGTCTTCGCGGCGGGACTGATAGTCGCGGGGCTTTCCCACCTCGCGTTCATCCTGTTCCTTTACCTGGCCTTCGTCGCCGCCATCCGCTCGCACCGCATCGCGGGCATCGCGGTCCTCGTCTACTCAAGCGCGCCCTCGCTGACGTCGTTCAACTCGATGTTCATCTACGAGACGCTCGCCCTTGCCTTCCTCGGCATGTGTATCGTGGCCGGCCTCAGGTCGGCCATCGAGAAGTCGCCGTCGAACCGCAGGCGGTGGTTCATCGTCGCGGTCTTGGCCATCTTCGCCACGGTCATCACGCACCATGTCACCAGCTACATGCTCACCGGGCTGCTGGCCCTGGTGGCGCTCGCGAGCTGGATCACCGGTTCGCGCAACACCGCCGCCAAGTTCGGACTCCTCGCGCTCATCGCCGCGCTCTCGGTGGCGGGCTGGATCTACTTCATCGCGCCGGACACGATCACGTACTTCAGCCCCACGATCCAGGGGATGGCCAGCAGCCTGAAGAGCCTCACCAACGGCGGGTCGTCGGGGGCGACGTCCACCTCGTCGTCACCCTCGAGCAACCTCGTGCTGGAAATGGCTGGCCTGCTGGTCGTCACCGTGCTGATCGCCGCCGGCTCCTGGCAGGCGTGGAAGCGGTACCGGCGCCATCCGTGGATCATCGGCATGATGATCGGCGGCACCCTCGGCTGGATCCTCTCCCTGGGGATTCGCCTCGGAACCTCGGACGGGCAGGAGCTCGCCGGGCGGGCCGCGACCTATATCTACATCCCCGTGAGCGTTATCGTGGCGCTCGCCGTGACCAGGCTGGCCAGCACCGGGCTGATGCGGCGCCTTGGCGCCGCCGCCACCGCCGCCGTCGTGGCCGCGATCGTCGCGCTGCTGATCGACGGGCTCGCCAACGGCTGGCCGCCGTACTGGGAACGACTTCCGGGCCCGCACCAGGTCGCCAGCTTCGAGTCTTCCGTGGACCCGCAGGAGATCGCCGTTTCCAACTGGAGCCTGGCGCAGCTCGGCCCCGGCAACGTGATCGGCGCCGACCAGGGCATCTACCCCGTGCTCATCGGCTACGGCGACCAGAACCCGCAGGAACAGGTCACCTTCCTATACAGCACCCCGACGTGGACGAAAGCCGTCGCGAGTCAGGCCGCCGGGCTGAATATTCAGTACGTGGAGACGGACACCCGGCTGACCAAGTCGCTGCCGCCGGCCGGCAACTACTTCACTGATCAGAAGCAGTCCCCTACCTCGCCGCTCCCCGCCTCCTATAACACGAAGTACAACCACATCGAGGGTGTGGCGCGCGTCTACGACGACGGGACCATCAACCTCTACGACCTCGTGAGCTTGGGATATGTACCGCAACCGAAACCTTGACATCGCGATCGCGGCGGTAATCGCGATCCTCGGCGGACTGGCGGCCGCAAAGCACTTGTCTGGCGCGGTCACGATCCCGCTCGGCATCGGTCTCTTCTTCGCTCCCGGCTACCTGTGGTCGGAAGCGATACTGAACCAGTGGCTGCCGGGCGTCGAACGGGCGCTGGTCACGGTCGGCATGGCCTTCATCTTCCCGATCCTCGGCGGCTTCCTGTTCTACGGGCTGCACATCTCGCTGTTCAAGTCCGCGTGGATCGGCCTGCTCGTCGTCCTCACGCTGCTCGGCGTCGTCGCGGTCGCGGCCCAGCGGCTGCGCGAGCCGCCCAGGACCCAGCAGCCGCGGAGCCCGAACCAGCAGCCGCCGCGCCAGGGCGGGCCGGTCGTGCTGAACTCCTTGGTCTTTGGCCTGGCCGGGCTGATCGCAATTGGCTCGGTCGTGTATTCCGTGAAGAGCGCGGAGAAGGAAAAGTTCCCTGGGTATACCGCCCTGTCAATGACGCCGGTCGTGGATAACACCGCGGCCCAGAACACCGCCGTGTTGAGCAACAACCCGACGGCGCAGGCGTCGGCGGCCACGGAAGAAAATCAACTGCAGGGCACGGCCACTCAAGCCCACCTCGTGGTCACGGACCTTCAGGGCGTGCCCGAGCAGTACCAACTGGTGCTCCGACGGAAGGGGAAGGTCGCCAACACCTGGAACATTACGCTTAGCGAAGGCCAGACATGGCAGACGACCATCGCGTGGGCGACGTCGAATAATTCTCCTAAGGGGGCGGATTCCTCCATGCTGGCGGATCTCTACCTGTTGCCGAACACCACCACGCCATACCGTTACGCCAATAACGGCTCCTGTATAAGCAACCTCAAACTTTACCCGGCGGCCCTGCGGGCCGAAGATCCTTGCTTTGGGCAAAGCACAGCCGTGAATAGTCCCGCGGTGAACAGCACTGCGAAAAGCACGGCGAAATAATGAATAAGAATCCGTTCCTCTACCTCAAGTCGGCCGCCTGCACCGTCCGGTTCCGCCTCCACGGCTGCCAAGTCGCGGTCGTCGCGTGCGAAGGCAAGATTCCCGTGCTGGCCGGCCCGGGCGCGGTGCGAATCGGCAAGCGGTTCGTGGTCCGGGGCAGCATCATGCGCTGTGAACTCAGCGTCGGTCGCAACGCGCAGCTGCTGATCGGCGACCGGGTCTTCCTTAACCAAGGGGTCGTTATCGCGGTGCAAGAGTCGGTCGAGATCGGCGATGACACGTTGATCGGCGATTTTTCCGCGATCTACGACGCCAACTGGCACCGTCTGGAACCGGACCGCCCGGATAAGCCCCGTCCCGTCAGCATTGGCAAGAACGTCTGGCTCGGCAACCACGTGCTCGTGCTGCCCGGCAGCAAGATCGGCGACCACACCGTGGTGGCCGCCAGGTCGGTCGTCAAGGGCACCCTACCGCCGCGGGTTCTCGCGGCGGGCAACCCGGCCGTCGTCGTCAAGGAACTTGACATCCCCGACGACGACTGGCGCCGGGGCTGATGGATTTGGCGAGGTCGGCGCAACCGCTGCCCTGTAGCGTACGTCACTATTAGTGGCAATAGATAACTGAAGAGTGACATCAAGATCTATGTCCGGACGGCTAAACGTCTGCGAAGGTGTGTCCGATCTGTGTAGACTCCTTACGCAGGTGAAATGTATAACGCTGACGTCACAACCTCGTTACTTTGTACGAATTGGCCGAAGGACGAGCCGCGGTGCGTGGCCCGGTAGCAGGTAGTTGAGACGCCCTCTAATCGGGGTTTGAGAGATGCCCGCAATCAATCGATTGGGCTAGCTGGGTCTGGGCGGACCCAGGTAAGGGGTACCCGTGGTTAGCATTGAGACTCCAAGCGTGCCGCTTGAAGCCGAGCGTGAAGGGACGTCTTACCGAGTTGGCTCGGTAGATGCTCCAACTCGCCTACGTTCTGTGGATGATATGACTCTCCAGGGTGATGACGGAAGGCTAGTTCCCGTCAAGTTGTCCATTCTCATGTCCGCTTACAACGAAGAGCAGACCATCATGAAAGTGGTTCACGCGATACTGCGGACCAGCTTTCCTTGCGAGACCGAGCTCATCATCGTGGACGATGGCAGCGCGGACGCAACGCCGGACCTGCTCAAGGAAATCGACGATCCCCGGGTCCACGTGCACCGGCACGCCAAGAACTCGGGCAAGGGCGCGGGCCTCATGACCGCGGCGTCGCTGGCGACAGGAACCCACCTGATCCCGTTCGACGCGGACATGGAATACGCGCCGGAGGACATCGCCGAGATGCTCGCCCCGGTCATCAAGGGGCGGTCCGACGTCGTCTACGGTGTGCGGCTCTTCGGCTGCAACACGGTGTACCAGTCCTACCGGTACGCCATCGGCAATAAAGTGATGACGCACTTCGCGAATATTATTTACAACTCCTACCTCAGTGACATGCACACCTGCCTTAAGCTGATTCCGCTTCCGATGTTCAGGGAGTTGAACCTGAGCGAAACCGGCTTCGGGCTCGACACCCAGGTGACCGCAAGGATGCTGCTCGCCGGCGTCCGCCCGTTCGAGGTCCCGGTTAGCTATTACAGCCGGTCGCACGAGCAGGGCAAGAAGATCAACTGGCGTGATGCGGTCAGGTGCCTGTGGATTCTAGTCAGAACCCGTCTTGCCGGTCATAAGCGGATTCGGGCGCGCGTCCCTGCCAAGTCCGCCGAGTTGCAGAAGTCCTGAGGATTCAAGAGGTAGGCATTTCCCGCATGAGTTATGACCTAGAAAGTAGCGAAGAGACTCTCGGCGACAAGCCGGAAATTGCCGTGATTAAAGACAGTGCCGGTGATGTTGCGATCGGAGAAGAGAGCACGGGTGAGGGCCGACCCTACCCCACGGTCTCGGTGATCATCCCGACTTACACGAAGGCTCGCTGGGACTGGCTGCACGAGTGCGTTGCTTCCGCGAAGGCGCAGACCGTGCCCGCCTCGGAGATCGTCGTCGTCGTTGACCATAACCCGGAGTTGCTTGAGGAGATCGCCCGCGAGTTCTCCGACGTCATCGCGGTGCCGAACATCGGCGGCCAGGGCGTCTCCGGCGCCAGAAACAGCGGTGTCAAGGCCTCGCGCGGCGAGGTGGTCGCGTTCCTCGACGACGACTCGATCGCGTCGCCCGACTGGCTGGCCACGCTGCTGCGCCACATCGTGACCCCCGGCGTGGTCGGTGTCGGCTGTTACAGCGACGGGCTGTGGGAAGAAGCCTGCCCCGCTTGGTTCCCCGGCGAATTCAGCTGGACGATTGGCGTGTCATATTCCGGTCTGCCCAGCCGGCCGACCGCGGTGCGCAACGTGTGGACAAGCGCCATGCTCGTCAAGCGAAGCGCGTTCGAGGTCGTCGATGGCTTCCGTGAGGATTTCGGGAAGATCGGGAACAAGTCACTGCCAGAAGACACGGACCTCTGCCTGCGGATCGCGGCGGTAGAGGACAACGCGGTCTGGATATGGGACCCGGCGAAGGTCATGAAGCACCGCGTGCCCGCGGGGCGGGCGACCTTCGGCTACCTGATGAGCCGCTGCTTCCTTCAGGGCTGGGGCAAGGCCGCGATGGCGCGCATGGACGGGTTTAACGAGAGCACGTCGCTCGAGCGGAACTACACGCTCCGGATTCTCCCGGCCGGCGTGGGACGCGGGCTCATGGACACGGTCCGCGGCGACGTCTCCGGGCTCGGCCGGAGCGGTGCGATCATCGCCGCCTTCACCGTGACCGTGGGTGGTTACCTCTGGTACCTGCTTGAGAGCGTGTTCAAGAGGAAGGTCGTCCCCGCGTCGTCGAGCGTGACCGCCTAGCGGTCGCCCCGAGCGGGCGAGCAAGCCGCAGCCGGGTCTACCCCGTTGGGGTGGGCCCGGCTGCGGCGTCAATCCGAGGCTTGTTGCTATGCCTGCCCGCGCACGGTCCGCAGTGCGGACTTGGCCCGCCTGACCACGGTGAACCCTTTGGTGAGGACCCGGTCTCGCCGGAGGACCATCGTGTCCTGGCCGTTGACCATCTTGCCGAATTCGTCCATCGAGGTTGACCGCCGCACGGTGAGGCGCGGCAGGATGAACTTGTTCGCACCGCTCGTCGCCATGGCGTTGTTGACGGCGTACGCGTACTCGTAGCCGAGTTCCCTGGCCACCCGCCGCACCTTGGCGCTGGAATACCCGTACGGGTAGGCGAGTCCCGGGACCTTCAGCCCCAGGTTGTCTTCGAGCAGGCTCTTGCTGACGTAAAGCTCTTCCCGCAGCTGGGTTTCCTGCAGCTGGTCGAGTTGCGGGTGCGTGCAGCTGTGCGCACCGATCTCGATACCGGACTGCTCGGCCTCGGCGAGTTCCCGCCAGTTGAGCATGCGCTTGGCTTCGCCCTCTTTCCCCACCCAGTCGGTGGTCTGGAACACCGTGCCGGTAAAGCCGTGTTTCCTGAGCAGCGGCAGGGCATTGCTGTAAAAGTCGCCGTACCCGTCGTCGAAGGTGAGCACCACGGTCCGCTCGGGCAGGTTCCCGGCACCGTCAGCGAGAACCGCGGACAGGGCTCCCGCAGTGACGGTATTGAAGCCCGCATCGTGCAGGTAGGCAAGTTGACCAGCAAAAACTTCCGGGGAGACCGCCAGCGTGCTCGGGGTGGCCGCCGCGTCCGCTATCTCGTGATACATCAAAACGGGAACCCTGAGCGGTGAAACCGCGGTCATGAAGTCAAACCTCCGTCAGGCAAATCATGATTTTTGGGGCTACGGCATCTTAACGCGCTACGAACCCCTGGTGTTACGGTTTGTAGTCACGGGTCCCGCGCCGTTGCCGCTGCGTTCCTCGTGCTGCTCCTCTTCCTGGACCACCGGGGTGGCCATCGCGATGAGCGCGTCGACGCCCGCCTGCTGCCGGCGCCGGTAGTTTGCCTGCTGCCGCGCGGTCTGCCCCGGCTGGCCCCCGAAGGGCGGACCCGACTGGCCGCCGTACATGTCGTACGACGTGGACGCGCCGGGTTGCTGTACCTTGCGCGGCCCGGTGGCGTCCGTGGGGATGGCGGGGAATGTGCCGGTCTTCCAGACCTGGGTCGCCACGTCAAGCGTGTGCCCCTCCGAGGCGACCGCCGTCGAGGCGATGGCCAGCAGCGCGGCGACGCCGTTTTCCTGCCGGTTCGGTACGCCTTGGAGTGCCGCGAAGGAGCCCGTCAGCTTGGCGAACTCGCCGGTGACCTTGGCGAACGCGCCGGTCCGGGCAAGGGTGCCAGCAGTCATTGGCTCCGCGCTCACGGCCGGGAAGGCGCCCGTCGCGGCGGCGGTAGCGGTCACCGCGTAAGCGGCGCGCAGCACCGTCGGCGCGGTGATGAGCCCCTCCATGATGAGGACGCCGAGGTAGGCGAATGACAGCCCGTCCAGCCCGCCAACCCGGCCGCCGACGTAGATCGAGACGATCTCGCAGGAAGCGAAGAAGCAGATCAGGCCGGCGGCCTGGCCGACCCGGTTGGTCGCGCGGGAGACCGCGATGAACTGCGCCCGCGGCATCTGCGGTATGTAGCCAATTATGAGCAGCCAGAGCGGCACGGTGCCCAGGGTCGAGTAGATGAAGTGGTTGCTCGGCGCGTCGTAGAGGCCGAGCATGAAGTGCGCGCCGATCGCGAGCACCGCCATCACGGGAAGGCCGATCATCAGCGACACCCGCAGCACGAAGCGCAGCTTCTCGGCGACGACCTGGGGTGACGCGGAGGCGAGGGCGAACAGCACCGTTCCCAGGTGGACGGGCACCATGAACAGCAGCGAGGAGATCATCCACGCGACGTAGAAGACGGCGCCCTTGTCTGCCCCGACCGCGACGACGACGACGATGGGGATGATCCGCGACGGGGTGGCCATGGCGAGGTTCAGCCAGTTGTGGTTGACCGCCACGGGGAACAGGCGGCGCAGCGACTCCCAGTCGGGCTTGTGGAAGATGCTGGAACCGCCGCGCATGAGCATGATGGTGGCGGGGACCAGGGAGCCGACGATCCCGATCACGTAGGACAGGGTGAGGCCCACGCCAACCTTGTCGTGCAGGAACACGGCGGTCACGGGCAGCGCGACGAGCTTGATCAACGACAGGGACATGTTGCGCCACAGCTGCACCCCGCCGCGCAGCAGCCCGATCGTGCCGTCGTCGAAGACCAGCGACGCGCCGGTCAGGGCGGTGCCGATGACGAACAGCAGCACCTGGGCCAGGGTCCCGCCCACCCCGGGAAGGCTCTTGTCGAACTCCCGCCCGACGACGAGCGCGAAGCAGAGCCCGAGAAACGCCGATCCGATGCCGGCCGTGGCCATCGAGGCGGCGAACAGCCCGCCGCGGTTGGAGTGCCGCTTCGGCAGTTCGCCGATCAGCATCGTGTTCAGTCCGAACATGCCAATCGTGCCGAAAAGTTGCATCGCGTTGATGGCCGCGTTGCCCCAGCCGACCGCGTGCGGCGAGAACGACCTCGCCGCGACGATCGTGAAGACGAAGCCGAAGACTGAGGTCAGGCCGGTGGTTGCGGCGAGGCTGCCTGCGTTTTTGAGCAGGTCCTGGTTCCGCTCCCACGCGTCGCGAAACTTCGCCGACAGACCGGAGCTTTGCTGGGCATTCATGGCCATATCAGGCTATCTGCCGGTTCATGCGCAGGTGGCGCGTTCGCCAGGTCGGTAACATTAGCCTTACTTGGAAGGGTGCGGGAGGACGAGCGGGTGGCCCGTCGCGTGCCAGACCGCCACCCCGAGCCCGACGACCAGCAGCGGGAAGATGATCCAGGTCTCGCAGAGCTTCGCCGTCGTGATCTGCAACGGGCGCGGCAGCAGATGGAACTCGTGCATGCTGCCCGGCCAGAACAGCGGGCAGCCGCCGTGCGTCAGCTCGTCGCCCGCGATGTGGGCCGCGACGCCCAGCCCGGTCGCCACCGCGAGCAGCGGGACGTGCCAGGACCCCACCGTCAGGTCGGTCAGGTCCGCGCCCGTGAAACAGGTGATCAGCGCCGCGCCGATGCCGATCAGGTCGCCGTAGTGCCCGCCGATGTGCAGGGCGCGCAGCGCGGACGAGTAAAGAAGCGCGAGGTAAACGGCGGCGGGCACGAAGTGCCACGAGAGCGTTACGTGCCCGGCCGCGGCCGCCTTCGGCTCGGATAGCTGGTACAGGCCCGCGCCGTAGGCGCCCGCGGTGAACACCGCGATGCCGAGCAGGCTGTGGGTGCCGTGCCGGTGACCGCCGGAGATCCGGTCGACCACCCAGGCGAACCATTCGGTCAGGAACCCGAACGAGCGGGAGATGGTCGAGTCCGGGTGGTCGATGTCCGGCAGGACGCCGGCGCCCGCGGCGAGGACCACGCCCGCGGCCAGGTGCGCCACCGTCACGTGCAGCGGCGCCGCGAGCGCCGCGAACACCACCGCACCGCTCAGGGCGTGATCCCTGCCCATCATCGCCGAAGAACTCCCGTAGCCGAAGGAACCAGGTGACCTCGGGGAGATACGGGCCCGGAGGACAAGTGCTTGGCAAGCCTCCCATACCGTCAGCTTCCGGTGAGGGTGCCACGCGGACGAGTGACGAGGGAGGAGGCAGGGGTCCCGAGCGCGCGGAGGCGAGCGCGGGAAGCACTGAGCGCGAGTCGAAGCGCGCGCCCCTGTCCCCCGGACTGAGGAGGGAGGGAGCGACGAAGGAGCGGACGAGTGACGAGGGAGGAGGCAGGGGTCCCGAGCGCGCGGAGGCGAGCGCGGGAAATACTGCACGAAGTCGTTCGGAATACTGATGTTTTAAACAGGCCCTCAATTTGATTCGTTGCCGTCTGATGAAATGGCCCGCCTAAGGGGCGGTCTGCCCAGTACCGTAGCGACCGGTAAGTTTGTTCTCTTCTCACGTACCTCTGAGGAGGTCCCTTTGGCCACCCTGCAGGAGCTGCTTCTCACTCAGGAGAACGCCCCGCACCTCATCGCCGACACGAAGGGGCTCGTTAACAGCGAGCTCTCCAGTAAGGGCATCACGGCCGCCCCGCTCAAGGGCGCGTACAAGGCCGTCACGGCGTTCGCCCCTGGCTACTACGAGGAGGCGATCACGGCGATGCTGCCGGGCATCGTCCACCAACTGGAGCCGTACTGGGCCGACTTCCAGACGTCGGGTGGTGCTGACTTCGGCGACTACTTGTCCAAGCGCCCCAGTGAGGTGTCCGAGTCGCTGCTCGCCGTGACCGACGACATGGCGGCGGACTCGGGCCGGGCCGCGGTCGTCAAGGCCTACAAGCTCGTGCGCGGCGGCGCGGGCAAGAACATTGAGGCCGCGCTTCCCGCTCTTGGCGCGATGGTGCAGAAGTACACCCGTTAATGCGCTAAGCCAGGAAAACGCGCGCCCGCGGTAGCGTCAGCGATGACGGCTGCCGCGGGCGTTGTGCTTTTCTCGTCAGTAGATGACGTACCCCACCGCGACGTTGCCCGCGTCGTTGCGGCGGACGGAGATCACGCCGGTCTTGGCGGGGTTGGCGAAGGCCATGGTCTGCAGCCCCTTGTCGCCGTTGAGGGTGACGTCGGGATGAATGCGCCAGGTCGTGTCGAAGAACGCCACGCGCAGCCGGACGATCGGCAGACCCTGGCCGTGGTTGTCGAGGCCGAACGATATCTGGTGCGCCGTGCCCTCGGGCACGGGGATCACGGTGAACGCGCCCTGGCCGTTGTTGAGCTGGCCTGACTGCAATTCCGCCTCCGTGACTGTCGGCCCGGGGGGCGACGATTCGAAGAAGTTGTCGAGCAGTAGCGACTCGTCGAGCACGAGGCCCAAGGCGCTTGACGTCCACTGCGTGCCGTCCGCGTTGACGCTCAGCGCGCCGCACGACGACGGGCCGCAGATGTGCTCGCCGAGACCGTAGTGCGCCGTCCACAGCCGGGTGTTCGCGCGGGCGATCCTCGCCTGCCCGAGCAGCGGCAGGATCGTGGCGTTCATCGTGGACACGCTCGCGTAGATCACCGGGCGCCATACGCCGCGCGCGACCTGCCGGGCGTACCAGCCCGGGATGTCGGAGGGCGCGGACGCGCCCGGCTCGACGTCGAGCGCGTCCGCGTTGTCGCCGGCGAACAGGGCGATCGACAGGTGCTGCGCCTTCGGGAAGGCGCTCACGATGTAGGCGTAGTTGGGCTGGTTACCAACCCCGCCGTCGACGTACGCGGCATAGGCGGCTGCACCGCCAGGAAACTGGCTGTTCACCGCGCTGTCGAACATGGTGATCCCGGCCAAGGGATCCCCCGCCCGCCTAGCCGGCCTGCGTGCCGCAGTTGGCGCAGAACTTAGCGCCGGCGGGCACCTCGTTTCCGCACTCGGTGCAGTGCCTGACCGCGGGGGCCATCGCCGTGCCGCAGTTGGCGCAGAACTTAGCACCCGCCGCGCTCTGCGTTCCGCAGGACGCGCACGTCGCGCCCACGGCTGCGGGGGTCGCCGGTTGCGCCTGCGGTGCCTGCGGTGGCTGGGCGGGATGCTGCTGTTGCTGCTGCGCCGCCCCGGCCATCATCCCCGGCAGCGCGAACCCCGCGGCGAGGAACGCCCCTTCCGTCGCGCCGCCGCCCTGGGCCATGCCCTGCCCGGCGCCGAGCGCCATCTCGCCCGCCGCGTACTGCTGGAAGCCGCCGGCCAGCTGGGAGTAAGAGGTGTCCTTGGCGAGCTGCTTCAGCTGGGCCTCGTCCTCCGGCGCGAGGTTGATGTCGAAGTTGCCCATCCGGGTCACCGCGAGCCCGTAGGCCTCGAGCTGCCCGTTCGCCGAAGTGGTCGCGGCCTCCTCGATCTCGGGCGAGTGGACCGACAGGCCGAGGATCGGCCACCCGTTGGCGACAACCTGCGTGGTGACGTTGGTCCGCAGCACCTTGAGCAGCTGCTGGCTGACCCACCCGGCGATCTTCTCGTTGTCCCGCACGTCCACGGTGGCGGTCAGGTTGGTGATCAGCCGCGCCGGGTCGATCACGCGGAGCGCGTAGTCGCCGAAGACCCGCAGCGTCACGACCAGGCCGGTGCGCGGATCCTGCACGTCGTCGACCCGTCCGCCGAAGCGGAACCCGGTGTACTCGCGGGTGCCGACGAAGTACAGCTCGGCGCGGTAGGCGTTGCCGCCGGTGGCGAAGTCGATAAGCGCGCCCAGCCCGGGCAACTCGTCGGCGTCGATCGAATGCCGGCCCGGCCCCATGGTCTGCACGACCTGACCGGTGTTGACGAACATCGCCACTTCGTCGGCGTTGACGATCGCGTGCGTGAAGCGACGGATCGTGACATCGGGCCACTTGAATACGATCTGGCCCTTCCGGTCATCAGGTACCGCGATGAATTCCCGCGAGAACAGTGCCATGCAGAAACGATACAAGGTCAAAGACCACTAAAGGCCTACTAGCAGCGGAAGCTTGTCCGCAACTGCTATGTTTTCGTGCCGTGGAAGCAATCCAGTGTGGTTGGTGCAAGGCGCAAAATCAGCCAGGAACCACCACGTGCATGACGTGCGGCGCGCCGCTCGACGTCCGGGACAAGGTCAGCGATTCCGGGTGGCGCGAGGCGCCCCGGCTGCGCGACATGACCGAGTTCCGCTTTTCGGCAAGCACCTGCCAGGTTGAGGGGGAGCTTGTCCCGGTGGCGGAGATCGCACTCTCCCCGCAGGACGGTGTCTACTTCGAGCACCACATCCTGCTGTGGAAGGACGAATCGGTTCCGCTCTCCTCGCTGCCGACCAACGGCCCGCGGCGCTCGCTTGGCGGCATGCCGCACATCGTGACGCTGGCCAACGGCCCCGGCCGGATCGCGTTCTCCAGGGACGCGCCGGGTGAGCTCGTGGTGCTACCGCTGCACCCCGGCATGGAACTGGACGTGCGCGAGCACGCCTTCCTGCTCGCCTCGCATTCGATCCAGTACTCGTTCGTCAGGATCAAGGGCCTGGTGAACCTGCTGCACGGCGGCAGCGGCATGTACATGGACCGGTTCGTCACGGCTCAGTACCCGGGCCTGCTGCTGCTGCACGGCAACGGCAACGTGCTCGAGCGGACCCTGCGCCCGGGTGAGAAGATCCTCGTCGAGCCGGGCGGCTTCCTCTACAAGGACTCCGCGGTCTCGATGAACGCCGTGCAGATGCCGCTGAAGACCGGCTTCATGCGGCACGGCATGTACCTGGCGGAGATGGTCGGGCCCGGCCGGGTCGGCATCCAGTCCATGTACCACCACCACGGATCGAGCGAATGAACACCTACGTCTGCCGGTACTGCAGGCAGCCGAGCGACCCGAGCCAGCCGACCTGCCCGCTTTGCGGCGCCCCGGTCGACATCAGGGACAGCGTCAGCGACTCCGGCTGGATCGAGCAGCCGCCGATCAAGGACATGGCGAAGCTGCAGTTCGGCCAGTCGCACTGCCAGATCACCGGGACGACGGTGCCCGTCGCCGAGTTCAACCTGGCGAACGGCGAGATGGTCTACTTCTCGCACCACGTGCTGCTCTGGGCGGACCCGGCCACCCGGATGCAGAACATGTCCATGCGCGGCGGCTGGAAGCGGATGATGGCCGGGATGCCGCTGGTCATGCTCGAGGCGCACGGGCCCGGCCAGATCGCGCTGTCGGAGAACCACGCGGGCGAGGTTATCGCGCTCCCGCTGCAGCACGGCCAGTCGATGTGGGTCAAGGAGCACCGGTTCCTAACCGCGACCGGGAACATCCGCTACGACTGGAGCGGCAACGACGTCTGGTTCGTGACCGGCACCGGCGACGACCGGGAGTACCACTACCCGATGGGCCAGTACGGCGACATCTTCACCGCCACCGACCGGCCGGGGATGCTGCTGCTGCACGCTCCAGGCAACGCGTTCATCCGCGACCTCCGGCAGGGCGAGTCGCTACTGGTCCAGCCCAGCTCGCTGATCTACCACGACTTGTCCGTCCGGGTCCACCTGCACCTGGAGTACCCGAGGAACCGCGGCCTGATCTTCTGGCGGAACACCATGGACTACCGCAACATCATGGTTCGCCTCATCGGACCGGGCCGGGTGGCGGTCAACTCGATCTTCGAGCGCCCCGAGGGAATGGAAATGATCACCGACCACTCGTACGCCACGCGCCACCGCTGGTAACCGGGGTTCCTTCCCTGGTCGGGCCTGTGCTTCCTGGTAGGGCCCGTGCTTTGCTTCCTGGTAGGGCCCGTGTTTCCTGGTAAGGCCCGTGTTTCCTGGTAAGGACTGTCGCCGCGCGGGTACGCACTTCTAGTGGACCGGCTGGCGGAGTACCGAGGCAAGCGAGACGCCTCCCGCACGCCCGAGCCCGTGCCCGTGCCCGCGGCCCCGCCGGGGGCGGGTGACGGGGCCGGCTCGGCCGGGATGTTCGTGGTGCAAGAGCATCACGCGCGGCGGCTGCACTGGGACTTCCGGCTGGAACGCGACGGCGTGCTGGTGTCATGGGCGCTGCCCAAGGGCGTGCCGGACGACCCGGGCGTCAACCACCTCGCGGTGCACACCGAGGACCACCCGCTCGAATACGCCGGGTTTCACGGCGACATACCGCGCGGCGAGTACGGCGCGGGCTCGGTCACGATCTGGGACCACGGAACCTACGACGTGCTCAAGTGGGACGAGCGCGAGGTCAAGGTTGAGCTGCACGGCGAGCGGCTGACCGGCGGGTACGTCCTGTTCGCAACCGGGGGCAAGAACTGGATGATCCACCGCGAGCGGCTGCCGCTGCCCGCGGCCCTGACGCCGATGCTCGCCACGCCGGGCGGACCGCCGTCCGGTGACCTCGGTGCCTGGTCGGTGGAGTTCAAGTGGGACGGCGTGCGCGCCCTCGCGTACATCGAGACCGGCCGGCTACGGCTCGCGTCGAGAACGGGCAAGGACATCACCACCACGTATCCGGAGGTGGCGGGGCTCGGCCACGCGATCGGCCACAAGCAGGCGCTGCTCGACGGGGAGATCGTGGCCTTTTCCGGCGGCCGGCCCGACTTTGAGGCACTGCAGCCGCGGATGCACGTCACCTCGCCCGCCCAGGCGGTCAGGCTCGCGGAGCAGACCCCCGTCACCTACCTTGCGTTCGACGTGCTGCAACTCGACGGGCGCCCGCTGACGGCCCTGCCGTACGCGGAGCGCAGGAAGATACTCGAAGACATCATCCCGAACGGTGGCGGCTGGCTCTCGCCGCCCACGTTCCCCGGCGAGGACCTGGCGGCGGTGCGCGCGGCCTCCGTCGCCAACGGCTTCGAGGGAGTGGTGATCAAGCGGCTGGACTCGCCGTACGAGCCGGGGGCCCGCTCGGGCAGCTGGCGCAAGATCAAGAACCTTCTCCGGCAGGAGGTCGTGGTGGCCGGCTGGAAGCCGGGAAAGGGCAACCGGATCGGGCTCATCGGCTCGTTGCTCATCGGGTACTACGGTTCCGGGGCGGACGGGGCGCGCGGGCTGCTTTACTGCGGTCATGTCGGTACCGGCTTTTCCGATGAGACGCTGCGGGCGCTCACCCGGCGGCTCGAGCCGCTGCGCCGGCCGGACAGCCCGTTCGACAGCCCAGTGCCACCCGAGTATGCTCGCCCCGCCGTCTGGGTAGAGCCACGGCTGGTGATCGAGGTGACATTCGACCGCTGGACCCGGGCCGGCCGCATGATCGCCCCCGCGTATCAGGGGCTGCGTAACGACAAGGACCCCGCGGACGTTGTTAGGGAGACGTAGGGCTAAGAGCCTGGGAGGCGTGCATGCCCGCAGCCGACAAGATCGGGGTTCAGGTGGACGGCAGGGACCTCACCCTGACCAACCTGGCGAAGGTGCTCTATCCGGCGGACGGGTTCACGAAGGCCGAGGTGCTCGACTACTACCAGCGGATCTCCACCGTGCTGCTGCCGCACGTCGCGGGGCGCCCGATGACGCTCAAGCGCTACCCGGACGGTGTGGACGGCCAGTCGTTCTTCGCCAAGCACGCGCCGGCGGGGCTGCCGGACTGGGTACGCACGGAGGAGATCGTGTCGCAGAGCTCGCGGTCCCGCGCGCCGGGCGAGCCGATCGAGTACGTGGTGATCGACGACCTGCCGACGCTGATGTGGGCGGCTAACCTCGCCGCGCTCGAGCTGCACGTCCCGATGTGGCGCTTCCCGGCGCGGAGCCCCGGCAACGGCCAGGCTTCTGAGCCGGCTCCCGAGCACGGGCTGCCACCGGACCTGCTCGTCTTCGACCTTGACCCCGGGGCGCCCGCGACGATCGTGGAGTGCTGCCGGGTAGCGGAGTCCCTCCGGCCGCTGCTCGCGGAGGCGGACCTCGAGGCGCTGCCGAAGACCTCGGGCGGCAAGGGCCTCCAGCTCTACGCGCGGGTGAGCGACATGAACGCCGAGCAGGCGAGCGCGCTCGCGAAGGACTTCGCGGAGCGGCTGGAGCGCGACCAGCCCCGGCTGGTCGTCTCCCGGATGACCAGGTCGCTGCGCCCGGGCAAGGTGCTCATCGACTGGTCGCAGAACAACGGCTCCAAGACCACGATCGCGCCCTACTCGCTGCGCGCCAGGGAGCACCCCACGGTGTCGACGCCGGTCACCTGGGACGAGGTCGGCGCCTGCCGCAAGGTGGCCGACCTGTTCTTTACCGCGCCCGACGTCCTCGCCCGGGTCGAAGAGCGCGGCGACCTGTTCGCCGAGCTGAACGCTTCCTAGGGAAGGGTGACCTCGCCCCGGCGCTCGGCCATCAGCAGGAGGGCGTAGGCGGCCAGCGTGGACGTATCGACGATCCGGCCGTCCACGGACATCGCCTCGAACTCTTCTCTCGGCACCCACGCGTGCCGCAGCCCGAGCTCCTCGGGCTCCAGGTCGGGCTCGCCCTGTGTAAGCTCTGTGGCCAGCCAGTGCTCGCCGTACTGATCCGACATGCCGTGTGCCACCGCCAGCGCGCCGAGGTGCCGGAGCCGCGCGGCGCGCAGCCCCGTCTCCTGGGCAAGCTCGGTGCGCGCCAGTTCCTCTGAGGTACCGCCCGCGCTGCCCTTGGGGAAGCTGCCCTGCGGAAACGACCAGCCGCGGCGCCCGAGGGGATGGCGGTACTCCTCGACGAGGTGGAAGCCTCCGTCCTCGGCGGGGATGACCAGGGCGAAGTCGTCACGCTCCACGACCGCATAGCTCCCCTTGGATCCGTCGGACCGCTCGATCTCGTCCCGGCGCAGCCGCGTCCAGTTGTCGGAGTAAACGACGCTGCTCGACAGCGTCCTGATCTCGGGCTCCGCCTCAGTATCCACCCGCACCATTCTGCCCGGCTTCGAATGTGGCTGGCCGGCGGGGCTTTGTCGGTGGGCGGGCCTAGCATCGGGACGTGGTCTGCCGAACTTGCCGGGGACCGGTTGGGGTCGGCTTTGCCCGGTGTTACCAGTGTGATCTGGCATTGAGTCAGGCCGGCGGGCTGCTCGCCGACGCCGTCGCGCCGATCGGGTATGCCGTACGTGGCGGGGCGCTGGCCGACGACCTGCGGACGTACAAGTCGGATCGCGGCCAGGCGGCGGAGACGCTGGCGGCCGCGGCGCGGCTTGGCGAGCTGCTCGCCGGGTTCCTGGCGGAGCACGCGGACTCCGTGTGGGCGGCCGCGGGGATGGGCGACGGGCCGTCCGCGGTCGCGGTGGTGCCGAGCGGGCAGGGCCGGCCCGGCGACCATCCGGTTGTCGGCCTGGTCCGCTCCTGCGTCGCCCTGCCCCTGGTGCGGCTGTCCATCGTGCCGGGGGAGATCCACACCCGTGGGGTCAACCCGGGCTGGCTGCGCGTGGCCGACCCGGTCGGCGGCGCCGACGTCCTCGTGGTCGACGACACCTGGGTCTCCGGCGGCAGCGCGCAGTCGACCGCCGCGGCGCTGAAGCTGGCCGGCGCGCGCCGCGTCGCCGTCGTCGTGCTCGGGCGGCACGTAAATCCGGCTGACCCGAGATCGGCCGACCTGGCCGCGGCGGCAAAAAACTCGCCCCGGGCTGTCCCCTGGACCGCGACCGCTTCGTCTTGGAGACAATGACCCTAGCGAGAGAACGGAGACTGCCATGCAGTACGCCTTGCTCATCTACAGCAAGCCGGGGACCCTCGATGCGCTCGGCCCAGCGGAGCGGGAGGCGCTGAGCGCTGAGTACTACGCGTTGCGCGACGAGCCCGGCATGCTCGGCGGCGCCGCGCTGCAGCCGGTGACGACCGCTACCACCATCCGCCTCGCCGACGGCAAGCCGCTAGTTACCGACGGGCCGTTCGCGGACACCAAGGAAGTCTTCGGCGGCTACTACCTGTACGAGGCGGACGACCTCGACCAGGCAACCGAGATGGCCGCGCGCATCCCCGTGCTGCGGCTTGGCGGCACCGTCGAGATACGACCGCTCATGGGGAAGGCATCTTCCTGACCACCGCACTTGAGCAGGTCTTTCGCGACGAGTGGGGCCGCGTCCTCGCCGCGGTCGTCGGCTATCTCGGTGACTTCGAGCTCGCCGAGGAGTCCGTGGCCGAGGCGTTCGCGATCGCGGCCGGGCGCTGGCCGGCCGAGGGAATGCCGGCTAGCCCGGCCGCGTGGCTAGTGACGACGGCGCGGCACCGGGCGATCGACCGGCTGCGCCGTGACCGCGTGCTTGCCGCCAAGCTGCGGCTGCTCGCGGCCACGGCGCCGGACGGGGCGGAGGCTGAGGCTGAGGTGGACCAGACCGAGATTCCCGACGAGCGACTAGAGCTCATCTTCACCTGCTGTCACCCCGCGCTGGCGGCCGAGGCGCAGGTCGCGCTCACGCTGCGCGCGGTCGCCGGGCTCGGCACCGAGGAGATCGCGAGCTCGTTCCTGGTCTCGGCCGAGACCATGAAGCGGCGGCTTACCCGGGCGAAGACCAAGATCAGGGACGCGGCCATCCCCTTCAGCGTCCCGTCCGCGGACCGGCTGCCCGAACGGCTTGCCGTGGTGCTCGCCGTCATCTACCTCATCTTCAACCAGGGGTACAGCGCGCCGGGCCAGGCCGGGCACCTGGCCACCGAGGCGATCAGGCTCGGCCGGGTGCTCGCCGCGCTGCTGCCCGACGAGCCGGAGCCGCGCGGGCTGGTCGCCCTGATGCTGCTGCACGACGCGCGCCGCCAGGCGCGGCTTTCCGGTCCGGACGGGCAGGACCTCGTCCTGCTCGCCGACCAGGACCGTTCTCGGTGGGACGGTCGGCAGATCGCGGAAGCACGGGAGATCATCGAGCGCATCGTGGACACCCGCGGCCCGTACCTGATCCAGGCGGCGATCGCCTCGCTCCAGGCGGCCGACCCGGTCGACTGGCGACAGGTCGCCGCGCTTTACGCCGAACTCGCCGAGCTGACCGGCTCGCCCGTGGTCCGGCTCAACGGCGCGGTCGCGATCGCGGAAGCCGACGGGCCGGCCAAGGCACTGGCGATCGTCGACCGGCTGGACCTAGCGGGGTATCCGTACTGGCACTCGACAAGGGCCGAGCTGCTCCGCCGCCTCGGGCGCGCCGACGAGGCGCGAGCCGCCTTCCGTGACGCGCTCGCCCTGGCCGGGACCGAGCCCGAGCGCCGCTTCCTGCGCAGGCGGATCGCGGAGGGCTGAGGGGAGACGGCCGCAGTCGTCCCGGCTAGAGGCTGCTCTGGCCGGCACCGTGCGGCAGCTGCCTGGCGGCGGCCGTGCGGACCGCGGCGGTCAGGGCGGCCAGCCGCGGCGAGTCCAGCCGCCAGCGCTGCCAGTACAACGGGACGTCGATGACGTCCCCCGGTAGGCGGACGAGGTTGCCCGCGGCGAGGTCGGCGCGGGCCTGCGGCTCGGGCAGCATGCCCCAGCCGAGGCCAGCGACGACGGCCGCGTAGAAGTCGGCGGTGGACGGGATCTGATGGACGACCGCGGGGCCGCCGTGGACGCCCTGCCGGCGTAGCTGCTCGTGCTGCAGGTCGTCCTTGTCGTTGAAGACGACGACCGGCATCGCGGCCCAGTCGGGTGACCCACCGCCCTTCTCCCCTCCCCTCTCTCCCCACCACCGGGTCGCGACCGCGGGAGCGGCGGCGGGCAGGTAGCGGAGCGCGCCGAGCGGGTCGACGCTGCAGCCCTGCACGGCGGTCGGCTCGCTGGTGACCGCCGCGAGCACGTCGCCTCGGCGCAGCAGTTCGTGGGAGTACCCCTGGTCCTCGACGTGCACCTTGATGGCCGTGCCCTCCCACGTCGCCGCTTCGGCGAGGACGTCGCGGAACCAGGCGCCAAGCGAGTCGGCGTTGACCGCCACCGGCAGGTCAACCGCGGTCGCCGCCGTGATGGCCTGGCTCGCCTCGGCGTACAGCAGCCTGGTCTGCCGGCCGAGGCGGACGAGCCACTCGCCGTGCGGTGTGGGGCGGCAGGGGACACCCCGGCTGATCAAGACCTGGCCCGCCGCGGCCTCCAGGGCGCGGATGCGCTGGCTGACCGCGCTCGGCGTGATGTGCAGTTGTTGTGCGGCGGCGTCGAAGGAGCCGCGATCCGCGATGGCGACGAGGGCGTCGAGCTGGGCGGGGTTAAGGTCCACCTGCTCAGTGAAGCACAGCTAAAGGATTATTAGAAACATTCGTTTGCCTTAATATCAACCCGGGCCTAGGGTCGGGCTCGTGGTAAACGCTTCGCTTGACGGCCTGCTGACCGGCCTGTCGCTGATCGTCGCGATCGGTGCGCAGAACGCCTTCGTGCTGCGCCAGGGACTGCGCCGTTCCTACGTGGGGCCGGTCGTGACGGTATGCACGCTGTCCGACTACGTGCTGATCGTGGCCGGGGTGGCGGGGATCGGCGCGATCGTGCAGCACGCCGACTGGGCGCTGCAGGCGGTGCGCTGGTTCGGCGTCGCCTTCCTCGCCTGGTACGGGCTCGCATCGGCGTGGCGGGCCCGCCGGCCGGCCTCGTCGCTGAGCGCCGCCCGCGACGACGCGGCGGGCAGGCCCGCGATCGTGCGCCGCGCGATGGCGCTCACCTGGCTCAACCCGCACGTCTACCTGGACACCGTGGTGCTGCTCGGGTCGATCGCCAGCGCGCAAGGGACGTCGGGGCGCTGGTGGTTCGCCGTCGGGGCGTGCCTCGGCAGCACGCTGTGGTTTGTCGGCCTGGGTTTCGGCGCCCGCTTCGCCGCGGGGCTGCTCGCGACGCCGCGCGCCTGGCAGATCCTCGACCTGCTCATCGCGGCGACCATGATCGGCATCGCCGTCAAGCTCGCGCTGGGTTAGCCGGACAGGCGGCTAGCCGACCGGTCCCGCCTCGATGCCGAGTCCGGGCAGGATCTCCGCGCCGGGCAGCTCGGCCAGCAGGCCGCCGGGAAGCCTGAGCTTGGCACCGCGGATCCCCGCGCCGATCACCACGCTCGGCACCTTGGCCACCAGGTCGTCCACCAGGATGCGCCAGTCAGCGGGAAGGCCCACCGGCGTGATGCCCCCGTACTCCATGCCCGTCAGCGAGGTCACCACGTCAACGGCGCCGAACGACGCTTTCCGCGCCCCGAGGTGCTGGCGCACGAGGCCGTTGACGTTGGCCCGCGTGGTGGCGGCCACCATGCAGGCGGCGTAGCTGACTTCACCGCCCCGTTTGGCTGCGATGACCACGCAGTTCACGCTTTCCTCAAGCGCGATGCCGTACGCCGCGCAGAACTGCGCGGTGTCGGAGAGCGTCGGGTCGATCGCGGCCACCTGCACCTGGTCGGCCCACGGGAGTTCGTCCAGCGCCGCCGCGACGGGCGGTGCGAGCAGGTCGGGCCGTGACAGTGCGGGTTGATACGTCAGCACGAGGGTCATGCTTCCATCCAACCAGCTGAGCCGGACCGCTAGCAGCGGCGCCAACCTAATCAGGGAGCGTGGCCGGCAGGCCGAACTGCCGCAGGACGCGGTGATCCGTGAAGCGGGTGATGCCGGACACCAGGTCGCCGTCGAGGGTGAGCACGAGCAGGCTGTGCGCGCGGGCGGCGGGTTCTACGGGGTCGCTCAGGTAGCAGCCGAACGCAGGCTGGCCGTTTGCCCTGGTAGCGACCAGCCGGAACCGGCGGGTGCCGTCGCTGAACTGCCTTGAGGACAGGAACTGCGCGGCCGCGCGGCCGCGGTATCTGAACGGCAGCGGCGGCGACGTGAGCCACGCGTCATCGGTTAGCAGGGCCATGATGCCGTCCGCGTCGCCGCGTTCGAAGGCGTCGGCGAACTGGTTCGCGACGTCACGTTCCCGCGCGGGGCCCGGCCGCGGCGACCGGCGGGGGCAGCCGGGCGGCAGCCGCGCGGCCAGTACCGCGCGCGCCTCGGCGAGCGCCGCGTTGAGGGCCTCTGGGCTGCTGTCGAGGATCTCGGCGGCCTCGTCCGGGAGGAACCCGATCACGTCGCACAGCACCAGCGCCGCGCGCCGGCTGGGCGGCAGTTGCCGCAGCGCCGCGACGAAGACGAGCGAGATCGACTCCCACGGCGTATAGCGCGCCCCCGGCCCCTGAGCGTCCTCCGCCAGGTCGCCGAGCAGTTGGTCGGGATAGGGATCGATCCCCGGGGAGTCGCACGGGTCGGGGCAAGGGACCTCGCCGAACCCGTCGAACCCCCGCCAGCCGGCCATGTGCGTCTCCTAGGTAACGGTGCACCTGGAGGTATGACTGTACGGAGGGCGGAAACTAGGTGGTCCGCCACGACTAGTTGCCGAGCCGTTATCCGGGAATTTCGCGGGCTGGGCCAGCTGCTCAGGGCCAGCCGGAGGCGAGCGGGGAAGATAGAGCCGTAATCTACAAGTCATGGCGGTCAAGACACCCGAGACGCACACCGCGCTGGTGCGCCGGGCCAGGAAAATCAACCGGGTACTGGCGGAGACGTATCCGGACGCGCACACCGAACTCGACTTTGCCGACCCGTTTCAGCTGCTCGTGGCCACGGTGTTGTCGGCGCAGACAACGGACAAGCGGGTGAACCTGACCACGCCCGCGCTGTTCGCCAAGTACCCGACTCCCGAGGACCTGGCGGCCGCCAACCCAGAAGACGTCGCGGACATCCTCCGGCCGACCGGCTTCTTCAACGCGAAGACCAAGTCCGTGATGGGGCTGTCCGCCGCGCTCGTCGAGCGTTTCCACGGCAAGGTGCCGCGCACCCTCGACGAGATGGTGACGCTGCCCGGCGTGGGCCGCAAGACCGCCAACGTGGTGCTCGGCAACGCGTACGGCATCCCCGGAATCACGGTGGACACGCACTTCGGGCGGCTGTCCCGACGGTTCGGCTGGACGACGAGCGACGACCCGGTGAAGGTCGAGGCGGACGTCGGCGAGCTGTTCCCCAAGAAGGAGTGGGTGCTCCTATCGCACCGGCTGATCTGGCACGGCCGGCGGATCTGCCACGCGAGGAAGCCCGCCTGCGGCGTGTGCCCCGTGGCCGACTGGTGCCCGTCGTTCGGACTCGGCCCGACGGACGCCGCGACCGCGGCCAAGCTCGTCCGGGAGGGCCCGTTCTCGTGACGGAGTCCGCTACTGCCGGGCCCGGTGGCGCCGAGTGCCCGGCCTGGCTGCGCCGTCTCGCGGCCGCGGCCGAGGTCATGGACGTGCCGCGGGTCGCCCGGCCGCCGGCTGTCGGCGGCCGCCACTCCGCCGTCCTCGTCCTGTTCGGCGACGGCCCCGCCGGCCCCGACCTGCTGTACATCCAGCGGAACGAGGGGCTGCGGCGGCACGCGGGGCAGCCCGCGTTTCCCGGCGGCAAGATCGAGGACAGCGACGACGGCCCTGTCGCCGCCGCGCTGCGCGAGGCGGTCGAGGAGACGGGCCTCGACCCGGCGGGCGTAGACGTGCTCGCGACGCTCCCCGAGCTGTTCATCGCCCGCAGCCAGTTCCGCGTCGTCCCGGTGCTCGCCTGGTGGCGGTCGCCGAGCGCCGTTCGGCCGGTGGACATCGGCGAGGTCGCGGCCGTGGAGCGGATCGCCGTCGCCGACCTCGCCGACCCCGCGAACCGGGTCATGCTCAGGTTCCCGAGCGGGCACAGCGGCCCGGCGTTCCGCATCGGCCCGATGCTGATCTGGGGGTTCACCGGGCTCATCACCGACCGGCTGCTCGCGCTCGGCGGCTGGGAACGTCCATGGGACGCGAGCGTCATCCGGGAGATGCCCAAGGGCGCCGCTTAGCGCCGCGTCCCCGACTGGTTGCCGCCGGTGCTCGCCTCGCTCAGCCTTCCGGTTGCGATCGAGCGACGGATGAACTGCGAAATCTCGTCGCCGCGCTCGCCGAGCGCCTGGCCCCCAGCGCCAGCGGCGCAGGTCCGCAGCGGATTAGCGATCTCTTACGGGCGCGCGCCCGGCGGAGTGCGATCCGTGATGGCGTCCTGTTTTTCGCCGATTGCGGATACCGTGGACAACGTGCGCGCTGATCTGCTTGATCTAGCCCTCCTTGTCATAGCCGTCGCGTTCGCGATCTCGGGCTACCGGCAGGGCTTCATCGTTGGCTCGCTGAGCTTCATCGGCTTCGTCGGCGGCGCCGTGCTCGGCGCCTCGTTCGGTCCCTCCATCGCGCGGGCCATCGTCGGCGGGCAGACGCACCAGGACGTGGTGGCGGTCATCCTGCTGATGGTGTTCGCGATCCTGGGCCAGTTCCTGTTCTCATCGGTCGGCGCCTACGTGCGGCAGACGATGACAAGCCCGTCGTCGACGGTGCTCGATTCCATCGGCGGATCCGTCGTCAGCATCCTGTCGATGCTGCTGATCGCCTGGGCCATCGGCTCGGTGCTCACCGCGTCGTCGTTCTCCGGCGTCGTCTCCCAGGTCGACAACTCGGCGGTGCTCACCACGATGGACAAGGTCATGCCGAGTCAGGCGAAGACCATGTTCTCCGAGTTCCGGCAGCTGCTGGCCAGCGGACCGTTCCCGCAGGTATTCAGCGGTATCGGCGCGGAGCACCTGTTCGCCATCAGCGCGCCCGACAACGCGGTGCTGAACAGTCCCGGGTACCTGGCCGCCCGCAGCCGCGTGGTGAAGGTGCAGGGCACCGCGCTGAGCTGCGACCACGACATCGAAGGGTCCGGCTTCGTCATCTCTCCCGACCACATCCTGACTAACGCGCACGTGGTCGCGGGCGTGGACCAGAACCAGGTCGTTACCACCCCGGACGGCCGTAAGCTCCCCGCGACGGTCGTCCTGTACGACCCCCAGGTGGACGTCGCGGTGCTCTACGTGCCCAGCCTCAACCTGACGCCGCTGCGCTTTGACACTACGGGGCAGGCGGGCGACAGCGCGGTCGTGGCGGGCTACCCGCTGGATGGCGGCTTCACCCAGGACGCGGCACGCATCGGCGGGACGCAGAACGCCGTCGGCCCCGACATCTACCAGACCGGTCAGGTCAAGCGGCAAATCTTCGAGATCAGGTCGACGGTCGAGCCCGGCAACTCGGGCGGACCGCTGCTCAGCCCGTCCGGCAACGTTTACGGCGTGGTGTTCGCCGCCGCGGTTAACTCGTCCAACACTGGGTTCGCGCTCACCGCGAGCGAGGTCGCCGCCGACGTGCAGGCCGGGGCTAACCAGACCACCCAGACGTCAACGCAGGGCTGTGACTAGGCGGGGCGGAGGCTGAGCCGCAGGTCGCCTTCTCGCAGGCCCGCGAGGCCGTCCCGCTCGATGCGGTCCGCGAGGCCGGCCGCCTGCCCGGCCACGAGGCCCGCATCGACCTCGGCCCCCGTGTCTGCGAACTCGGTGTCCGCGAACTCGGCGACGCGGCCCGCGCCCCGGCGGAGCAGCGCTACCGCGCCCTGCGCGTTGCCGCGCCGGGCGTGCGTGAGGCCGACCGCGATCTGGGCGAGCCCGCGCCACAGCTCGCGTTCCGGCCCGGGAACGGACTTCCACGCCGCCTCGAAGACCTCGTGCGCGTGGAACGGGCGTCCTTCGGCAAGCAGCCGGCCGCCGAGTTCGGCCGCCTCGGCGGGCGAGATGGCCAGGTCGTCGGGGATACGCTGCACCTCGTCCGCGGCCGACCGGGGCAGCGGCCGACCGAGCTCGTCCCGTGGCCGCGCGTTGCGTGCCCGCCCCGCGGTGTCCCTGTCTCTGTCCCTATCGCCCCGTGCGGTCAACTCGGTTCCGTCATCTCCTGGTCGTCACCGGTCCGGCTCCGGGTCGGCCAGCCAGCCGAGCAGCTCGGCGTCGAATGGCCCGGGCCGCTCCTCGTGCGGGTAGTGCCCGGCCCCCTCGATGACCTTCCACCGGTACGGTCCTTCGACGTACCGGCCCGCGCCGCGGGCGAGCTGCGGCGGGATGCACGGGTCGACCGCGCCGTGCAGGTGCAACACGGGCGCGGCGATAGGCGTGTGCATCTGCCTGGCGTAGCGCAGCCCGTCGGGGCGGAACGTGGAGCGCCAGAACCAGCGCTGATATTCGAGCGAGGTGTGCGCGACGGGCGGGATGCGCATCGCGCGCTCGTAGTTCTTCACGGTCTCCTCATCGGGCCAGCCCGGCGCCGACCAGGCGGACAGGATCGACCCGACGAGCTCGCCGCCGTTGCGTACGAGTTGGCGTTCCGGGACCATCGGCAGCTGGAAAGCGACCGGATAGCCGCCGCGCCGCGTCTGGCCGTCCGGCTCGGTCAGCGCGCGCGAGATCCGCAGCGGGTTAGAAAGCACTCTGGCGCGCATGCGCAGCGGATGGGCCATGGACACGACGGCGAGCCTGCGCACCGCCTTGGGGAAGTAGGCGGCTAGGGTCCACGCGGTCAGCCCGCCCCAGTCATGGCCGACGACGGTCGCGTTCGCCTCGCCGAGCGCGCGGACCAGACCCGCTGCGTCGGCCGCCGCCGTGATCAGGTCGTACCCCCTAGGGGGCTTGTCGCTGCCGCCGTAGCCGCGCAGGTCGACCGCGACCGCCCGGTAGCCGGCCTCCGCAAGCGTGACCAACTGGTGCCGCCAGGTCCACCAGAATTCGGGGAAGCCGTGCAAGAGGAGCACGAGCGGCCCCTCGCCCATGGTCGCCACGTGGAACCGGGCGCCATTCGCGGTCACCGAGCGGTGCGTCCACGGGCCGGCGATCTGGATGACGGGCTCTGTCGGCATGCTCTTCTCTTCCCCGCCGCTACTGTCGCGCGGGCGGAATCTCGGCCTTGGCGCCGGTGCCCACGCCGACCTCGGGATTGGTGACACCCGACCCGGAGCCGTTCGGGCTCGACTCGCTCCTGCGCAGCATGCCGATGTCGTCCATCACGGTCTTGCGCGTCATCTTCATGCCGGTCACCCGGCGGACAACGACGTACGCGATCAAGCCGCCGAGGAGTATGACCAACAGGCAGGTTCCCGCCACGATGAGGAAAGCGGCCCAGGTCCAGATGCCAAGCGCGACGAGCCCGTAGGCGAAGGCGAAGCAGAGGAGGACCACGATCAGGCAGGCCACGAACAGGGCCACGACCGCAATCCCCGCGGCGATGCCGATCCGCCGCGCGTCCATCTTCAGTTCGCTCTTGGCGAGGCTGATCTCGTACCGGACGAGCGACGACATGTCTTTGGCCGCGAGCGCGACGAGTTCTCCAAGCGACTGCTGCCCGTCGGCATCGTCTGGCCTGCCGGTGCGGACCATCGCATCCCTCCCCGAATCCTCGCTGCGGCAGCGCACGCTGCCCCAGGTGGTTCAAGGCTAGCCCCTGCATTACCGGCGCCGCCGACATCCCCGCCGCGTCGGGGTGTCTCGTCACATGCGAACGGCGCCCCGACTGGGGCGCCGTCGCCGTTTGCAGGACAGTCTGGCTACCATGCGTACACCTAATCAATTGTCGGCCGGTCCGCATTGGCCTGGCCTGACACGCCTCCCGCGGCTGGTCGCACGTGGGTACCCGACTGTCGTGCCCGGACGTTCATCCGGTCCGTAACACCTTCCTACGCCGAAAGCGCGCCACATCCAAGACCTATGTGTGATCAATTCGTGATCTTGATCGGTGAGGGCGTTCACATTCCATTAACCGTTAGGAGCGGCGACGCCGCACCCTCACGGCTCAACTCGCGCCACCCCCCCAGGCTCGCCCACACTCGCCCGGTATCGCACTGCGAGAAATATTCGGTCGTCCCAAACTCTCCGCCGAAACATCTGTTCAGAACGATCCCATATATGTTGTAATTCCTTTACGGGTTGATCGCTCCATCTGCGGCATGCCAGCCGCATTGCGGATAAGCTTTCTTGAACGGAACCGGCCTACCCCCCCAGGGCCGGACCGTGTGGTCCCCCTCGCTCTCCCCCCCGGCGAGGGGGACCACTAATTTCCCCTGTTCGGTCGCCGCTGGCAACCTTCCCGACCTGCGTCCACTGTGGGGGGACGACCCCCCACACCCCCCGGCTGTCGGCTTCGCCGACGGGCGCGTGGTGGCCGTCCTGGGTCTACCCGAGGCAAGGCTGGAAGGTGTACCGAGTTCGGCGGGTAATCCCGTCCGTATCGTGGGGATTTGTCCGCGCGAAACGCGGTATATGTCTGATCGCGAACACCTGGTTCCCCGAAGGATTACCCGCCCGAGCGCCAAGGTGCAGCAGAGACAAGAGTGAAAGCGCCGTGAGAGTCGCATGGTCGCAGGCACTTGGCGCAGCCACCCAGAGTGCCGTGGCGAAGCGGTAAGAGGCGAAGCGTCAGCCCACGCCAGGTGTCATGGCGAAGCCGTACGAGGCCTTCCGTCAGCCCGCGGGCGCAAGCTATAGACGACTGAGCGCATGCCGTCAAGCCCTTGATTGCTATTTGAGTGCTATTTGGTCGCTTTATGGTCCGAAACGGAGGTCGGGGGGCGCCGCGGGTGTCCGCGCGCCGCCTTCGGTCCGGCCCAAGCGATTTTATTGGGCCGGACCGACGGCGCGCGCGGACACCCGACGCCCCGCGACCGCCACCCCAGCCGATAAACCGCAACCACCTAAACGCCCTAAAACGCATGCGACAGGACAAGATCCAACAATGCCACCGCGCCCACCTTGGAAAGCGGTGAGTTGCCGTTGCCGCACTTGGGAGACTGCACGCAAGACGGGCACCCCACCTCGCACGGGCAGCCGTGAATCGCGTCCCTGGTGGCGGTGAGCCAGTCGGCCGCCACGGCGAAGCCGCGTTCCGCGAAGCCCGCGCCGCCCGCGTGCCCGTCGTAGACGAACACGGTGAGCTGCCCTGTCGCCTGGTGGAGCTCGGTGGACAGGCCGCCTACGTCCCACCGGTCACAAGTGGCAAACAGCGGCAGGAGGCCGATCGCCGCGTGCTCCGCGGCGTGGGCCGCCCCGCCGAGGTCGTTGCCGGGGAGAGACACCAGGCACTCGTTCGGGATGGTCCAGGCGACGGCCACCGTGGACAGCGTGCGCTGCGGCAACTCCAGCTTCAGCGGTGACTCCCTGATCTTTTTTCCCGAACGGAGGCGTGCGTACTCCACTACCTGGCGCGTCACCCGGACGTCGGCGAGCATCAGGTCGGCATCGCCCCAGTGCACGCGGCGGCGCTCGGCGATGACGTCGATGTCCGTGATGTCGCGGGCCTGGGTGGTGTAGCCGGGGTCGCCCGGCTCGACGAGGGCGACGGAGTCGGCGAGGTCGAGCCTGCTGACCACGTACGACTCGCCCTGGTGGAGGTAGACCGCGCCGTCGTGCACGTAGCGGTGCGCGGACGGCTCGTCCATCGTGCCGACGAGGCGGCCGGTGGCTTCCTCCACCACCCGGATGGGGCGGCCGAGGTCGCCGCGGATGGAGATGTCACCCGCCGGGCGGCGGTGCCTGGCGTAATACCAGCCGGACGGCCGCCTGCGCAGGTCGCCCGCGGCGTCCAGGCCGGCCACCGCCCGCGCGGCCGCGGGGCCGAACAGGTCCAGGTCGGGCTCGGTAAGTGGCAGTTCCGCCGCCGCCGCGGCCAGGTGCGGTCCGAGCACGTACGGGTTGGCCGGGTCGAGCACGGCGGGCTCGACCGGGTGGTGGAGCAGGGCGTCCGGGTGGTGCACCAGGTAGCTGTCGAGCGGGTCGTCGCGGGCGATGAACACCGCCGTCGCGTGATGCCCCGATCGGCCGGCCCGGCCCGCCTGCTGCCATAGCGACGCCCAGGTGCCCGGCCAGCCCGCGATCAGCACCGCGTCGAGCCCGGTGATGTTGATGCCAAGCTCGAGCGCGCTGGTGGCGGCCATGCCGGTGATCCGGCCGTCGCGCAGCCCCGACTCGAGCCCGCGGCGGTCGTCGGGCAGGTAGCCGGAACGGTAGGCGGCCACGTGGCCTGACTGCTCGTCGTTGAGCGCGTCGCGGGCGGCGAGCGCGACGGTCTCCGCGCCGCGCCGCGACCTGATGAAGGCAAGTGCGGGAACCTCGGCCTTGACCATGGCGGCGAGGAGGTCGGCGGCCTCGGTGGTAGCCGGTCTCCTGGCTCGTACCTCGGCGTAGGTGTGCAGCAGCGGCGGTTCCCACAGGGCGAAGCTGAGCGGCGCCCGGGGCGAGCCGTCGTCGGTCACGGCGACCGCGTCGAGGCCGGTGAGCGCCCTGGCGCAGGCGGTGGGATCGGCGATCGTGGCGGAGGCGAGGATGAACACCGGCGGCGGGCCGACGCCGTGATGCGCGGCGACGCGGCGCAGCCGGCGTAGCACCTGGGCGACATGCGACCCGAAGACGCCGCGGTAGCCATGGCACTCGTCGATGATCACGACCCGCAGGCGGCGGAAGAACCCCCGCCAGCGAGCGTGGTTGGGCAGCATCCCGCCGTGTATCATGTCTGGATTTGTCAGCAGGTAGTTGGCGTGAGCCTGCGCCCAGGCGCGCTCCGCGACCGTCGCGTCGCCGTCGTAGCAGGTCGCGCGGACGCCGGGAACGCCGAGGTCGCGCACCGCCTTCAGCTGGTCGGCCGCGAGCGCCTTGGTCGGCGCGATGTACAGCGCGGTGCCGCCGTCGAGCACTTCGGACAGCGCGGCGGCCAGGTAACCAGCCGATTTGCCAGAAGCGGCGCGTGTGGCAATGATCACGTGCCGTCCCGACCGGGCGAGTTCCGCGGCCTGCGCCTGGTGCGTCCACGGGGACGCGACGCCGCGCGCGGCGAGCGCGGCGGCCACATCGGGACGAACGGACTCGGGCCAGGAGGTGGGTTGACCCTGCTGTCCGGGTATGTGCTCCAGATGCACAAGTTCCCCGGCACGCTGGGCGGCCCCCAGGACCGCGAGCGCGGAGTTGTCCCGGCGGGTTTCAGCTGTCGGCGGAGCGGCGATGGGCATAGGTTTTAAGTGTGTCATCCGCTAGGCGGATGCTGGGCAGTATGTTTTGGTATAGACATGACGCCTGAGCGTGGTTGAATGCCGGGCAGGGGTCGCCCCCACGACGCGAGAGACGCCCTCGGGGCGCTGGAGGATTAGTGGATCTGAAGCTGGCGCA
>Ga0102924_1001020_pt1 | contig 33077 bp, 30 predicted proteins | sample PaiPotPPM11metaG_FD_80116 | JGI IMG/M metagenome (GOLD analysis project Ga0102924, IMG submission 80116) | Iron sulfur acid spring bacterial and archeal communities from Banff, Canada, to study Microbial Dark Matter (Phase II) - Paint Pots PPM... ...
ATCAAAGACCGCCCAAAAGAAAAAGACGCCGACGAAAAAAGCTTCTCCAAAGCCCAAGAAGAAGTCGAAAAAACACTGACGCTTACATATCCGAATCCATGTCGAGCCCGAAGCTCGGATGGTGAAACGTTCCACTAATCTTCACCGGAATCACTTTCGCGTGGCGCCCTTTCTTGAATAGCGGCTCGAGCGCTTTTGCAAATACAGATTTAATTCCAGATGTCGTTTTCGTAAGACTGGCTTCGGTCTTGAGTTTTCCATGCATATTCACTCGCTCATCAGTCAAGTCGTAATTCCCGCGAAACCACGCTGATGCGTCTCCGTCTTGGGCTGTCAACTCTGCAAAATGCGCAATTCCATGAAGCACCGTCACTTGACCCCTCAATGTCGCAAGCGCGCCCTCCTCTGGCTGTTTTTGATCAGGCCGTTCCGAAACCTTCTCCAGGCGGGATTCAGTTTGCGGATTGGTAAATCTCGCATCCGTGATTCGAAAATCGCTCCTCAGTTCGAGCTTTTTCAGAAAAGGGTCCTGACCAGAGGGAATCACTACGTGCATCTGGAAAGCAACGTTCCCTGTCAGCGGTGACTTTGGGCTGTGGATGAAGGGATAAAAAGTGTCTTCGATCCGGCCACGATTACAAGTCAGGTCAATGATTGCCGCGCGTTTCCCGTGCGGATCGCGACCGATGCGGCCCTGAGCATCGATCTCGTTGCGCCCGAAACTCGCTTTCACCCTGCGCAGGATCGTCTCTCCGTCTGTGGCATTGACTGCGGCGCTGAAGTGCGTTTGTAGAGGCAGTTTATGGTGAGTGGATGCCACCTCGAATTCGGGCGTGGTGGTAGCCCCTTCAATTTCCATCTGTTTGAAGGTTCCTTTGAAGTCTCCCTCCGAAGAAGTGATACCGGCGATCGATTTGAACACTGCGAGATCGGCGTTCTCCAAAGAATACTTGCCTGAGACTACCGTCGCGGCCGGGTCGGAGCTGTTCCAGGGGCCGAACTGACCGGAGGTTCGAACCAGACCAGTAGGCATGGGGTTGTCGAATTCCGCAGCAAATCTTGTCGCACCGGACCCGCCGAGATTCTCCAGTTGGAATTTGTGGAAAACAAACCGCAGAGGCTGCGCGTTTCCTTTTCGGTGAACTTCCAGTACTGCGTCATCCGCGACCAATTTGCTCACGGTTGTTTGTTTATCGGAGGCTCTATTGCCGGAGAAGTCGGCGCGCGACAGTATTACGTGCATACCTTCTGCACGCACGACGCTGACCCGACCGCCCAGAATGCCGCCCAGATTGCTTCTAATAATCAGTCTTTTAATCGAGATCAGAGGCGGGCCGGAGGTGTCGCGTTGGAAAATTACATTCTCAGCCACGCAACCTGGTGGAAAGTATTTTTCGTGAAAGCTGCCGAACTTTACATTAGATGAAGCGCTCTCAGCGAGTCTGGAACGGACCGAGGACTCACCGTATGGCCAGAAATGGTGCGCGATCACGGCGCACGCGGCGAGGACGCAGACCAGAACGCAAACCGCGACGAGGGCAATTCTCTTGATGGGTCTCCGGAATTGCGGCAGTGTAGTCACAGAGACCATTCGGCGTGCCGTACACGCTTCGTTCGGGTTCAGGCGTTTGGATTCTCTGATCGGCAATGCGTTTGCCCAGCTCTATTGAAGAAGTCCGATCGAGAGACTCTGTGTTTACTCCGGGAGTGAGGCACCTTGATAACGAGACACACATCTAACAGATAACATGACTACTCCCATCAACATCAATACCGCTACGGTTAAAGAGCTGACCCAACTTCCTGGAATTGCAAAAAACCTCGCCTACCGGCTTGTGAATCATCGAAACCGCCATGGCTATTTCACACATTGGGAAGAGTTGCTCGAAGTTAAGGAATTTCCTGCTGACGCGCTCGACAAAATCAAACAAAGAGCTAATATTCTTCCGCCCGCAGGCATCCTGAAAGAGGAGTTCGGGCCTCGACGAATTAAGACCGGACATATCGAGAGAACTGCGAAAAAACCGAAGGGCTACACCAAAGCCATTCGCGCGACGCGCAGCCAAGACCGTTTGAAGCCCAGCGCCTAACACGGCTTCCGATCTCGCGCAAAGCTGCTCAGGAACATGGCTCTCCAGAGCCGATATAATTGCCGCAGACATCCGAATCTCGCTCTCGGGCGTACCAAATGACAAATATCTGGCTGCGGGTGGCATTGGTTTTGTACGGACTAGGGCTAATTTATGTCCTGGTGGCGCTAACTCGCACCAGAGAAATCTTGAACCGCCTGGCCCTACATGCCGCCTACCTTGGCATGACCTTTCATTTTGTGGCAATTGCCGAGACGGTGCATCAGTCGGGCGAATTGAGCCTGGCTTCCCTGTCGCTGGCGGCTTCAGTCTTCGGGTTTCTCATCATGGTGGTCTTCCTGGTTGTGTATATGATCTACGGGACCACCTCACCCGGCATCGTGGTTTTTCCGGTCGTTTTTCTGCTGACCTTTGTTGGGCTGAGCGGACAGGAATCTTTTGTGCTGGCTTCATCTTCGGCGCGCCAAGGATGGCTAATTGCGCACATTTCGCTGATCTTCGCAGGATATGCCGCGCTGGTGCTCAGTTTCAGCGCCAGCCTGGTTTATCTCATCCAGGAAAATATGCTCAAGGCGAAGCGTTCAGCAGGCTTGCTCTCGCGCCTGCCGGCTCTGCAGGTAACTGATGATATCGGGTTCCGTTCGCTTCTGATTGGGTTTCCGTTCATGACCGCAGGCCTGATCGCTGGCTTGGTCATTGCCCAGGCCACATTCGGCCATGTGAATTTTCGCGATCCCAAGATTCTGATTTCAGTGCTGACCTGGGCGGTGTATCTGATTTTGCTGTACACGCGATGGAGCGCTGGCTGGCGGGGTCGACGGGCGGCGTATTTGGCTGCTGGCACCTTTGCCCTGGCCATCGTCGCGTGGGCGGCAAACTACTTCAGCGCTGTTCACAGGCTCTCGACTCCATGAACTTCCAACTCATAGGCGTGAATCACAAGACCGCGCCGGTTGAGGTACGGGAGCAGCTTGCCATCCCCGAGAAAAAGTTGCCCGATGCGTTGCGGACTTTGATGGGAGTAGCCGGGGTGCAAGAAGGCATGATTCTTTGCACCTGCAACCGGGTGGAAGTCCTCGCGCACACTGCCAATGGGAGCACCGACCTGCGGCAGTTCCTACTCCAGCATTTCACGCTTGAACCTTCTTCGTACGAACCTCATTTGTATGAATACCGCGAGGAGGAAGCAGTGCGGCACGTCTTTCGGGTGGCTTCCAGTTTGGACTCAATGGTCGTCGGTGAACCACAGATCCTGGGACAGGTGAAGGAAGCCTATGCGGTGGCGCGTGCGGCTGGGACGGTGCAATCGTACTTGGACCTGCTGCTGACGCGCGCATTTGCGGTCGCTAAACGAGTGCGGACAGAAACAGCTGTCGGTTCGTCATCGGTTTCTATCGCTTCCGTGGCCGTTGAACTAGCGGGAAGAATTTTTGGTTCCTTGGAGGGCAAGCAGGTTTGCTTGGTAGGCGCCGGGAAAATGTCGGAAATCGCGGCGCGTCATTTGCTGGCGCGAGGAGCCGGACCAATTTTCGTTGCCAACCGCACTTATGAGCGCGCGCAAAGCCTTGCACAGCAGTTTGGCGGCAGTGCTATCCGCTTCGGCGACTTGTATGAGCACTGCGAGCAGGCAGATATTGTCATCAGTTCTACCGGCGCTCCAGTCGCGATATTCCGGCGCGAGCACGGCGAACGCTTTTTAAACCGCCGCAAGAATCGCCCCATGTTCTTTATTGATATTGCAGTGCCGCGCGACGTGGATCCGGAGATGAATAAGCTGGCCGGCATTTTCGTTTACAACATCGACGATTTGCAGGAGGCGGCCGCCTCCCACGCCGCCGAACGGAGTAAAGAAGCCACGCGCGCGGAAAGCATAATCGAAGACGAAGTCGGGCGCTTCAATGCGCGGTTGCAATCCTTGCACGTTGTTCCGACCATCGTATCCTTGCAGGATTACGTTGAGACCATCCGTCAGGCAGAAGTCGACCGGGTGCGCGGACGGCTCGGCCACCTGTCTCCGGAGCAAGAACAGGCGCTTGAAATTCTTACTCACGGAATCGTAAATAAGATTCTGCACGCGCCCATTACGCGACTGAAGTCAGCCGCCGCAGGTCCTGAGGTCACGACGCTGGTCGAGGCATTCAAGAAACTTTTCAATCTGCAAGATAAATCTTCACTCGAGGAAAAATCGTCCGCCAAGACCGAGGTGGGTTCCGGATCAAGGAGTCGATAATTGCGGCTGCGAATCGGCTCCCGCGGATCACAGTTAGCTCTCTGGCAGGCAAACCACATCGGCGCCCAATTGCGTGAGCGCGGACATGAAGTCGAAATTCAGATCATTCACACCACCGGGGACAAGATCACCGACGTAGCTCTGGCAAAAGTCGGAGCCAAGGGGATGTTCACTAAAGAAATCGAAGAAGCGCTGGCTGAGGGACAAATTGATCTCGCCGTGCATAGCCTTAAAGATTTGCCGACCGAGCTTGCGGAACAATTCGAAATTGCAGCCATCCCCCCGCGTGAAGATCCTCGGGATGCGCTCTGCTCCGCAAAGTATTCCAATATCGAAACCTTGCCGCGTAATGCCCAGGTCGGGACCAGCAGCCTGCGGCGAGAGGCGCAGCTCAGGGCGCTACGGCCCGACTTGGAAATTCATCCTCTTCGCGGAAATGTAGATACGCGTTTGCGCAAGCTCGAGTCTGGTGAATACGACGCGATCATTCTTGCTCTTTCTGGGTTGCGGCGGCTCGACAGCACCGAACTGGTTCGCCAAGTTCTGCCGATTGGCGTGATGTGTCCAGCAGCAGGGCAAGGCGCTCTGGCGATAGAGATTCGCGCGGGAGACGAGGATGTGCGCAGCGCGCTTGAATTCTTAAACGATGCAGCTGCGCGCTCCGAAACCGAGTGCGAGCGTACGCTGCTGAAAAAACTGGGCGGAGGATGCCAAGTGCCGATTGGGGCCAATGCGAAATTCGACGATGGAACTTTGCATTTAAAAGCAGTCGTCGCGAGTCCCGATGGAAAAGTAGTGTTGAGAGAATCGGCTTCTGGTAGCGATTCACAAAAACTAGGTGATTCCGTGGCTAAGGCTCTCCTAAATCGAGGCGGCGCGTCCATTCTCGAAGCAATTTACGGAAGGCAAATTGCGGTACCCCAGCAACCATGAAGTCCGCACCGCAATCCCTCTCAGGAGTTCGCGTGCTGGTGGGACGGGCGCGCCATCAGGCCAGCAAGTTATCGGCTGGACTGAAGGCCTTGGGCGCCGCCGTCATCGAAATCCCGTTCATCGAAATTCGGCCGCCTCGTTCGTACGAACCACTCGATACCGCGCTCAAGCACATTTCTGAATACAAATGGCTGATCCTCACGAGTGTGAATGGCGTTGACGCATTGGCTATCCGCATGAAGCGGTTGCAAATTTCTCCAAAGGAATTTGAGCATTTGCGAATTGCAACAATTGGACCGTCAACTCGCAAAGCAGCTGAATCACTCGGAATGAAAGTATCAGTCGTGCCGCCGCAGTATATTGCGGAATCGGTTGTAGAAAGTTTGCGAGATAGAGTCGGCGGGCAGCGAGTCCTGTTAGTTCGGGCTGCCGTGGCTCGTGACGTGATTCCGCGCCAACTGCGAAAAATGGGTGCGAGAGTAGATGTGGTTGAAGCCTACGAAACCGTGGTGCCGGCAGCATCGAAGAAGAAATTGCAGTCTGTAATTCAAGACCCGAAACGAAGGCCCCAAGTTGTGACCTTTACTAGCTCTTCGACGGTAAGAAATTTCATGACGCTGCTTGGCGGGCGGGGGCGCCCGCCCCACACCATGTTGGATGAAATTCGGTTCGCCTCGATCGGTCCGGTTACCTCGGCAACCCTGCGGGAGTTCCGACTGCCGGTGCACCTGGAAGCCGAAGAGTACACGATCCCGGGCCTAATTCGGGCAATTCTCGCCGGCAAACAGCAGATTCCTCACCGCTGAAGCGGTTCGGAATGACACAGGTTTATTTGGTGGAGCAGGTGAATCAGATCGGAATTAAATAGCTTCTATCTGGATTGGCTACGCAAACCGGAACTTCGTTCTCTACTCTAGCTTGCAGCCGCAATCCGCCGGCGGGACGCGCGCCTTGAGGAAGTTGGTGACGCGCTGGTAGGCATCGATCTGGTTTTCTACTCGGGCGAAACCGTGGCCTTCATTTTCGTAAATTTTGTAGTCGGCAATGCCGCCATGTTTCTTGATGGCGTCGACCACCTGGATTGTCTCCTCTTTCGGGCAGCGCGGGTCATTACCTCCTGCTAACAAAAGCAACGGAGCTTTGATCTGGTCGACAAAAAAGATCGGGGAGCGGTCACGGAAAAAGTCCGGGTTCTTTTCCGGATCGCCCATGGTCGCGCGGTCGGATTGTTGCAGCACTGGATCTTCGTTCTGAATTTCCGTGAACCAGTTAACGAACGGCACAATCGGCACGCCCGCGGCCCAGACGTCAGGCGCCTTGGTCACCGCCATCATAGTCATATAGCCGCCGTAACTGCCACCCATCGCGATAATTTTCTTGGGATCGGGATACCCGGTCTGCTTGACGAAGTCGGCGGCCGCGAGCACATCCTGCAAATCGCCTCCGCCCATATCGAACAGATTCGCATCCTCAAATGCTTTTCCGTATCCTGTGCCTCCTCGATAGTTCGGAGCGATCACCATGTATCCCTGATTAAGTATGTGCTGGATGAACCGGTTGAATGAATCCATGCTCTGCGACTTCGGGCCGCCATGAACGTAAACGATGGCCGCGTTCTGCGCGTTGCGCTGCATGTTGCGGGTCACGTAAACCCATGCAGAGATCGTCCACTTGCCATCGCGGCTGGGATAGTGAACGAGAAACGGCTCAACCATGTGGTCGGCAGGAACTCCCGCCATCAGCGAGTGCGAGACTTGCGTGGATTTCCCGGCGGCGAGCTCGTAAGCCCAGACATCGGTCGGAGCATTGGCGGCGTTGTGGTAGTAGAGCAGTCTTTTGCCATCATGCGAAAATGCCGATTCTGCTCCACCGAATGAGTTCACACCTTTTTCCAGCGGCAAGTCGGTCGTCTTTTCTGCTGCAATATCATGCAGGTAGAGATCGGCCTGACCATCCACATTGGCACGGAACGTAATCCTCTTGCCGTCAGGAGAAAAGTTGCCGCCGTGGACCTCCCATTTCTCTCGGGTCAACCATATGATCTTCTTCGCCGTGATATAGAGCAGAGCGGCGTTCTGGTACCCGTTCACGGCATTAGCGGTAATTAACAGCATCTTGCCGTCAGGTGAAAAATCATTTGCCGCATAAAGTTTTTCGCCAGCATGCGGCGTTACCAGTGTGGCAATGCCGGTAGCCACGTCGGCAACAAAGATATTCGAGTTTGTCCCTTTCGCCTCTTCTTGGGTGTAGGCAATGAACTTGCCGTCCTTCGACCAGATCGGATTGGTATTCAACTTGTCCGCTGGCGTATTGGCTGTAAGGTGCTTCGCATCGCGGAGCACGGTATCGAATACGTCGATCTCATAAACCGATGACGTTTTCGGCTTCACCATGTAAGCGAGATATCGCCCATCCGGCGACCAAACCGGATTCTCCTCCGACACTTCACGCGTCTTGGTCACATTCACTACTTGTCCGGTCTTTGGCGAGACGAAGAAGATGTCCCATTGCTCGTCGCCGTCGTAGTCAGATTGATACGCGATCCAGTTACCATCCGGCGACCACGCAGGGTGCGTCTGACGCTGGTCGCTCACGGTAAGCTGCGTTGGCCACCCACCCTCAGCCGGAACCAGCCACAGATTATTGCGTCCCGTAATATTTGAAACAAAGACAATGGTCTTGCCGTCCGGCGACCAGGCCGAATCGCCGATCTGGCGCGTCATGTACAGGCGATCGAGCGAGAGACTTTCTTCGCCCTGCTCGACGTTGGCATCTGGTTTTGCGGTGATCTGCTTGGGGTCGGTTATTGCATGCGGAGATGTGAGAGTCTGCGAAATTGCCAGCGTGCTCATAAATAGGACGATAACAAATGGCAGGAACTGGCTCATCGATCTCTGTTCAGGTCATCCTCTTCAGATCAGCTCATATCCGAATATTTTAGTGGAGCAGAATGGCGGAGGGCTGCCCTTGTACCGCAAATTGGCCCGAAGTCAGTGCGATCAACCTCCCCGTCACCGCAACCTGAAAGGTAGACAAATTGGAGGAGCCGTTGTTGGTCAGAACGACCCAGTTGAAGGTGGTTAAATTGTTCGCGATGTTTGCCGTGATACCCCCGGAGAAAACCGAGGCCCCGCCCGAACCTGTAGCCAGCGGCGTAAGAACGCCAGTTGCCGGACTGTATTGATATTCGGAAACCTGGCTTGATCCGCGGTCCACTGCATAGACGAAATCCGAGGTGTGGTTCACCAGGATGGTGGCCGGACCGACTCCCGCAGCAATGGGCGAACCAGACGGAATCTCGGTTAGAGTTCCGTTAGGAGCACTGCACGTTGCCGATACCTGAATGCACGCAGAGAAAATGCTGAGATCGTTGGAACCCGAATTCGACACAAAGAGATTATTACCATCCACAACCGGGCAGGAGTTAGTCACTGTGGCAGACGTAATTCCAGCGCAACGGGAAAAGGCGAGGCCGCTGGGATTGGTGCCCACCGGGACACAATAACCAAGTGCCCATGCGCCGCATGGGTTCGGTTGAGGACTGGGCAAAGGGGTTAAGGCGCCGTCACTGCCGTACGAAAACCCCAGCAACGCGTTCGTGAACTGGGCGGCAACGTAGAGGTAACTACCAATCGGAGAGAGCACCAGCGCACTCGGGCCGGCTCCATTCACCCCTGCGGCGCTTTCAGCAGGAAAGGGACTGCCGGCCACCGGAGTCAGCGTTGCACCCGAAATCGAAAGGACCGATATCGTTCCGGAAGTCACATTGCTTGATGTTCCCTGGTTGGCTACAAAGAGGAACTTGCCGCCAGGATCGACGGCTAACGCGACAGGTGTTTGTCCGGCGTTTACGCCGTTGCCGGAGACTGCCAGAGTGCCATCGCCCTTGATCGTGTAGGCGCTAACGGTTCCTCCGGCGTTTACGATGAACATGGTCTTACCGTCTGGGGTGATAGTCATAGCTGTTGGTTGCACACCGGTGGCGACCGGGGCCCCATTGGTCCCGATTAGGTTGATTGAGCCGTTGATCTGGCTTATTGTGTAGGCCCGCACCATCTGATCGCCTTGCGTAGCTACCCACATAAAGCTGGTATTGGCCGGTACGCTGTTCGAACTAATGCAGCTATTCCACAGCAAAATCGCAGCCACAGCGAACACGACCACCCCCCAACTAGACTTCATGCGCATTCTTGTTCCTCGGAGAAAAATTTAAAGGTCCAAATTAGACGTTTCGACATTTCAAGATTTAAGTTTCAAGGCATCTAAAAATTTCGAGATCCAGACGACTTCCGCACTTTGCGGCGTTGGATTCGGGGTTTAGAGACAAGATCGTTCAGCCCCGCAGAACAACCCAGCCCCAGCAGAAACGATCCCTTGAAACGGACCCTCTGGAAACCTAAGTATTCAATTGTTTATCAGGAATGGGCAGAAAAGAGCAAACCGACCTCGGAACTTCTCCGTTACGAAGTCCCGCTGGCGGCAACTGGAGTTCGCTGTTCCTGCAGTCCCTGAGCAAACTGCAAAGGAATATGCATCTCCACCAGAAGCCCACCCTCAGGCAAGTTGGATGCACGCACGGACCCGCCGTGCAGCCTGATAGCTTGGTCTGTAATCGCCAGCCCCAGTCCCACGCCGCCGGTGGAACGTTCGCGGGCGTCATCAATTCGGTAGAAAGGCTCAAAAATCTTGTCCAGCTCCCTATCGGAGACTCCCGGGCCAGAATCGCTCACTTGAATATAGGCTTCCTCGAGATCCCCAGACTTTTTCTTTTCCGCGCGGATTACCACTGCCGTGCCCTGACGCGTGTACCGGGTCGCATTGCGCACGACGTTCTCAATCGCGCTGCGTAAAAGGGCGGGATCACCGGTAACGGGAAGTTCATCCAGAATCTCGCACTCTACCTGAGTGTTCCGAGTTTGGGCCTCGAATGCGGCGTCGCGGGCGATTTCTTGAACCAGGTCTTCTAAATGGACTGCCTGCTTTCGGATACTGCCGGCGCCACTCTCCAATCGCGCGATCGTGGTGAGGCTCCCGATCAGCTCATTCATTCGGTTCGATTCCAAACTGATGCGATCGAGAATGCTCTGCCCTTCCGCGCCGGTGCGCTGGCGGGCCAACTCCAGTGCAACACTCAAGCGGGCCAGCGGCGACCGAAGCTCGTGAGAAATATCCTTTAAGAGACGCGATTGTGCGTTGACCAGTTTTTCGATTTGCTCGGCCATTAGGTCGAAATCGCGTAGCAACTGAGATATTTCATCGCCACCGGGTGAAGACGGCGCCCCCACCCGGGCCGCGAGGTCGCCGGAGGCCAGTTTCTGGGCGGCCTTGCGCAGACGAAGAACCGGAGACGTAAGAAACTGGGCAAGCAGATAGCAAACTAGACCCGACGTCAACACTGCAATGAGAATCCCGATACCTGGCACTCCATTAGGCCCAAATAGAGCGGTCTGCCCGGGAGGCAGTTCGGTCACGAGAATATAGTTGTGGCCATCGGATGCTGACATCGAAGCGCGCAGCATTTGAAAATGCGGATTCAAGCGACCAAGGAGAGTGTCTGTGGTATGTCTTTGCCCATTTGCCACCTCCGCGAATTGAGGCGGCACCGAATGTCCGCCTAGACTTTCGCGATCGCGGAACAGGGCCGCACGAACGTTCTGCGTCTCCCGAAGGTTATGCAGATATTCGCGCATCCGGTCGGGACCTCCGGCCTGGTACGCTGCCACGGCTTCACTCAGAAATTTTGGCTGGAGCGCCTCGATTGCGGAAATCCGGCGGGTGGGACGCATGGCGACGGTGACGAGAATGCCCAAAACCAGGAACATGGCCTGCGCCAGCCAGAACGAAAGAAAAATTTTAAGAAAAAGGCTCTTCATCGAGTTGCGTTCTTCGCCTTCGGCCTTGTCAAAGCAAAAATGTAACCTGTTCCTCGCACGGTCTTGATGTGGTCGCCCGTGTCCGAATCGCCCAGTTTCTTGCGCACTTTGCTCACGTGCATATCGATGCTGCGGTCAAATGGAGAAAACTTGCGCCCCAAAACTTCATCAACCAACGCTTCCCGAGTAACCACACGCCCGGCTTCACGCAACAGCACCTGTAGAAGTGCAAACTCTACAGAAGTAAATTCAACCGGTTTTCCGCGATGCAGCACCGATCGAGTCGCAGGGTCCAATTCGACATCACCCACATGGATCACCTCGGGCACATCCTGTTCCCTGCCCTTGCGTGAACGGCGCAGTATTGCGCGGATCCGAGCAACCAGTTCGCGCGGATTGAAAGGCTTCGGAAGATAATCGTCCGCGCCGATTTCCAGCCCCACAATTCGGTCAACGTCTTCGCCGCGCGCTGTTAGCAGAAGCACCGGAATGCGCGAACCGTCCCGGATTCGGCGCAGCACGTCAAAACCATTCAGGCCCGGAAGCATCACGTCGAGCACGACCAAAAGATGATCGCCCGATGTGGCGCGCGCGAGGCCAGCTTTTCCATCGTGTACTACCTCAACGTGGAAACCTTCGGGACGCAGATATTCGCTCACCAGCGAGCAAAGTTCAACGTCGTCGTCAATGACCAGAATGCGGTCCACACTGCTCATTCTAGTAGTTCGATTCGAAGTACCCGGTAAAGATTCGTCAAAGCGCGCAAGCTTGTGGTTTACAAAGATTTACTCTGCTTGACTCACTCTTTACGGCCGAATCGGTATGATCCGTGTTTCTATTCTACGCAGGGCATAATAGTTTCTGCATACCAGGAGGAAAACGTGAAATACATGAACTCAACATTTAGCGCAATAGCAGCCGTGCTCACTCTTTGTGCGGGCATAGCCTTCGCGGAGGGCGGGGCCGCCGGACCAATGCATCATCGTCACGGGGACTCTATGGCTGGGTTTGAGCTACCGCTCCATCAGCTGAATCTAACGGATGATCAGAAGGCACAGGTAAAGCAGATTTTCCAGGCCGAGAAACCCACCATGAAGCCGCTGATGCAGCTGGAACATGCAGCCCATCAACAGATGATCCAGCTAGTCACCAGCGGAAGCTTTGAGACGCCTAAGGCTGTTGCAATTTTTCAGGAAGAGTCGCAAACACATATGCAGCTCGAGGTTGAGCATGCAAAAATTGCCTCTCAGATTTACCAGCTGTTGAGCTCCGATCAAAAAGCCAAGGTCGCGGAGTTGATTGCCCAACACGAGCAGCGCATGCAACAGCACATGCAGAAGCAGGAGCAAGCGGCCCCGGCTCAGCAGTAGAGGGCAAGAGACTGAGCGAATCACAGTCCCAAGGATCAAGGGCGGATTCTGTCGAAAGCGGGGGTCCGTCCGCATCCGAAGCGACCAGCATTCGACGACGTGACATTGCGGAGGCCAGGACAGGAGAGTACATTGGCAAGCACAATAAACCAGGCTGACTTGGTCAGCATGATTGCACAAGAAATCGGGTCCGGAATTGACGAAGCGGTGGAGTATTGGTTAGGCCGCATCGAGCGGGAACTTTCGGGCGGTGGATTTAGTCCCGAGCAACAGCTTCGCGCGGTCCACCGGATATTGAGGGAATACAAAGAGGTAACCGGAAAAATGCCGTTTCGCTGCGCCCAGGCTTGACCTTTGGCGCATAATGCTTGCGGGCTCCTTCACCGATGTACATCGATAGTCTTCGGAGCAAGTGATGAATTTCGATAGCGCAATTTCCTTCCTGGGCCATTCAAACTGGGGATTTCTCGCATTGTGGCTGCTACTGCTCGCGCTTGCTTATGGCGCCACTTTTCGTGAGGCGTCTGTCCCTTCTGCCTCCCAGAGTCGGCGGCCCGAGGGACCGCGGCGCTAGTCTCCAGAATTGGGCGTTCCCCTCCGACGTGACCTACCCTGCTTTCGTACTGCTAGAATCGTTGTAGCAGCCCATGTTCCCGAAAAGCCTGCTTCCCCTTCGTCCATACCTCAAGAAATACCGCCGTAGTTACATCTGGGGAGGAATCTGCGTTCTGCTGATGAACGCAGCCTGGGTGTTGGTTCCGCCTATTGTGGGCCGGGCAATCGACGACATGCGGCACGCCGGAGTGTCGCTGCATAAGATCGGGACGCTCGCTATTCTGCTTCTTCTTGTTTCCGGAACGAAAGCAATCTTCCAATTCCTGATCCGCTGGGGCCTCATCGGGGTATCGCGAGAAATCGAGTTTGATCTTCGTAACGATCTGTTCCGGCACTTGGAAGGTCTCTCTCACAGCTTTTATCAGAGGACGCGCACAGGCGACATTATGGCCAGGGCGACCAATGACCTGAATGCGGTCCGGATGCTGCTCGGCCCTGGCTTCATGTACACGGCCAACACTGTCGTGTTTACGGCATTCGCTTTGGGGTTCATGCTGCACATCAGCCACCGGCTCACGTTCTACGCGTTCCTGCCGTTGCCAATTGTCAGCATCATCATCCAGTACTTCGGGCGCCAAATCCACGAACGTTTTGAGCGTATCCAAGCAATGTTTTCGGAAATCTCGGCGCGTGCGCAGGAGAATTTCTCTGGGGTGCGCATCATCCGCGCCTATGCGCAGGAAGAAGCGGAGATTGCAAGTTTTGAGACCGCCAACCGCGAGTACATTGCCCGCAGCCTGACGCTAGTGCGCCTTATGGGAATGCTATGGCCGACACTCGAAACCATGCTAGGGCTGGCAATTGTGCTGGTGCTGTGGCTCGGGGGGCGTGAGGTTCTTCTGGGCCGCATGACTGTGGGGCAGTTTACCGCCTTCAACACTTTCATGGTGCAGCTTACCTGGCCGATAATTGCACTGGGCTGGGTGATCAATATCTTCCAGCGCGGCACAGCTTCGCTTGGACGAATTCATCAATTGATGCTGGAGCAGCCGGAGATCGCAGATGCCTCAAATATGCTGGTACCGCCTCCTGTAGAACATTTCGCAGGGGACATTGAATTTCGCAATTTGAATTTCTCCTACAACGGAACTCCCGTCTTGCATGACATCAATTTGCATATTCCTGCCGGGAGCAGCTTAGCTATCGTCGGTCCCACTGGTTCGGGCAAAACGACTTTGGTAAGCCTAATCCCGAGAATCTACGATACCGAAGCGGGATCTGTACTGATTGATGGCAGACCGGTCCGCGAATATCCGGTGGCGATGCTTCGACGCAATATAGGATTCGTTCCGCAAGAAACTTTTCTATTCGGTGAAACCATCCGCGAGAACATTGCGTTCGGGGTGCAGGACGCGAGTGACCAGGACGTGCGATGGGCCGCAGAAGCCGCTAGCATTGCCAGCGAGATCGAGGGTTTCCCCGAGCGTTACGAGACTATCGTTGGCGAACGCGGCATTACGCTCTCCGGAGGCCAGAAACAGCGCACAGCAATTGCGCGCGCCCTGATTCGAAATCCGCGCATTCTGGTGCTCGACGACGCTCTCTCCAGCGTGGACACGCAAACCGAAGACAAGATCCTTAACCACTTGCGCGAAATGATGCAGGGCAGGACGACAATTTTCATCTCTCACCGAGTTTCTACCGTCCGAAATGCGGACCTCATTGCCGTGCTCCATGGCGGCCGCATTGTAGAGCTTGGCACCCACGAGGAACTGATCAGCCGAAATGGATATTACAGCGAACTCTATAACAAGCAGTTACTGGAAGAGGAGCTGGCTGAGGTTTCGTGAAAATGTGTGGACTCGGTCGTTGATCACAGGACGACAACCGGAAGCGCATCAATCCGCTAAAATTATCGGGAAATGAAAAGGCGGCCCACGCCCGAGCTGCTGGATACCGATTCCGGCACAGCCAAGGAAATCGAGGGGGCGCTTCGCGATCTGCGGTCGTTCAATCAGCGCTTGGGCGGCGTTGCCACTATGCGTGATCTGATCGACACAGTGGTTCGCAAAACGGGCAGGACGGAGTTTTCTCTGCTGGAAGTAGCTGCTGGAACGGGGTTCGTTCCAATGCAGGCGAGCCGGCAATTGTTTCGCAGGGAAGTAAAGCTAGACATCACGTTGCTGGATCGTGCGGCTACTCATCTCCCCAAAAATGGCGCAGCTAGAAAGCTCGTGGCAGATGCGTTAACCGTGCCATTTTCAGATTCAGCATTCGACCTGGTTTCATGTTCATTGTTTCTTCACCACCTTTCGCCTGAGGAAGTGGTGGAATTTGCCCGTGAGTCATTGCGGGTTTCGCGAATCGCTGTTTTGGTCAATGACCTGGTGCGGGACCCGTTGCATCTGGTCCTGGCGTATGCGGGCGTACCGATTTATCGCAGCCGCATCACCCGCCACGATGCACCAGCTTCGGTGAAGCAGGCATACACCATTCAAGAAATGAGCGAGTTCTTCTGGAAGGCTGGGGCAGCAAAGGTGGAAGCACAAAGACATTTCTTGTTCCGAATGGGCGTGGTGGCGTGGAAGACGTCTCCCGGCAGCACCAGTTCGGCTCCCTCATCATGATTTTCGATCTGGCAATTATTGGTGGTGGACCCGCTGGGTGCGCGGCGGCAATTCTTGCTGCGCAGAGCGGTGCCCGTGTGCTCTTGCTCGAGCGAAGCCGCTTTCCGCGGCACAAGGTGTGCGGAGAATTCGTTTCCGCCGAATCACTGGGGTTGCTGGCTGATCTGCTTGCGTCTGACTTCCAGCATTTGATATCGGACGCGCCCCGTATTTCCGAAACCCGCATCTTCGTTGATGGAACAACGTTGCGAACCGGAATCGATCCTCCTGCAGCCAGTATTGCGCGATTCGATCTCGACTCCGCATTGTGGAAAACCTGCATCGCAGCCGGAATCGAATGTCGCGCGGAAACCACGGTTCGATCGGTCGAGGGAGTCGGGCCATTTCGCATCGGCACGGACAACCAAGTTTTCGAAAGTAGGGCGCTCATGAATGCCAGCGGGCGATGGTCAAGCTTTACCAGCCCAGCGGTACGCGCTCGCGTTGCGAACACAAAATGGATCGGAATCAAAGCGCATTACTACGAGTCAGCAGCTTCCCCTTCGGTGGACCTGTACTTTTTTGACGGCGGATATTGCGGCGTGCAGCCGATCTGTGCAGCGGATAACGGCTTCGGAACCCGCATTAATGCATGCGCCATGTTACGCGCAGATGTGGCGAATACTATGTCGGATGTGCTCAGGCAACATCCCGTGCTATATGAGCGAAGCCGCGCATGGACGCCTCTCACAGAACCGGTCAGCACTTCACCGCTTGTATTCCACGAACCTGAGCCGGTGCAAAATAAAATGCTCCAGATCGGAGACGCCGCAACCTTTGTGGATCCCTTCGTCGGCGATGGCATCTCGCTGGCCTTACGCAGCGGCGCGCTAGCCGCCGAATGTCTGTATTCTTTTTTCCGGGGAGAATGTTCGCTGCACCAAGCTGCGGCGCTCTATCGCAGCGCATACCGAGAACGCTTGAGCCACGTCTTCACGATATCTTCTGTGCTTCGCGGGTTGCTGCGCTGGCCTCGAATCGTTCGCCGGCCAATGCTTTCGCTGGCCTCACGAACGCCCTACCTCACCAGGCAAATGGTAAAAATCACGCGCTGATTCCGATTGCATCGGGTACCGTGAATGCCACACTGGGCAAGACTTAGCGGCGGGAATAAAGCTACCTGACAACCAGGACTTCGCGAACGTTATCTCGCGAGAGAAAAAACTTGATTGATCCAAAGTCGCGAAAAAGATTCTCGATGTGCCGGTTGTTGAACACACGCTGCAGAGCAAAATTTCTGGCGGATGAGCGCTCCTTGCGTGTTCCCGGCTTAACATTCAAGGCGTGCATTTCGAGCGTATCGTTGCCGGTTATGTGATAACGGTAATACGGCGCGTCGGGCCCAGCTTCCCGCGTGTGAAAGAACGCCACCAGCATTGCGCCCGGCTTCATTACTGACCACAAACGTCCGATGACCGGCTTGACCAGGCTCTCATCCATGTAGTCGGCCAGATTCCAGCAAAATACAAGATCGAAATGGGTGTTGGGATAAGCCAGGTTTTCTTCGAGAAACTTCTTGCTATCGAGAGTGGGAAGGCCTTGCTCGTTGCTTATAACCAAGGCTGAATCCGTTGAAGCTTCGAGCAAATCCTGGCTGTAGATGCGGTGACCTCGCTCGGTGAAGAAGCGGATGTTGCTGGCTGAAGTAGCGCCAATATCGAGTACGCATAGCGTGTCTTCTGACTTAAGCACTCGCGCAATCTCGGCCATGGCGCTCGATCGCCGGGAGAGTCGCTCCTGCAGTTTAGGTTCCGGCGACACCGCCGGCGTGTTGCGGAAAAATTTCATAATTGCAGAGTGGGTCTTGCAGACGGCCGGAGCTCAGACCCACGTCCATATCTCTAGCCCCGTCGCTCAATATAACCCGGCAGGCGTTCCAAGGGCCAGATTACTTGCTTTGCTCAGAGGTAAGGGGCTTCGCATGGGAAGGGGCAGGCGAAGCTGCAACAGCCACGGCGCCCGGAGCGGGTTGGACTTTACTCTCTCCCAGAATCTCCAGCTTGCCGGTAAAATAAGCACCCTCTTCAATGGCGATCCGGCGAGTCCGCACGTCTCCTTTGACCACTGCGCTCTTTCGCATATCGGTGCGCTCCCCGGCCTCGATATTGCCCTCCACCGAGCCACTTACCATCACGTTCTTGGCAGTGATATTGGCGCGAATGCGGCCATTGGGACCAACCGTTAAGCTGTTTCCGCTCAGCTGGATATTACCTTCCACCTGGCCATCTACGTAGATATCCTCGCTTCCGGAGAGCTCTCCACGGATGAAAACCGACCTGCCAATGTGAGCAAAATTCTCGGAACCAGCCATATCAGGACCCCCTTCAGTGGCGAACTAGGATTGTAAATCATTCGAACTGGGCGCGGCGTGATAACTAATTTCGATTCTGGGTAATCGATACTTGCTCAGACTGTGGCCACAGAGTACTTGCGTTCAGACAACACTGGAGCTATGGTTCTCCTCTAACACTTTGGGGAACTCTATGCGCACCGCCCCACAATACGCCGTTTGCCTAGTAATTGCGCTTTTCTTCGGTGTCTGTGCGCCCCACGCGCTCGCTGCAGACGACACTGCCAAACTTCCGCCCGCTGAGGTCGTTAGGCGGGCGGTTCACAATGAGATCTCGTGCAACCAAGGCCCTGGTTTGCATTTCATGTTCAAAGATGAGAGGAAGACACCGCAGCTTTCGCAAACCAAGCTGATGGTTGAAACTAACGACGCCACGGCGGGCCTGCTGGTAATGCAAAATGGGCACCTGCTAACTCCACAACAGCGGCGCGACGAGGAGGCCCGACTAGCGGCTTACGTTCAGAGCCCGCAGGAACTGCGCAAGAAGAAGAAGCAGGAAAAGGAGGACGCTGAGCACACGGAGCGAATTCTGGCTGCGTTGCCAGATGCCTTCTTGTATGAACCTGATGGAACGGAGCAATCCCGCGAGGGACTGGGGGGCCCCGGAGACGAACTGCTCCGGCTGAAATTCCGCCCCAATCCCAACTACAACCCCCCATCGCATGTGGAACAAGTGTTAACCGGAATGCGTGGTGATCTATTGATCGATACTGCGCAGGACCGCATCGCAGAAATCAACGGTACCCTCCTGAAAGAAGTTGCCTTCGGCTGGGGGATTTTGGGCCATCTGGATCCCGGAGGACGGTTTCTAGTTCAGCAGTCTGATGTAGGCAGTCACCAATGGGAAGTGACTCACATGGAGCTGTCATTCACCGGCAAGATCCTGTTCGTGAAAAAGCTGGCGATCCACTCGAACGACACTTTCTCCAATTTTCAATCCGTCCCGAGCAATCTGAGTTTTGCACAGGGCGTCCAGCTTCTCGAGAAGGAGGCGGCAGAAAACTCCTCTGCTGCTAAAGCAGTCGAGGCGAATCGCCAGAGCGGGAAATTAAGCGAGCGCGCTCAAGCCAAGAGCCCAGCGACCACCGCACTTTGCTGCGATCGCTAGACCGCAGCGGAACGGCCGCGAACCATTTCTTTTCTAACGGTAAGCTTCTCGATTCGATCCTTCTTCGGTGTGTATCCTGTGCCCACCGACTTGCTAACCACGATTGTCCCGCGTTTCGTGACTTCGATTTCAGGTTCGACGATGTCTTCCACCCAATAGCGTTGGGAGGCGGAGACGTCTCCGGGAAGCTGGAAATTCGGCAAGGTCGAGAGTGCAATGTTGTGCGCGCGTCCAATGCCGGTCTCGAGCATGCCGCCGCACCAGACGGGAATTTTGTTGCGCTCGCAGATATCGTGCACGGCAATGGCCTCCGCGAGGCCCCCGACCCGGCCAACTTTAATGTTGATAATTCGACAAGCGCCAAGCTCAATCGCAGTCTCCGCATCGCGAGCGTGATGAATCGATTCGTCAAGGCAAAGCGCGGTCTTCAGTTCCCGCTGAAGTCTTGCGTGATAAAAGATGTCGTCATGCCACAGTGGCTGCTCGATCATCAACAGCCCGAATTCATCAATTTTTTTTAGATGATCGATGTCCGATGGCCTGTAGGCCGAATTCGCGTCGCAACTCAGCAGAATTTGCGGCCAGCGATTGCGGATTTTTGCAAGGACGTCGACATCCCATCCCGGTTTCACCTTTACTTTGATTCGTTGATAACCCGCTGCCAGCTCGGTTTCTATTTTTTCAAGCAACTGCTCATGCGAGTTCTGAATGCCGATTGAGACGCCGCAATCGATTTCGCTGCGAGTGCCGCCGAGCAGCTTCCACAAGGGCTGATCTTTGGCTTTGGCCTCGGCGTCCCACAGGGCATTCTCCAGCGCGGCTTTGGCCATATTGTGACCTCGCACTCGCGACATGAGCGCGGCACTGTCTCTTGCCTGCGCAATGTTTTGACCGACCAGCAAAGGCGCGAGAAAATCGCGAGTCGTCGCCCACGCTGTCTCAATCCATTCGTCGCTGAAGAACGGACCTTCTCCGGCCACGCACTCGGCCCAGCCTTCGACGCCTTCGCAGTGCGCGGTAATCAGAAGCACGCGGCGATTTTCTGTCCGGCCAAAGCTGGTTTCGAAGAAATGCTTCAGCGGCATGCGAAGCTCGCGGAGAGTGATGGCCTCGATTTTCATTGGCGGTTGAGACTGGGAGTGGTACTGGTAGTAGACGATTGCTCCTGCTGTTTGGCCTGCTGCCACAAAGACTCTAATTCGTCCATGGTCGCGTGATCCGGCTTACGGCCGGACGCGCTCAACTGGTCTTCCATCCACTGAAAGCGTCGCTTGAATTTGCGATTGGTCTTCTTCAACGCGGACTCAGGGTCAAGGGAGAGATAGCGCGCGATATTCACCAATACAAAAAACAAATCACCGACTTCTTCTTCGAGTCGATGCCGGAGTTCTTCGGGAACCTGGAGTTTGCCAGATCCCGCTACGCCGCGGCCCGTGGGCTGAATAGGCACAGGAAGATGCTTCAGTTCGTCCTTCAGCTCAGTCGTTTCTTCTTCCAGTTTCTCGAACAAGCCACCGATTTCGGGCCAATCGAAACCCACGTGCGCTGCCCGCGAACTTAGCTTGTGCGCTTCCAGAAGCGCCGGCATGGCGGAAGACACGCCAGCCAAAACTGATTCCGAGCTTTGCGGTTGCGCTGTCTTGCCACGGCCAGCTTCCAGGCGCTTCTTCTTCTCCTCGGCTTTTAGGGCTTCCCAATTACGGAGAACATCGGCGGAAGTCTCGGCAGTCACATTGCCGAACACGTGAGGATGGCGGTCGACAAGCTTATTGGAAAGTCGGTCGAGAACGTCATCGATCGAGAAACGATTGTCTTCGCCTGCCATTTGCGAATAGAAGAGTACCTGCAACAGCAGGTCGCCAAGTTCTCCGCGCAGCTCGTCCCAATCGCGATTGTCGATGGCTTCGAGCACCTCGTAAGTTTCTTCGAGAGTGTAAGGCTTAATAGAGTCGAAGGTTTGCTCGCGGTCCCATGGACATCCGCCGGGAGCGCGCAATTTAGCCATGATTGAAACGGCGCGTTCGAATCGCTCGCCGGTGGTGGGCATGGATTTAGATCTCCTCCCACTCGACAGCGGAACTGCGAAACCCGCTTTGTTGAAATTCGACCGCTAACTTCTTGATCAAGTCGAATGGCAAACAATATCGAGATGAAACCGGAGTCGCCGTACCACCAGCCAAGAACTCAAAATCACCTTCTCTGTATTCCCCTGCTGGAGAAACAGCCATCAAGTATGGAGGGTCTCCGTCGCTGGATGTGTTTTGAACGCATCCAGGTTCCCCCACGCCTATGAGAATGGTGCCGGTCTCTCCTACCAACTCGCAGAAAAACGGCATTCTTTTTTTCGCAGATTCCAAAATGTCGAGCAGTGTTCTCGAATTATCGACATCAGTTCCACTCAGTGGGTTCTTTTCGTCTTCCATATCGAGGAACTTGACAATCATGCGGAGGTCTGGAAATTACCGGCGAAATGGGATCGGGACAAGAATAGCAGCCTTAACCGCGCTTGAAAAACAAGGCGCCCAAGGGCGGAAGGGTCAGCGAAATTGAATACGGCCGCCCGTGAGTGGGCTTTTCCTCTGCCTGTTTGCCGCCGAGGTTGCCGACGCCGCTCCCCGCATATTCCGCAGCATCACTGTTGAGCAGCTCTCGCCAGAAGCCATCGTATGGAACCCCGATGCGATAACTGTCCCGCGGAACCGGAGTGAAATTGCATACGACTAAGATCGTCTCTTCCGGTTTTTTCCCTTTGCGCAGCAGGGAGATCACGCTGGCCGCAGTATCGTTGCAATCGACCCATTCGAATCCCGCAGGATCGTTGTCCAACTGATGCAGCGCGGGTTCGTTGCGATAAGTCCGGTTCAGTTGCTCAACCCACTTCTGCACGCCGGAATGGACCGGATACTGCAGTACATGCCACTCCAGGCTCATATCGTGTCCCCACTCGCGCACTTGCCCAAATTCATCTCCCATGAAGAGCAGCTTCTTGCCGGGTTGCGCAAACATGTAGCCGTAAAGCAGTCGCAGGTTGGCGAACTTCTGCCATTCGTCCCCGGGCATTTTGCCGACGATCGAGCCCTTGCCATGAACCACCTCATCGTGTGAAAGCGGCAACACAAAATTTTCGGTGAACCCATACAGCATGCGGAAGGTCAGCATGTTGTGATGAAAGCCGCGATGAATAGGATCATGCGAGAAATACGCCAGCGTGTCGTGCATCCAGCCCATGTCCCACTTCATCCCAAAGCCGAGCCCGCCCAGATAAACCGGCCGCGAAACCATTGGCCAGGCGGTTGATTCCTCCGCGTAAGTCTGAATTCCCGGGTATTCCTTGTACACTTCCAAATTCATCTGCCGCAGAAATTCTATGGCATCGAGGTTTTCTCTCCCGCGGAATTTATTAGGAATCCATTCGCCTTCTCGACGCGAGTAGTCGAGGTAGAGCATTGACGCAACCGCATCCACCCGTATGCCGTCGACGTGATACTTATCCAGCCAAAACATCGCGCTGGACATAAGAAAGCTGCGAACCTCGTTGCGTCCGTAGTTGTAGATGTATGTGTTCCAGTCGGGATGAAATCCGCTGCGCCAGTCGGCATGCTCGAACAAGTGCGTTCCGTCAAAGTACGCAAGCCCGTGCGCGTCGGAAGGAAAATGCGACGGCACCCAGTCGAGGATCACGCCGATGCCGCGCTGGTGCAGATAATCCACAAAGAACATGAAGTCCTGCGGCGTGCCATAGCGTGAAGTGGGAGCGAAATATCCAGTCGTCTGGTAACCCCATGACGCATAAAACGGATGCTCCATGATCGGGAGCAGTTCGACATGCGTGAAATTCATTCGGGTGATGTAGTCCGCTAACTTCGGCGCAAGCTCGCGATAAGTCAGCGAGCGATCGCCGTCCTCGGGCTTGCGCATCCAGGAACCGAGGTGAAGTTCGTAAATCGAAATTGGCGATTGCAAGGTCTGGCGGCCGGCGCGCGAGTTCATCCACTCGCGATCCGACCATTGATAATTCAAGTCCCAAACCACAGACGCCGTTCGCGGCGGCTCTTCATGATAGACCCCGAACGGGTCAGCTTTATCCGTAACAAAATCGTGGTTCTGGGAGACGATGTGAAATTTGTAGAGCGACCCTTTGCCCAGGCCGGGAATAAATCCTTCCCAAATTCCGGACGCGCCGCGGGACTCCAGCGGATGCGAATTGTGATTCCATTGGTTGAAGTTCCCCATCACCGAGACTTTTCTCGCATTCGGCGCCCACACGCTAAATGAGGTCCCCGGTTCGTCGTTGAACGAGGCCAGGTGCGCCCCAAGCTGGTTGTAAGCGCGATAGTTTCGGCCCTCGTTGAACAGATACAAATCGTCAGGCGAAAAGAGGCTGACGTCGTAACGCACGAGCGAGGCAAGCGTGTTTTTCGTGGTCATGGGTTGGACTGACGGGTGAATGTTCTCACATGCTAGACTGCATATTCATTCTAATTAGGAATCGCGCTGCCGATGCCTGTTCTTCGCGTCGTTGTTCTCTGGCACCAGCATCAGCCCTACTACAAGGATCTGGTCACGGGTGAGTACCGCCTACCCTGGGTACGCCTGCATGCCCTGAAAGACTACTACGGGATGGTGAAACTGCTGGAGGAGTTTCCCGGAGTTCATCAAACTTTCAATTTGGTCCCCTCGCTCATCACGCAAATTCAGGATTATGCCTCCGGAACTGCTCACGATCCACTTTTCCGCCTGGCGGCGCGCCCTGCGCCCGATCTCATGCCAGCCGAGCGGCGGTTTGCCTTGCAATATCTGTTTCAGGCCAATGCTGAGCACCTCATTGGGCGCTATCCGCGATATGCCGAATTGTTTAATCGTTTCCAGAGTGCGGGGTCCTCCCCGGAGCGCGCGGAAGCGTACTTTCAAGCGCAGGATTTCACTGACCTGCAGGTGCTGTCCCAAATTGCCTGGTTCGATGAATTTTTTCTTGCGGAGGCTGAGATCGCAGAGCTGGTTAGCAAAGGCCGGGGGTTTTCGCTGGAGGACCAAAAGTTTGTAATCGATCGCCAGCGCGGGCTGATCCAAAGAGTCCTGCCAGCGCATGCCGACGCCGCAAAACAAGGACGAATCGAGATTTCGACGTCGCCTTTCTACCATCCCATTTTGCCGCTGGTCTGCGATACGAATGAGGGTGCCGCATCCATGCTGGGACTGCCGCTTCCACAAAATCGTTTTCAGCATCCGGAGGACGCGCGTGAGCAGCTGCAACGTGGTTTGAATCTGCACGAAAAAGTTTTTGGTGTGCGTCCGCGCGGAGTATGGCCTTCGGAGGGAAGCGTCTCAGAAGAGGTCATCAAAATTGCTGCCGAACTGGGTGTGAGTTGGATGGCCACCGATGAAGGTGTTCTCTCGCGCACAACTGGAATGTCCTTCATGCGAGACGGCCAAGGACGTCTACCCGACGTTTCGGCCCAGAAACTTTATTCGGTGCATCAGTACGAGAATGGCCCAACGCGCATGCAACTGATTTTTCGTGATCATGCGATCTCCGACTTGATCGGATTTGTGTATTCGGGAATGCCGCCCAAGGAAGCCGCCGCGCATTTAATGCAAAACATTAAAGAATCCGCTCAACCGGTTTTAAATACGGGACGCGACGCGGTAGTCGCAATCATTCTCGATGGCGAAAACGCCTGGGAATATTATCCAGAGTCGGGTCGCGAATTTCTACGGCGCTTTTATGATGCACTGCAAAGGGACCCGTCAATTGAAGCAGTCACCGTGTCTGAAGCCGTCGAACGCCAGCGCAACCCTAATACACTGCAGTCGCTGGTTCCGGGCTCATGGATTAATGCCAATTTTAATGTCTGGATTGGCGCACCCGAAGACAACAAGTCGTGGGACTACCTTTATCACGCGCGCGACTTCTACGCGCTGGCTTCGCAGCACGTCTCCGAGGAGCAGCGTAAGCTGGCCCTGGAGGAAATTTTTATCGCCGAGGGCAGCGACTGGAATTGGTGGTATGGTCCAGAGCACCATTCCACCAACGATCGCGAGTTTGACGAGTTGTACCGCAAGCATCTCTCGAACGTATATCAGGCGTTAGGGGTGACTCCGCCAGACCATCTGGCGCAGCCGATTATCGGCGGAACGGCCAGGCCGTCGTTTTTGCCGCAGACCAATTACATTCATCCCCGAATCACGGGTGAGATGATCCGCTACTTCGAGTGGATGGGCGCCGCGCACTACACCGCCGACCGGCGCTCCGGCGCAATGCACGGCAAAATCTTCCTGCTGGATTCGATCTATGCGGGAATAGATCGGCAAAATGTCTATGGCCGGATGGATTTCGCCGGACCGGTTCCGCCGGGCAATTTCGAGATTGTGATTAACCTCGAGTCATGGGCAGACCGCTCATGCCGACCGCGAAGGACGCTGCGGCTGAACGTGCAAGTGGTGAACTCGAAAATTGCGAACTGGAAGATTTCCTACAACGGCGATCAACTATCCGGCGACGGAGCTGATGCCGCGCTGGCACGAAACTTCGAGTTCAAGATTCCGCTCGCCTTGCTTTACGCGGAGCCACCTGAATTTGCCGCAGATTCGTCCAGCCCGGCTGCCACAAGAATTCGTTTGCGCTTCAGTGTTTGGCAAAACAATCTGCCGGTTGACGCGCTTCCTATCGAGGGCTGGCTGGAGCTGCAACTCCTGCCCGAAGAAGAACTGATGGCGCTATTACACTAATTCCACGTTAGGCGTGCGGAACTCGCTGCCTCGTGTCCTGAATCTTCCGGAGCGAGTCTAGTACTTCCTCAACTGCTGCACGATCAGTCTGATTTTCTCCGCGATAGATATATCGAACGGTGCCGCTCCGATCCACAATAAGGGTCGCCGGATGCGCGATCCGGAAGGCATCGTGTCCAAATACGTGATAGAGACCGTATGCCTTCGTCACTGCACGGTCTTCGTCCAGCAAGAACGGGGACGAAACCGGATGCTCACTGAGATACTTCGCCGGGTTCCATACACCCTCTCTTTTCTCAGCCGCGATGTAAACCAGCCCGCCTCCAAGTTGCGCGATTTGTTGTTTGAACGGCTCTAACTGAACCATGCGCTTGCGGCAATTCGGTCACCAGGTGCCGCGCAGAAACTCCACGATGAGCGCGCCCCGAGAAATCAGATCACGAAGCGAGAAGCTTCCTTCGCGATTTGCGGTGGGCAGCGTAAACGGGGGTGCGGGACCGCCAACTCTGAGTGTTCCTGTCTGATTTTTCATTGTGCTCATGGCTCCGTGATCATTAACCAAACGGCAGCATCATTTATAATCGCAAGTTTCCAATTCCACCATGGCAAAAACTTATACAGGGGTGGGATACCTGACGGGGAGGCGTCTAACTTTTTCCTCGGCGAACGCAGGCAGGATAGCTGTAAATGATGACTCAAATTCTTCTGAGAAGGAACGGCATAAATCGATGAGCAATATTGCAGAGATTCGCGGACGGCAAGTGCTCGATTCGCGCGGCAATCCTACGGCTGAGGCGGAAGTCTGGTTGCAAGATGGGTCAATCGGGCGAGCGATCGTGCCCAGCGGCGCTTCTACAGGCGAGCATGAAGCTGTGGAGCTTCGCGATGGTGACAAACAGAACTACTTGGGCAAGAGTGTGCTCAAGGCGGTCGAAAACGTGAACGGCGAAATCGCGGACGCGCTGGCAAATTTCGATGCCGCAGACCAGCGTGCGCTCGACCAGAAGATGATTGAACTGGACGGTACTGAGAACAAGGGACGGCTGGGCGCGAATGCGATTCTGTCAGTCTCAATGGCGGCGGCGAGAGCTGCGGCGAATAGCTTTGAGTTGCCGCTGTATCGCTATCTCGGCGGGGCTGGAGCTAACACGTTACCCACGCCGATGATGAATATCCTGAACGGCGGCGCGCACGCCGACAATAACGTCGATTTCCAAGAATTCATGGTCATGCCCGTCGGCGCGGAATCGTTCTCGGACGCACTGCGCTGGGGAGTTGAAGTTTTTCATACGCTCAAAAGCGTGCTCAAGAAGCGTGGATACAATACCGCAGTAGGCGACGAAGGTGGCTTCGCGCCCTCGGTCAAATCAAACGTCGAAGCCATTGAGGTGGTCCTCGAAGCCATTCAGCAGGCGGGCTACAAGCCCGGTGACGAGATCGCGATCGCTCTCGATCCCGCGGCAAGCGAGTTCTATCAGGATGGCAAGTACGTTTTCAAAAAGTCTGACAAGTCCTCAAAGAGTTCCGATGAGATGGTGCGCTTCTGGGCGAAGTGGGCGAATGACTATCCCATTGTCTCTCTTGAAGACGGGCTCGCCGAAAACGATTGGGATGGCTGGCGGAACCTAACTGAAGAACTCGGAGACAAAATTCAACTAGTGGGTGACGATCTTTTCGTTACTAATGTCGAGTTCCTGCAGGAAGGAATCGACAAGCACGTTGCCAACTCGATTCTGATCAAAGTGAACCAGATTGGCACAGTCAGCGAAACTCTCGACGCCATTGATCTCGCTCGCCGCAACGGCTATACCTCGATCATTTCGCATCGATCCGGCGAAACCGAAGACACATTCATTGCCGATCTCGCAGTTGCGACCGGCGCAGGACAGATCAAGACCGGCTCGGCATCGCGCACCGACCGCGTCGCAAAGTACAACCAGTTGCTGAGGATTGAAGAGGAGTTGGGAAATGGGGCGAGATTTTTAGGGTTGAAGGCGCTGAACTACGAAGGGTGAGTCCCTAGCGATGAGCACTTATCCCTGATACTGTCGACCCTTTTGAGTGAGTTCCCACCAGCCGTGAGCTGAGTCCGATTTCAATAGACCGTCCATGACCATGTTTTTGCGCTCGAACCGAGCTTGAAGACGCCAGCGAGGCTCGCCACCGTTCTCCATAAGTTCAAGATCGACGGGCCTCAGTGCGCTTTCGACCTTCTTCAGCACACTCTTCAGAACGTCGTCCGCTGGTGCTCTCCCACTCAATTCACGCAGGGAGTCCGCGATAGGAAGCCTGTATTCGCGCTGAGGTGTCGCTCCGACAGACATGTTTTCCTTCTTTCCTGTGACCGAGGCACTCGAGGCGACCGCAACTGAATTCAGCTCGAACACTCGCCTGAGAACCTCATTTGGGGTATCAACGAATGGCCTTGCGCGATCCTGGAGTGCCTTCCACACATCCTCGTCAATCCGTATCGTCGGCATATGTATTGTTGTTGCCAACGTATTGGTTGTTACGTCAGCATTGCAGATAATGCATCTCAGGGCGTGTTTTGTCAGCGCATTTATTGACTTAGTCCATGACTTAGTCTATTATTCCGCTATGGAAGTCAACATCCACGAGGCCAAAACCCACCTCTCTCGCCTGCTTGAGCGTGTCGCTATGGGGGAGGAAGTGGTAATCGCCAAAGCCGGAACTCCGGTAGCGAAGCTTATTCCAGTGAAATCGGCGCGGCCCAAGTTCAAGTTCGGCTCCGCAAAGGGGGAATTTGTTGTGCCCGACGACTTCAACGAGCCGCTTCCAAAGGAAATCGAGGACCTATTCTATAAGTGAGGGTCCTACTCGATACGCATACATTCCTCTGGGCCATAACTGATGCCGACAAGCTGTCGCTATTAGCGCGGCAGACGATTGCTTCTTCCGAACCCTTCTGGAGTACCGCCAGCATCTGGGAAGCACTGATTAAGGTGCAAGTCGGTAAGCTGCCGCTGCCCATACCTGCAGGTGATTACCTGACTTCAAAAATGTCAATCAATGGTGTCAGTGTCCTCCCAATCAAGCTAGAACACGTGCTGCGCGTTGAGGGTCTGGAGAGGCATCACCGCGACCCATTCGATCGCATGTTGATCGCGCAAAGCCTGGAAGAGCGCTGGCCAATCATTACCGCCGATCCCGTGTTCAAGGATTACCCAATCCGGGTAATCTGGTAACTTCATCTGTGCTCGTTTATTCCTTCATACCTGTGCAAGGAGCCCTAGCTCATAATGTCCGGTCTCAAACCGCTTGTCCTCATAATTCTTGACGGCTGGGGTTATCGAGCCGAAACCAAGGCCAATGCCATCGCTCTTGCCCGCAAGCCGGTGTATGACCGGTTGTTGCGCGAGTATCCAAACACGCTGATTCAGACCAGCGGCCCATCCGTGGGACTGCCTCAGGGTCAAATGGGAAATAGCGAGGTTGGTCACCTGAATATCGGGGCAGGGCGGGTGGTCCACATGGATTCGACCCGCATCGAGCTCATGATTCAGAACGGGGATTTGTTCCGTCACCCGGTGTTGCTCGGCGCCATGAAGAACGCGCGCGCCAATGGCCATCAGCTTCATTTGTTCGGCTTGGTTTCGGACGGTGGCGTCCATTCATATCAAACGCATCTCAACGTCCTCTTACGCATGGCGAAACAGAACGAGGTCGAGCGCGTCTTTGTGCACGCGTTCATGGACGGCCGTGACACGTTGCCTACCAATGGTGCGGGCTATCTTGAGCAACTTCAGCACGTCATGCGCGAGTACCAGACTGGCAAGATCGCCACCGTCAGCGGACGCTATTACGCTATGGACCGTGACCGCCGCTGGGAACGCATCGCGAAGGCGTATAGCGCGATGGTCTTTGGCGAGGCCGAAGGCGGCAAGTACACCGATGCCGTTCAAGGCGTGAAAGAGTCTTACAACAAAGGCGTGACCGATGAATTCATAATTCCTTTTGTTTGCACGGACCGCGGCGGTCAGCCGCTGACTACGATACGTGACGACGACTCATGCATTTGTTTCAACTTCCGCGCTGATCGTGTCCGCCAGATCACTCGCGCGCTCACACGGAACAGCGGTCTAAATGAGCAGGCCGGCCGCGACTTGCCGGGTGCTGAAGACCTTGACGCGACCATTCCTCGCGATCGCGTGCCCAAAAATCTGCATTACGTGTGCATGACGCAGTATGACAAGAAATTCAGCTTGCCAGCAGTCATTCCGCCAGAGTCGCTGAACAATATCCTCGCGAACGTCATGGGCCAGATGAACATGCGGAATCTGCGCGTGGCCGAAACGGAAAAATACGCACACGTCACGTACTTCTTTAATGGCGGAGTTGAACAGCCGTTTCCCGGAGAAGAACGTACGGTGGTGCCCTCACAGAAGGTGGCCACTTACGATTTACGGCCGGCGATGAGCGCCGCCGGAATCGCCGCCACCGTGGTGAAAGCAGTTGAAGATGGAACCTTCGATGTGATCATCGTCAATTTCGCGAACGCCGATATGGTTGGACACTCCGGCAAACTCGAGCCGACTATCAAAGCCGTGGAAACGGTGGACGCCTGCCTCGGGCGAATCGAAATCGCGGTGCGCGCCCAGGGTGGTGCCATGCTGATTACCGCTGACCACGGCAATGCCGAGATGATGGTCGACCCTACGACCGGAGGTCCTCACACTGCGCACACGACGAATCCTGTGCCGTTCATCGTCGTAGTCGAAAATTCCAAGCAGTTCACGTTAAAATCCGGCGGCTCATTGCGCGACATCTCACCCACGATTTTGGGAATGCTCAACGTTCCAGAACCGAAAGAAATGACCGGCTCGGATCTGCGAGTGAAGAACGCCTGATCCGAAATCGTTCAATGACCCGACAGCCCATGCGGAAGCTGCTCATTGTCACCTACCATCGGCTTGACCTATGGATCGCTCCTGCTTGGTTTTCGGAACGGCTTCGCGATGAGTTCTCAGAACTCCAGGTAGTTCAACTGAACTCGTACGAGAATGTTGGACAAGAAATCGCAGACGCGGAGATCATGTTCGGAATCTCGCTCCGGCCGGAACAATTCCTCGCCGCCCGGAAGCTGCGCTGGATTCACTCCCAGGCCGCTGCGGTGCATCAGTTTCTATTTCCCGAGCTGGTGAACAGTGACGTTATTCTCACCAATGCTCGCGACGTTCATGGCCCCGTGGTGGCTGAGCAGGTAATCGCGATGATGTTTGCCTTAGCGAGGCAAATCCCCGCGGCAGTGCGCTTTCAGCAGAAACATACGTGGGGGCAAGAAGCGATGTGGCGCGCAAGCTCGCGCCCGCGTGAACTTGCCGGCGCCACGGTAGGACTGGTGGGACTAGGAAGTATCGGACGAAATGTGGCGAAACGCGCCTCGGCCCTCGGGATGCGCGTGATCGCTGCGCGAGAACACCCGGAGAAAGAAAAACCGCAGAATGTCGACGAAGTTCTTCCTTCGTCGAAATTGTTAGATTTGCTGGCGCGATCGGATTACGTTGTCTTATCTACTCCGGTTACGCCGGAAACCACTGGAATGATCGGCGGCCAGCAACTGGCGGCTATGAAACCGGACGCTCGCCTGATCAACGTGGGCCGGGGCCCGTTGATAGACGAAGTAGCCCTCATCAATGCTCTACGGGCGCAAAAGATCGGAGGGGCGGCACTCGATGTGTTCAACCAGGAGCCCCTGCCATCAGATTCTCCGCTATGGGACCTCGAGAACCTGCTAATCACACCGCATACGGCGGGGATGAGCGATAACATGTGGGAACGCCACTATGCCCTGTTCTCGGAAAACCTGCGACGGTATTTCTCTGGCCAGCCGCTGCTGGGGCTGGTGAACAAGCACGGCGGATACTGACCGCCGTAATGCGCAGTTGCGTCAATCCATAGCAGTCGCGTGCTAGACTCCCGTTAAAGCAAAATGCGCATTCTCACTCGCTACATTCTCGGTGAAGTCACGTCACACGCGCTCATTGGGACAGCGATCTTTACCTTCGTGATTTACACGAAGGAACTCGGCCAAATTCTCGAACTGATAGTGCGCAACAGCGCACCGCTGCCGAGCGCGATTGAGCTATTTTTGCTCATCATTCCAGAGGCGCTGACGATTACGCTCCCGGCGGGCGTACTCATCGGCATCCTGATCGGACTCAGCCGTCTTGCTGCAGACAGCGAGATTACGGCCATGAAAGCCAGCGGTATCGGGATTGGAAGTTTCCTGCGAATACTTTCGATCTTCTTCATCGCTGCCTGGCTTCTGGCGCTGGGCAACAGTCTTTATCTCGCGCCTCGATCGCAACAGGCCCTCAATCATCTGCAGGAGAAGCTGAAGGGGTCACAGGTTTCGTTCGAAGTGCAGCCTCGCGTGTTTTACGAAGGCTTTCCGAAAATGGTGCTCTACGTCCATGACGTGAAGAGCGCCCAGGGCGCTGCGATCTGGCAAGGCGTTTTTCTGGCCGACACCACCAACCCATCCGCTCCGAAGGTGACGCTGGCGGAAAAAGGAATCCTGGTCGGCGAAGGAAAGAACACGCTGCACTTGCATTTGATTAACGGCTCGTCGCATGAGACCGACCCAGCCATGCCTGACAAGTACCAGATCTCCACGTTTAGGGAGACTGACTTGCCGATCTCGCTGCCAGAGTCGGCGGCGGCAGCCAAAGACCAACCTCCGGCATCGATTTCAGAGGTCCCCACATTCGCGCTGGGGACTTTCGCGCGAACCGGGAAAAACCCACTCCTCGCTCGTTGGTATTGGATCGAGTTTTACCGGCGCTTTGCGCTGCCCACAGCCTGCATCGTGCTCGCGCTGGTGGGATTCCCGCTCGGGCTCTCGGCAAAAAAGGGCGGTAAGTCGGCAGGCTTCGTGCTCACGATTGTGCTGGTCTTCGCCTATTACTTCTTATCGCTATTTGGCGTCTCTTTGGCGAGGCAAGGCAAAGTATCGCCTGCAGTGGGTGTCTGGCTGGCAGATGTCGCATTTCTCGCAGGTGGCGCGTTTCTGTTATGGCGCTCGGAGCGGCGCCCGTTTGAAATTGCGCTTTTAAAAGGAGGTTGGGCATCGTTGAAGGCGAGCTTCGGTGGCGGGACCCTGCTGTTGCCGACCGCCCCCTCCGAAAACGCCTTCGAGCGCCATAACAGAAA
>Ga0102924_1001022_pt1 | contig 33051 bp, 29 predicted proteins | sample PaiPotPPM11metaG_FD_80116 | JGI IMG/M metagenome (GOLD analysis project Ga0102924, IMG submission 80116) | Iron sulfur acid spring bacterial and archeal communities from Banff, Canada, to study Microbial Dark Matter (Phase II) - Paint Pots PPM... ...
CCCCGGTTTCGGGCGCGGAGTTCTCGGGCGCCGAGCCCACCCCGGTCTCGGCCACCCTCGCGGCGAACGAAGCGCTGGCCGCCCGGCGGCGCCGGGGACAGCCGGTGCTACCGCTGGCGTTCGGAGAGGCGGGCCTGCCCGTCCCCGAAACGCTACGTGCCGCGCTAGCCGCGGCCACCTCGAGCAACAGCTACGGCCCGGTGGCCGGGCTGGAGGCGCTGCGCTCGGCTGCGGCCGGGTACTGGCAGCGGCGCGGGCTGGCCACGAGCGCGGGTTCGGTCGTGTGCGGTCCGGGCAGCAAGCCGTTGCTGTTCGGCCTGCTCCTGGCGATCGGCGCGGACGTAGCCGTGCCCCGGCCGAGCTGGGTCAGCTACGCCGCGCAGGCCAGCCTGATCGGCGTGCGCCCGCACTTCGTGCCCGCCGCGCCCGGCGAGGGCGGGATCTGCGACCCGGCCCGGCTCGCCGACGCCGTCACGGAGGCCCGGGCGGCCGGGCGGGAGATCCGCTCGGTGGTGGTCACGCTGCCCGACAACCCGACCGGCCGGCTGCCCCGACCCGAGACCGTGCGGGCGTTCTGCCAGGTGGCCGCCGAGCACGACCTGATCATCATCTCCGACGAGATCTACCGCGACCTGGTGCACGATCCCGCCACGCCGGTGCTGAGCCCGGCCGCGGTCGCCCCGCAGCGGACCGTGATCACCACGGCGCTGAGCAAGAGCTTCGCGCTCGGCGGCTGGCGGATCGGGGTGGCCCGGCTGCCCGAAGGGCCGCTCGGCTCCTGGCTGCGCGGCGAGCTCGTCGGCATCGGCAGCGAGATCTGGTCCGCGCCCGCGGCGCCCATCCAGCAGGCCGCGGCGCTGGCCTTCAGCGAGCCGCCGGAGCTGACCGAGCGGGTATCGCGGAGCCGGTCGCTGCACGCTTCCGTCTGCCGGGCGGTGGCCGGCATCTGCGAGGACGCCGGGCTGGAGGTCCCGGCTCCGCAGGCGGCGTTCTATGTCTATCCGGACTTTGAACCGTGGCGGGCGCACCTGGCCCGCCGGCACGGCGTCACGACCGCCGCGGGCCTGGCCGGGCTTCTGCTGGAACGCTACGGCGCCGGCACCCTGCCCGGCGGCGCGTTCGGCGAGCGCGCCTCGGCGCTGCGGCTGCGGCTGGCCACCGGCCTGCTCTACGGCGACCGCGACGACCAGCAGGAGGCCGCCCTGGCCGCGGCCGACCCGCTCGCGCTGCCCTGGATCGCCGACGAGCTCACCCGGCTGGAGGACGTCCTCACCGAGCTAGCTCCCCGTTAGCTCACCGGCACCCCGGCCGAGCCCCGTTCCCGCCTCCCGGGGCAGGTCTTTGCCTGCCCCAGGAGCGGGTGCCGACGCGTGACGGCACCCGCGTCGCCTCGGCCGCCAAGTGACTCCCCGCCCGCTCCGGCGTAGCGTGGTGAGCGGACCCGGGCGGTGTCGTGAAGAGCCGGCCACAGAGGGTGCGATCCGGCCACCCGGGCGGGCGGCAGGCCTAGCGTTGCGGTTCCCTCTCAGACACCCCGGGTCCACCAAGCGCGCTCCGGGGGCCGGTGGCGATCGGGGCGCGGTGCGCCAGGGCGATGATCCCGCCGGTCATCAGGATCAGCGACGTGACCGCGCCCGCGACCCCGGCCGGGCTGCTGGTGAACTGTTCGTGCAACCAGAAGTGGGCGATGCCGATCGAGACCAGCGGGTCCGTGGCGGTGATCACGGCCAGGACCGGCGCGATCAGGGTGCCTTGCTGGAAGGCGTTCTGGTTGAGCAGGAAGCCCAGCGGGCCGAACACGGCCAGGGCGTAGATCGGCCACGTGCTGAGCAGGTGGGCCAGGCCGCCCACGTTGGCCGTGAGGAGCTTGACCAGGAACGCCGACACACCGTAGGCGATGCCGCACGCGAGCGCGAGCGCCAGCGGCCGCACGTGCCGGTTCAGCCTCGACAGGGCCAGGCAGCCCGCCACCGCGGCGGCGAGCCCGGCGGCCAGCGGGAGCACGGCGGGCAGGCTGACCGCGGACTGGCCGCCGGACGGGCGGGCGATGCCCAGGAAGCCGGCGACGCCGGCCGCGCAGGCCACCACGCCGGTGAGAATGACCGGATCCCACCGTTTCCGCGCATATGAGCTGATCATCGAGGCGAAGACCAGGTCACAGACCAGGATCGGCTCCACGAGCGCGAGCGGCCCGAAGTGCAGCGCGATGACCTGCAGGACGAAACCGCCCAGGTCGGCACAGATGCCTGCGACCCAGAGCGGCTGGCGGGCCAGGTCGACCAGCAGGCGGGGCGACAGCGCGCGGCGGCTGGCCACGCGTTTGGTGCTGCTCTGCTCGACGACCGCCGAGAGTCCGAACACAAGTGCGGCCGCCAGCGCCGTCACCGTGGCGATGAACGCGAACACGCGCCTGTTCTGCCCCCCTGTCCGCCGGCACCCCCCGGGCGCCGCCTGGAACGTGGGCCTAGTCGTACCCATACCCGCGGTGTCTCAGTGGTTCGGCCCGCCGGCGCGGGGTGGGGCGGCCCGGGCGGCTCCGGGCGGCCCGCGGGGCGGCTAGCTGGCGGTGCTGGTGTCCGGCGTGACCAGGCCGGTCTCGTAGGCCAGGACGACCGCCTGAGCCCGGTCGCGGAGGGCGAGCTTGGCGAAGATGCGGGCGACGTGGGTCTTCACCGTGGCTTCGCTGAGGGTCAGCGCGGCGGCCAGTTCGGAGTTGGACAGGCCGCGGCCCATGAGCGTCAGCACTTCCGTTTCCCGCGGGGTCAGGCTGGTCAGGTCGCGGTGGATGACCGGGCCGCCTGGGTCCCGTTCGCGGCCGCTGCAGGCGAACTTCTCGACCAGCCGGCGGGTGATCGACGGGGCCAGGAGCGCGTCGCCGGTGCCGACCAGGCGGACCGCGGCGGCGAGGTGCGCGGGGGTGACGTCCTTGAGCAGGAAGCCGCTGGCTCCGGCGGCGAGGGCTTCGTACACGTAACGATCGAGGTCGAAGGTGGTCAGCATGATCACCCGGCATTCCGGGAGCTGCTCGGCGATCCGCCGGGTGGCCTGCAGGCCGTCGACGTTCGGCATCCGGATGTCCATCAGCACCACGTCGGGCCGGAGCCGGCGCGCCTGCGCCAGGGCCTCGGCTCCGTCGGCGGCCTCCCCGACCACGGTGATACCGCGGGCGGTAAGGATCATGCGGAAGCCGGCGCGGACTAGGTCCTGATCGTCGGCGATGAGCACCCGGGGCGCCGGAGCCGGCCCGGACCCGGTGGCGCCGGGTTCCGTCATGGCGGGTCCAGCGGGATGCGGGCCCGGACCCGGTATCCGCCGCCCAGGCGCCGCCGGGCGTCCAGGTCACCGCCGTACACCGCGACACGCTCCCGGAGCCCGAGCAGGCCGCGGCCGGTACCGGGCCCGGCGCCGTTCTCCTGGCCCGCGCCCGGCCCGCCGGTGACCGCGCCGGCGCCGGTGAGCACGCTCGGCCCGGTGTTCAGCACCTCGACGCGCAGGGACCGGTCGGCATAGCGGATGGCGACCTCGGCCTTGGCCTGGTTGCCGTGCTTGAGCGCATTGGTCAGCGCCTCCTGCACGATCCGGTAGGCGGCCAGGTCGATGCCGGCGGGCAGCGGGCGGGGCTGACCAGAGATCCGGACGTCGACCGGGAGGCCAGCGAACGCGATCTTGTCGATCAGCGGGCTCAGCCGGCTCAGGCTGGGCTGGGGGGACAGATCCTGCTCCTCCTCGCCGCCGGGAGAAGGCGCGAGCAGGCCCAGCAGGTGGCGCAGTTCGGTCATCGCGCCGCGGCCCGCGTCGTCCACCGCACGCAGCGCCTGGGCCGCTTGCGGCGGTAGGGCCGACTCGGGCATCGCCGTGGACAGCACCTCGCGCGCCGCCGACGCCTGGACCACCATCAGGCTGACGTTGTGGCTGACGATGTCGTGCAGCTCCGTGGCGATCCTGGCCCGTTCGGCGTCCACCGCGGTCCGCGCGGCGTTCTCACGTTCTTGATCTCCGAGCCGGCTCCGGTCCCGGCTGGCGGTGCGATGCAGGCGGCGGAGCCGGGCCAGCGCGAGCCCCAGGCCCGCGGCGCACGCCGCCGCCAGCGCGGCGATCAGCCAGGCGGCCCAAGACGCTCCCACGCTCTTGAGCATGGCATCCGGGCACCGCAGCGTGCATCCATCGCCAGTGGCACGCGGCCTACATCACCAGGATGACCCGGGTCCGAGGTTGCACCGGGAGGCTGACGCGACGGCCTGCCACCTCGTCTTAACGTCCGTGGCATGAAGACCGAAAACGACACGGCGCAGGTAGTCGTCCAGCTCGACGACGTGCGGAAGGCGTATGCCGCCACGGCCGCGCTCGACGGGGTCTCGCTGCGGATCCGCCGGGGTGAGGCGGTCGCGGTGATGGGGCCGTCGGGCTGCGGTAAGTCCACGATGCTCAACATGGTCGCCGGCCTCGACCGGCCCACTTCGGGATCGGTGCTGGTGCACGGCGAGGATCTGGGCCGGCTGGACGAGAAGGGGCTGGCCCTGTTCCGCCGCAAGCGGATCGGGATCATCTTCCAGTTCTTCAATCTGCTGGACGACCTGTCGGCCCTCGACAACGTCGCGCTGGCCGGCCAGCTCGCCGGGATCACCGCGGCGCAGGCGCGCCGGCGGGCCCTTGAACTGCTCGACGAGCTCGGCATCGCCGGCCGCAAGGACGCCTACCCCGGAGTGCTCAGCGGCGGCGAACGGCAGCGGGTCGCGGTGGCCCGGGCGCTGATGAACCGCCCGGCGATGCTGCTGGCCGACGAGCCGACCGGGGCACTGGACAGCCGCAGCGGCGAGCAGGTGATGGACCTGCTCATCGACCTGAACCAGATCGGGCAGACGCTGCTGATGGTGACGCACGACCAGCACCTGGCCACGCGCTGCGCCAGCCGCGTGGTCACGCTGTCCGACGGCAAGGTCGTGCGCGAGGTCAGCCTGGAGCGGGCGTCATGAGCGCCGTATGGGTGGCCGCGCGCGGCGCGGTCCGGCGGCGCCGCCTTCAGACGGTCGTCATCGGGCTCATCGTGTTCGTCTCCGCGGCGACGATCGTGATCGCCCTCAGCCAGATCGCCGCCTCGGCCAACCCGTTCGGCAGCGCCTTCGCCAGCCAGAACGGCGCTCACTTGGTGGCGGCGTTCGACTCCGCCCAGGTATCTGATGCCCGGCTGCGGCAGACCGCGCGGCGGCCCGGGGTGACGGCCACGGCCGGGCCGTTCGCCGAGGCCACCGTCGACGTCACCACCGTTACCGGGTATCACCCCCAGGCTCCGGGTCCGGGTGCGGCTCCGGCCCCGCCCAGCCCGGTCCAGGCGGGTCCGCTGACCGTGGCAGGCCGGGCCGGGCCGGGCGGCCCGGTGGATCGCCTGGACCTGTGGCTGGGCCACTGGGCCACCAGACCCGGGCAGATCGTGGTGGACCTGCCCTCCACCCGCCAGGTCGGCCCGCAGTTCCTCGGCTCGTCGGTGGAGCTGTCCAGCGGCCAGAAGCTGACCGTGGTCGGTGTCGCCTACAGCGTGAGCCAGTCCGCCGGCGCCTGGGTCGCGCCGGACGGGATCACGGCGCTGCACCCCGATGCCACCCAGATGCTCTACCGCTTCGCCAGCGCCGCCACCACCGCCGACATCAGCCAGGACCTGGCCGCGGTCACCGCCGGGCTGCCTCGCGGCTCCCTGGTCTCGGCCCACTCCTACCTCGCCACCGAGCAGGCCTACACCACCGGACTGGGCATCTACGTCCCGCTCCTGCTGGCCTTCGGCGTCCTCGCCCTGGCCGTGGCCGTCGTGATCGTGGCCAACGTGATCAGCGGCGCGGTCATATCCGGCTACCGCCACATCGGCATCCTGAAAGCCACCGGCTTCACCCCGAACCAGGTCACCGCCGTCTACCTGGTCATGATCGGCATCCCCGCGCTGATCGGCTGCGTCCTGGGCGTGGCCGCTGGCACCGCCCTGGCCGTCCCGTTCGCCGGCCTCGCCCAGCAGGGTCTCGGGTCGCCGGGCTCCGCGATCAGCCCGCTGGCCGACGTCGTCACCCTGGCCGGCCTGCTGGCCGTGGTCGTCGTGACCGCGCTCGGCTCCGCGCTGCGCGCGCGCCGGCTCCCGGCCGCACAGGCGATCAGCGCCGGCAGCGCCCCGGCGGCCGGCCGCGCCGTGCGGGTCCAGCGCCTGCTGGCCGGCACCCGGCTGCCCCGCGCGGTCAGCCTGGGCCTGGGACTGCCGTTCGCCCGCCCGGCCCGCACCGCCCTGACCCTGGCCGCCGTCGTCCTCGGCGTGCTGACCGCCACCATGTGCACCGGCCTGACCAGCACCGCGATCAGCTACGGAAACCTGGAGGAAGGCCACGGTTCCCACCAGGTCACGGTGACAACCAGCCAGGCCCGCCAGGGGCCGGCCGCCCCGGCGCCAAGCACGGCGGCGACCCAGGCCCTGCTGCAGTCCCTACCCGGCGCCGCCCACGTCGACGCCAGCCTGGAAACCGGCGTCCGGCTGGTCGGCTCCACCCAGAGCATCTTCGTCAACTTCGTCCGCGGCACTACCAACCTGGGCGGCCCCATCGTCAAGGGACACTGGATCGACGGGCCCGACCAGGCCGTGGCCCCGCCAGGATTCCTCGCCAAGCAAGACGTGGCTATCGGCAGCCACCTGACGCTGGACATGGGCGGCAAGCCGGTCACCCTGACCATCGTCGGGGAGACCTGGGCCGGCAGCGACACGATCGATGCCAGCTGGCAGGCCCTGACCGCCCTCGCGCCCGCCCGGCAGGCCAACAGCTACGCCGTCCAGCTCAAGAGCGGCGCCAGCGTCAGCGCCTACATCGCCGCGGTCCGCAAGGCCGACCCCGGCCTCGACCCGTCGGCGAACGACAAGATCAACGCTGGCACCGAGGTCGTCGCCACCTCCGCGACGCTGTTCACCGTGCTGCTGGTCATCGTCGCCGCGCTGGGCGTGTTCAACACCGTCGTGCTCAGCACCCGCGAGCGCCGCCGCGACCTCGGCATGCTCAAGTCGATCGGGATGACCCCCCGCGAGGTGACCGCGATGATGGTCGTCTCCATGGCCGAGCTCGGCGTCCTGGGCACGCTGATCGGCCTGCCGCTGGGAATCGCCGCCCACCGCCTGGTGATATCGGCCATCACCCACGCGTCGTACATCATCCCGCCCGCGTACATGATCGACGTCTGGAGCGCGGCCCTCGTCGGCGCGCTGGCCTTCTCCGGCCTGGTCATCGCGGTCCTCGGCGCGTTCATCCCGGCCCGCTCCGCGGCCCGGCTCACGATCGCCACCGTTCTGCACAACGAATAACGCGCGGGCCTCAGCCGCCGCTCTCCCGCAGCAGGGACAGGACGCCCGCCCGGCTGGTGTCGCTGGCCGGAACCTGGACGACCAGGACGAGGCGGGGCTGGTCGACGAGCCGGAGCTGGAACATCTCCAGCCCGATCAGCCCGGCCTCGGGGTGCCGGACGGCGATGGTCGCGGGCCGGAAGTAGCGAACCGGGTATTCGGCCCACCAGTCCCGGAACTGCGGGCTGGCCTCCGTCAGCGCGGCCACCAGCTCCGTGAAGCGCGGGTCGCCGGGGTGACGGCCGACCGCCGTGCGGAACTGGCTGAGCACCGCCCGGGCGGCCGAATCCCAGCGGACCATGCGGGCGCGATTGTCCGGGTCGGTGAACATCATCCAGAGCATGTTGCGCCGGCCGGCGGGCAGCGTGCCAGGGTCGTGCCGGACCCGGGCGTAGGCGCGGTTCCACACCAGGTAGTCGAAGTGCTCGTCAAAGACCGAGGCGGGGCTGGGTGCCTGGGCGTCGACCAGGCGCTGCAGGCGGGGCAGCAGGTCACCGGCCGCCGCCGAGGGCTCGGGGGGCGGCAGCCCGGCCAGTTCCCGCAGGTGGCGGTGCTGGTCGTCGGTCAGCAGCAGGGCCCGGGCCAGCGCGTCGATGACCTGGGGTGAGGCGGAGATGTCCCGGCCCTGCTCCAGCCACGTGTACCAGGTGACCCCGACCCCGGAGAGCTGGGCGACCTCCTCCCGGCGCAGCCCCGGGGTCCGGCGCCGGCCGGACGCGCTGCCGTCGGGCAGGCCGACGTCGCCGGGGGTCAGCCGGGTCCGGCGGGCGCGCAGGAACGCGGCCAGCTCGGTGCGCCTGGTCGGTCGCGTTAGCGGGTTTGGGCCGATCAAGCTGCCGTCCTCGCTGCCACCGGAATCGCCGCGCCGTGCCGGGCAGGATCAGTACCAGGATAGGTACCAGCATTCAGGTTAGCCTGCCGTTACTCCGCCGGGGAGACCGAGACGAAGGAGACGGCTATGACCGACGGGCTGGTGCTGCCGCCGGGGGCGGGACGCGCGATCCAGGGGGCCGGCATGACCCTCAAGGTCGGCGCGGACCAGTCCGGGGCGTGGTCTGCGTTCGAGACGGAGGTCACGCCCGGCTTCGACGTCGGCGCGCACCTGCACCACAACGCCGAAGAGTTCTTCTACATCCTCGACGGCGAACTCGACCTGCTCGCCTTCGAGCCGCGGGCCAGGACCGCGGGTGACTGGCAGAGCTGGCAGTCGGCCTCCGGCGCACGGGTCATGCGCGGCGGCCCGGGCTCCGCGATGTTCGTGCCGGCCGGGTGCCCGCACGCGTTCGCCAACCCGGGCACCGCGCCGGCCCGCATGCTGTTCCTGGTCTCCCCGCCCGGCCACGAGCGCTATCTGGACGAGATCGGCGAGGCGATCGGCCGGGGCGGCCCGCCGGACCCGGCGGCGATCGCCGAGATCCGGGCCAGGCACGATATCCACCAGCTCACCCCCATGACCGTCGGGCGGCCGCGTTAGCCACTCCCGGGCCCGGCCACCGCGGGAAGGCTGGAGGGAGCCGGTACGTTAGCGCTGAGGTAATCGGTTTCGGGAGGTGAGGGTGACCATGGCGCTGCCGTATGACTCCGCACCGAAGTTCGCGGACTATGCCCACCCGGAGATGCTCGTCACGACCGAGTGGCTGGCCGAGCATCTCGACGACCCCGGGCTGGTCGTGGCCGAGTCCGATGAGGACGTTCTGCTGTATGAAACCGGCCATATCCCGGGCGCGGTCAAACTCGACTGGCACACCGAGCTCAACGACCCGCAGACCCGCGACTACGTCGACGGCTCGGGCTTCGCCCGGCTGATGTCAGAGAAGGGCATCACCCGGGACACCACCCTGGTCCTCTACGGCGACCGGAACAACTGGTGGGCCGCGTACGCGCTGTGGGTGTGCACCCTGTTCGGGCACCCAGACCTGCGGCTGGTCGACGGCGGGCGGGCCAAGTGGATCGCCGAGGGCCGCCCGCTCAGCACCGAGGTACCGCAGCGGCCCCGGACGGACTACCCGGTCGTCGAGCGGGACGACAGCCGAATCCGGGCGTTCCGCGACCAGGTCGTGGCCCATCTCGGACGGCCGCTGATCGACGTACGCTCGCCCGGCGAGTACTCCGGCGAACTCCTGCACATGCCCGACTACCCGCAGGAGGGCGCGGTTCGCGGCGGCCACATCCCGGGCGCCAGGAACGTCCCCTGGGCGCGCGCGGCCGCCGACGACGCGACGTTCCGCACCCGCAAGGAACTCGAGGCGATCTACTCCGGCGAGGTCGGGCTGCGCCCGGACGACGACGTGGTCGTCTACTGCCGGATCGGCGAGCGGTCCAGCCACACCTGGTTCGTGCTGCAGTACCTGCTGGGCTTCCCGAACGTGCGCAACTACGACGGGTCCTGGACCGAGTGGGGGAACTCGGTGCGCGTGCCCATCACCCGGGGCGATCAGCCGTGACCACAGGCACGCTGCATCCGCGGCTGCAGGAGATCGCCGAGGACTTCGGCGCTGTCCCGGACCGGGAACGACTCCAGCTCCTGCTGGAGTTTTCGCAGGAGCTGCCGCCCCTGCCCGACCGGTACGCCGAGCACCGCGACCTGCTCGAGCAGGTGCCAGAGTGCCAGTCGCCGCTGTTCCTGGCGACCGAGATGGACGACGACGGCACCGTGCACCTGTTCTTCGACGCCCCGCCGGAGGCGCCGACCACCCGCGGCTTCGCGGGCATCCTGCACGCGGGGCTGGACGGGCTGGGCGCGCAGGAGATCCTGGACACGCCGGGCGAATTCTCCAGCCAGCTCGGCCTGCACGACCTGGTCAGCCCGCTGCGGCTGCGCGGCATGGCCGCGATGCTGGCCCGGATCAAGCGTCAGATACGCGAGCAGCAGGAGCGGACTGCACGTCCCGCCGGGTAATGGCCAAGAACGCTACCAGGCACGCGATCGCGATCGTGAGGACCAGGGCAACGCGTCCGTCCCCCCAGCCCAGCCCGCTTACGCTGGTGGGCTTGCCCACCCAGTCGGCGAACGACGCGCCGAGCGGACGGGTGATCACGTACGCGAGCCAGAACGAGAGGATCGGGTTCCAGCCGAGCCACCGGTACCCGACGGCGGGGATGATGATGATCACGGCAAACAACGCCATGGAGTTGCCGTACCCCAGGTGGAAGCTGTACGCCGTGAGGTCCCCCAGCGCGGTACCCATCGCGAAGGTCGCCACCACGGCCGCCCAGTAGAACGCCTCGCGGCGCGCGGTGTCGATGCTATGGATCGAGAGGGTCCGCTCGGTCCGCTGCCAGGTCACGAAGACAGCGATGAGCACGACAGCATACAGAGCGGTTGACGCGATGTAGGGGACGCCGAAGCCGACGTGCAGCACGTCCGCGCACATGGTGCCGAACACGCCGACCATGACGACCGCGAACCAGTAGGTCCAGGCCAGGTAGCGGCGCATGGAGAACTGCAGCGCCAGCGCGACCACGAACCCGATGAACCCGAGGCCCACCGCGGGCACCGGATGGATCCGGTGCACGAGATAGTCCGAGGTCGCCTCGCCCATGGCCGTGGACAGGCCCTTGATGACCCAGAAGTAGACGGTGATCTCCGGAACCCGGAGAGCACCGCGGGAGACCAACCCCGGGGAGCGGGCGCCACCGGGCCGACTGGCGGCATGCCGCGGTACTCCCGCAGCGCCCGCGCTCCTAGACGCCATGGCTGAAGATTACATATTCCGCCCCGCCGCGCGGGCCCGGGCCGGCGGGATCCGCGGCGGTCATTACCGACTGTTTACCTCGTGGCACCGGGCTGACGTCAGCCCGCGGCCGCGGCGGCCTCGGCGATCATCCCCGCCGCAAGCAGACGTTCCTCGCTTCCCCATTCGGACACGAGCTGGAGACTGGCCGGCAGCGGACCGCGCGCCGGGACGGGCAGGGCCAGCGCGGGCACGCCGGCCAGGTTGACCGGCATCGTGCAGCGTGACTCGAGGAGTTCGTCCGCGCGGTCCAGCACGGGCGGCAGGATCGTCAGCGTCGGCATGGCCAGCAGGTCGAAGCGGGCCAGCAGGGCGGTCAGCGCGTCGCGCCAGGCGGCCCGGGCCTGCGACGCCTCGGCCATCGTGGCCGGGGTGACCTGACGCCCGGCGTCCAGCCGCCGGGCCACGTCGGGCGACAGGCGGGCGGCGTCGTGGTCGAACAGCTCCCGGTTGGCCTGGTAGGACTCGGCCACGAGCAGCGGCCCGGTCCACCTCGTCGCGGTGAGCCAGTCGCCGGGGTCGACGTCGCTCACCTCCCAGGAGGTCTTGCGCAGCGCGTCGGTTATCGCGTCGTCGACCTCGGGCGCGGCGGGGACGCGCACCCGGCCCACCCGGAGCGCGCCGTTCGCCTCGGCCACGGCGAAGCCAGGCTCCAGCAGCCGCATGCCCTCGATCAGCCCGGCCACGTCGGCCGCCATCGGCCCCACGGTGTCCAGGCTGGGGGCCAGCGCGCGGACGCCCGCCACCGGGATGCGCCCCCAGGTGGTCTTCAGCCCGCTGATCCCGCAGCACGCCGCGGGGATGCGGATCGACCCGCCGGTGTCCGTGCCGTACGCCACGCGGGCCTGTCCGGTGGCCACCGCGACGGCCGAGCCGCTGGACGATCCCCCCGGCGCCCGCCCGGCGTCCAGCGGGTTGACCGGCGTGCCGAACCACGGGTTGATCCCGGTGACCCCGAGCGCCAGCTCGTGCAGGTTCGCCTTGCCCACCACCTGGGCGCCCGCGGCCCGCAGGCCGGCCAGGCAGGTCGCGTCGTCCGACGCCGGGACCGCGGCCTCGGCCAGGACCCGCGAGCCCGCCGTGGTCGGCAGGCCCGCCACGTCGATCAGGTCCTTGACCGCCACCCGGGGCCCCGGTCCCGAGACGGGACAAGTCGTGATGAACGTAGCCGACACGTTGCCTCCCGGGCCTAGCGGATGACCAGCATATTCGGGTGGACCTAGCTCCACCCGCAGTTCGGGGCTCAGCGCCCCTGCGGGCCGGCCGCCCGCCGGGCAGACTGGTCCCGTGCGCGTTGTCATCGCCGAAGACCTGTTCCTGCTGCGCGACGGGCTGACCCGGATGCTCGAGGCGCACGGCCTGGAGATCGCCGCCGCGGTGGACAACGGCGATGACCTGCTGAGCGCGGTCGCCGGGGAGCGGCCCGACGTAGCCATCGTGGACGTCCGCCTGCCGCCGACGTTCACCGACGAGGGACTGCGCGCCGCGCTGGCCGCCCGCAGCCGGCAGCCCGCTCTGCCGGTGCTGGTGCTCTCGCAGTACGTCGAGCAGCTTTACGCACGCGAACTGCTGGCCGACGGCAGCGGCGGGATCGGCTACCTGCTCAAGGACCGGGTGTTCGACAGCGCCCAGTTCGTCGACGCGGTCCGCCGGGTCGCCGCGGGCGGCACGGTCATGGACCCGGAAGTGATCTCCCGCCTGCTGGCGCGCAACTCCGGCGACGACGCCGTGGCCGGGCTCAGCCCGCGCGAGCGCGAGGCGCTCGGGCTGATGGCCGAGGGGCGCTCCAACGCCGCCATCGCCCAGCGGATGGTGATCACCGAGCGGGCCGTGGCCAAGCACACGGCGTCGATCTTCCAGCGGCTCGGCCTGCAGCCCTCCGACGACGACAACCGGCGGGTGCTGGCCGTGCTGGCCTACCTCGGCCGCTGACCGCCCGGACGCCGCTGGGGCGGGCCCTGGCGGGCCCGCCCCAGCGATTTTCGCCAGGATCTCCTCGGCGCCGGTCAGCCTGGGTTGATCGGCGTCACGGTGCTCGGGTGGCGCTTGGCGAACGACATCACCGAGTCCGTCCTGATCGCCTTCCAGAGCTGCGCGGCGACCCGGGGCAGGAGATGCACCGGCTCGTTCCCGCCGGAGTGCGGCGAGCCGGTGGTGGGCACGTCGATCGACACCCCGTCCGAGCCCTGCAGGTGACCCAGGCTCAGCGCCAGCGACTCGAGCTGCGAGTTGGTGAAACTGCTGTCCACGCTCACCGCGTTCACCACGGCATTGAGCACATGGAAGTCGGTTCCCACGAAGTAGCGTTCCGCGGCAATCTTGCGCAGAATAGCCCGGAACAGGTTTTCCTGGAGCTGCATGCGGCCGACTTCGCTGACCATGGGCTGCCGCACGTAGGCCAGGGAGTTCGCTCCGGTAATGTGGTTGATCCCCTCGTGGAAATGGAAACCGAGGCTTTCGGTCGAATACGGCACGAGGACGTAGACACCGTCCATCGAGGCCACGACTTGCTGCAGTCCGGAGTACGTGATCCGCGAGTAGTGCTCGATGCGGACGTCGGTGAGCTGCTCGAGCGTCTCGATCATCAGCGACGGGCCGCCCAGCGCGAGCGTGTCGCCCAGCCGCTGCTGGCCGTGGCCCGGCACCTGGACGATCACGTTGGCCGGGAACGAGATCACGGCCCCGCCCTGATGGTTCGCGTTGAGGTGGAGCAGCTCGATCAGGCCGGTCGGGCCGTTCACGCCCACCATCTCGCCGGAGGAGGTGAGCAGCACGTTCATGCCGCCCAGCGGGGCCGGCTGGTGGGCCGCGGTCAGCGCGGCGACGTGGATCCGGGCCACGCTGCCGACCTCGTGGTTGAGATACAGATACCCGCCGCCGACCACCGCGCCGGCCACCACGGCCAGGCTGGCGCCGACCGAGATCACGACCCGCTTCAGCCGTCGGTGCCGCTTCTGCTTGGGCGGCGGCCCCAGCGGCTCAGTCCCGCGGGCCTCCTCGGCCTGCCGGGTGAAGAAATCGTGTACGGACGTGTCGGACATTGCCAGTTTCCCCCCAAGCTCTAATGTCTGGACGCTGTCGTCGATATTTTCAAGCCATTTCTTGCATCTACTTAGCGCACTTCTAAGACCACGCAGAGTAATGTAGCGGACGCGGCGGACGCATGCCAGCGAGTGCGCCGCGCAAGTCGCTGGGTCGGCGAATTAATGGGGGAAATACGTGAGTAACGGTGCGCTGTGTGACAGTATGCCGCCGCGCCAGGCTGAAATGGCTCGCATCCGGCAGCGAATGAGCCGGACGTCGGTGGAACTCAGCTATGACATCTTCACCTGGGTGTGCGGCCTGCTGGTGGCCGCGTGGGTCACCCGGGACGTCGCGGCCACGTCGGTCCTGCCGTACTTCGGCGTACGCGCGGCCGCGGCGGTCTGCGTCCTGTCCCCCGCGTCCGGGCTGCTCGCCGGGCTCTACCGCAGCCGCCATCAGCGCGGCAGCCTGCACGAGGTCGTCGGCGTCAGCATGGCGGCCCTCGGGACCTGCGCCTCGCTCGGGGCGCTGACCGAGTTTCTGATCCCCGGCCAGCAGTCGCCGCTGGCCACCGTGGCGGGCGGGGCGGTGTTCGCGGTGCTCGCCATGCTCGGCGCGCGCTACGTCCTGTTCGCGGTCCGGCAGCGCATCCGCACCCCCGCGTCGGCCACGCCCGCGGTGAAGATCATCGTCTTCGGGGCGGGCGCGGCGGGCACTCAGTTAACGCATAGCCTCGTCTCGCAGCCGGATTCCGAGTACCGGCCGGTGGCGTTCCTCGACGACGACCCGGCCAAGCGCCGGCTGCGGATCTACGGCGTGCCGGTCCTGGGCGACCGCACCGCGATGGCTCAGGCCGCGGCCACGACCGGCGCGACCGTGCTGGTCATCGCCATCGCGCGGGCCAGCGGCACCGCGATCCGCGATCTCACCGCGCAGGCCGAGCGCTGCGGCCTGATCCCGAAGGTCATCCCGTCGATCGCCGAGTTGCTCAGCGGGGTCGCGCGCATCGAGGGGGTGCGCGACCCGCGGATCAGCGACCTGCTCGGCCGCAGGCCGGTGCAGACCGACGTAGCGGCGGTCGCCGGGCACTTCGCCGGGAAGCGGATCCTGGTCACCGGGGCCGGCGGGTCCATCGGGTCCGAGCTGTGCCGCCAGCTGCACCGCTTCGGCCCGGCCGAGCTGATCATGCTGGACCGGGACGAGTCGGCGCTGCACGCCGTCCAGCTCGACCTGCACGGGCGCGCGCTGCTCGACGCCGACGGGTCGGTGCTGGCCGACATCCGCGACCCGCGCCGGGTCCGGCAGGTATTCGGGCAGTTCCAGCCGCAGATCGTGTTCCATGCCGCCGCGCTCAAGCACCTGCCGCTGCTCGAGCGCTACCCCGCCGAGGCCGTGAAGACCAACGTCTGGGGCACCTCGACGGTGCTGGAGGCGGCCGCGGAATGCGGCGTTGAGGCCTTCGTCAATATCTCCACCGACAAGGCGGCCGACCCGGTCAGCGTGCTGGGCTACTCCAAGCGCGTGGCCGAGCGGCTCACCGCGCACATGGCCGGCCGGGCGGCCGGAACCTACCTGAGCGTCCGGTTCGGCAACGTCCTGGGCAGCCGCGGCTCGGTGCTGACCGCGCTGAGCGCGCAGGTGGCCGCGGGCGGCCCGGTGACCGTCACCCATCCCGAGGTGAGCCGCTACTTCATGACGGCGGACGAGGCCGTGCAGCTTGTCTTGCAGGCGGCGGTCATCGGCCGGGACGGCGAGGTGCTCGTCCTGGACATGGGCGAGCAGGTCCGCATCGTCGACATGGCCCGCAGGCTGGTCGCGGCCGTGCCGCGGCAGGTGGACATCGTCTACACAGGGCTGCGGCCCGGCGAAAAACTGACCGAAGACCTGCTCGGCGAGGGCGAACGCGATGAACGTCCCTACCATCCGCTGATCCGGCACGTCCCGGTGGCTCCGCTGCCCCCGGGCACGGTCAGCGGCCTGGACCCCGCGGCCGACCCGGCCGGGCTGCGCACCGCCCTGGCCGATTGCGCCAGCCAGGGCGCGGGGCCCGGCCAACCCGCTGACAACGCCGTGTTCGCCGTCGCCTCCGACTGACCCGGGCGGTGCTCCTCACCCGCTGGCGGCGACCCGGTACGCGTTGGTGAGAGTCTGGGTGACCGAGCCACCGGCCGCGTCGGTGGCGATCGTCCGCATCGTCACCAGGGCGTCAGCCGGGGCGTTGAACACCGCCGCGTAGCTGCCCCCCGTGCCGCCGATCCTGGCCTGGTGCCAGGTCTTGCCGCCGTCGAAAGACACCGACACCGCCAGACCAGTGATCTTGGCCGCCGGGGAGAGCTGCAGGTGACCCGCTGACACCCGAACCACCTGCAGGCCCGGACGGGTATCCCCGGACAGGTCCTCGCCCAGCACGCCGTAGCGGAGCGTCAGCAGCGGCTGGACCGCGCACGAGCGGGTATTCACATTCGCGCACGTCCAGCCAGACGGCAGCGTGGCGCCGCTCTCGTGCGCCGACCACCAGGTCCAGGCCGTCCGGTTCGTCGTGGACAGCGGGTTCAGCGCGGCCGGCTCGGTGGCGGTGAGCTTGAGCGTGATCAGGGACCGGGCCGGGCTCAGCTTGGCAGTCGCGTAGAAGTAGTCATTCGGGTTGTCGGCCGCGGGCCCTGCCGCGATCTTGGTGCCGTTCTCGTCGATCTCATAGCTGCCGCTGATATCAAAGGCATCGGGGACGTCGGCCGGGCCGTACTGCCAAAGGCTCTGGCCGAAATGACCGGGCGTGTTGTCGCTGAAGATGTACGACCCCAGGCCGAGTACGTCGCCCGCCCGGGTCGCCGACGCCTGCGCCGGGGGCGCGTAGCTGACCCGCTGCCCCGGCTCGGCCGACGAGGGATGCAGCGGATACGAGCCCCAGTCGTCGGCGAACCGCTGACCGGGCGCGAACACCTGGGCCGGGCCCTTCTGCCCGCCGAAAATGCTGTCGTGCAGGCTCTGGAAATACTGCGTCGTCCAGGCCAGCTCCGGATTCGCCGTCAGGTACATGGTCAGCCGCAGCGGGAACGTCTCCGGCGGCTCGTACCCAATCGTCCCCAGGGCGCGGTCGACCGGGAATCCCTGGTACGTGGCCACGAATCCGTGCGAGGTGCTGGCCGAGTAGAACCGCGCGTTCTCGGTGGCCAGGCGGGCCTGATTCACCACGAAATGCTGCGGCTCAACCGTCCCGGCTGGTGACTGGTAGCACAGGCTGTACAGGTAGGCGGGGCCACGCGCGGTGGACGGCGAGGCGAGCCACGCGGTGGTGATCTCGACGAGCTGGCCGGCGGCGGGCCGGGCCGGCATCGGATCGACGTAGATGGCAGGCTCGCCGGGCTGGGTGACGAACTGCTGGCTGTTGGCATGGCCGCCCACGCCCGCATCGCTCATGAAGTTCAGCTCGAAGCTTATGCCGATCTCGGTGGCAGGCCGCGCGGTCGTGAACTGCACCTTGCTGTCCGCCGCCCGCGCGTCCAACCGGACCATCGTGGCCCCGGTCACAGCGACCTGCGGGGCCAGGTCCACATACGTGCCGGGATGGCCCGGGGTGCCGGAGAACTGCCCGAGCACCCAGTAGTGCCCGGCGGGCACGGTGAACGTCGCGACGCCGTCATGGAACCGCTTGTCACCCCCCAACGCCAGGTAGGGATTCTCGGCGCTGATGATGCTCGCCGACGCCGAGGTGCCGGTAGCCGGTTCGCCGGCCGGGTTGGTTCCCGACACCGTGAGCGTGTACGTCGGTGACCCGGCAGGCACGTGAGCCGGGCGAGCAGGCGTCTGCCGCACGGGCGCGCCGGAGGGGGGCAGCACTTCGGCCCGGTCCCCCAGGTGCAGCACCCGCCGCACATCCGGGTTCTCTCCGGGTGAATCGGCCAGGGCGAGCCCGCCCGGGGCGGCGATCTGGGCCAGGGTGCCGGTGCTGGCGGGAACCGGCCTCGCCGCGCCCGTGCTTGTGGCGCCCGTGCTTGTGGCGCCCGTACCCGTGGTGGCTGCGCTAGCGGTTGCCCCCGCCGCGCTGGCCGCCAGCGCGAGGATAAGGCCAGTCGCGAGCCGCGCTGGCCTGGCCAAAAGGTGACGCATTCCAACCTCCGGGGTAAGGCGACGCCACCCATTTTGCGGCCAAACCCGACTGAGCAGGCACGGATCGGGCTACCGCGGGTTTCTTTGGGTAATCCTGCCTAATGCTGGCTCCAGGCCAGCGTGGCCAGCTGGTCGACGAGCTGGCGGAGGGTCGCGGCCGTCTCGGCGTACCAGGCCTGCGGGCCGCCGATGGGGTCGGCCACGTCGTCCCCGGGACTGTCGCCGAGCAGGGCCATGCGCTGCCGCCCGTCGTGCGCGCGGGCCAGCCAGTCGGCGAGGTCCTCCCCCGGCTTGCGGGGGCCGATCGCCGAACCGCGGCGGACCAGCTCGCGCAGGGTGAACGCGCGCGGCCAGGCCTCCGGGGCCAGCACCACCGCTTCGCGCAGGTGCTCGCGCGCCATGGCCAGCGTGAGGTCGGCCCGGCCGAGGTCCGCGGCGGTCACCTGATAGCTGCGGTGCGCGGCCACGTCGAGGCCGTAGGCGGTCATGGCCGCGACCACCTCGGGGGGCGATGGCTGGCCGCCGGTGAGCAGCCCGGCCGAGCGAACCGACGCCGGCGGGCCCAGCCCGGCCAGTCGTTCGGCGAGCAGAGCCTGCGCCATCGGCGACCGGCACACGTTCGCGGTACAGAGCAGCAGCACTTCTGACCGGGAAACCACCACCTACCCAGCGTAGCCATAACTACACTCAACGTCGTACGCCCAGCACACCGGCCCTGGAGGGGACCGCATGACCGCGGAGTTCGGCTCTGACCCGTCGCTTCGTTCCTATGCCCAGCTTGTTCGCAGGCGAAAGTGGTGGGTGATCGGGCCCGGCCTGGCCGGCTTACTGGTGAGCCTGGCCATCTCGTTCACCGAGGCCAAGCAGTACGCGGCCACAGCCCAGGTCCTGGTGCAGCCGTCCAGCCAGACCGGCGCGCTGGGCACCAGCCAGCAGCCCGTCACCCAGACCGAGGTGCAGACCATGCAGCAACTGGTCACCAGCGCCCCGGTCACCAACGCCGTGCGACGGCGCCTGGGCAGCGTGCCGGGCGTGTCGGCGACCGAGGTCGCGCAGACCAACGTGATCGCGATCACCGCGGTGGCGACGGCCCCGGCCGAGGCCGCTCGGATCGCCAACGCCTACGCCTCGGCGTTCGTCAGCTATCAGCAGACCGTCGCCCTCAATGGCCTGGCCGCGGCCGAGGGGCAGTTGCAAACCCAGATCCGGTCGCTCGGCACGCAGATCAGGCAGCTCCGGTCGTCGTCGGCGACCTCCTCTCAGCTGGGCGCGCTGGTGAACCAGCAGGCGGTGCTCAAGGAGCAGCTCACCCAGATGCAGGTCAACGGCACGGAGGACACCGGGGGGCTGGCGCTGGTCACGCCCGCAGAGGCGCCGTCGGCGCCAAGCTCGCCCAAGCCCGACGAGGACGGCGTGCTGGGCCTGGCCATCGGCCTGATCCTGGGCCTGGTCGCGGCGTTCCTGCGGGAGAGCCTCGACGACGCGGTGACGACCAAGGAGGCGGCCGAGGAGTTCGGCGGGGCCACCGTGCTGGCCGCGGTCCCGATGATCAACTCGTGGAAGAAGCGCGACCGGCCGCTGGTGGTGTCGCTGGCCCGGCCCATGTCGCCGGCCGCCGAAGCCTACCGCTCGCTGCGCACCTCGCTGCAGTTCGCCCGGCAGGAACGCGAGGTGCGCACGATCCTGGTCACGAGCCCGGCCGCGGCCGAGGGCAAGACCTCGACGCTGGCGAACCTGGGCGCGATGTTCGCCCAGGCCGGCGAGCGCGTCGTGCTGGTCTCCTGCGACCTGCGCAAGCCCCGGCTGGGCGAGTTCTTCGGGGTGGACGAGCGGCTCGGCCTGACCACGGCAATCCTGGGCGAGCAGCCGGTCGAGGAGCTGGTCCAGTCGATTCCCGGCGACGAGAACCTCTGGCTGCTGGCCAGCGGGCAGCCGCCGCCCAACCCGGCCGAGCTGCTGAACGGCCTGCGGGTGCAGGAGATCTTCTCGACCCTGCGCAAGCTGTTCGACCTGGTGCTGATCGACAGCCCGCCGGTGCTGCCGGTCACCGACGCCGTGGTGCTGTCCAAGGACGCCGACGCGACGCTGCTGGTGGTGGCCGCGGGCCAGACCCGGCGGGGCGACCTGCAGCGGGCCGCGGAAAAGCTCGCGCAGGTGAACGCGCGGATCACCGGCATCGTGCTCAACGAGACCTCGCGGCAGGCCGGCGGCTACGCCTACCGGTACGGCTACGCAGGCACCTACGCCTCCGACCTTGCGGTCCCGGCGCCCGTGCCGCAGCAGGTGCCGCAGCAGCTCAACGGCTCGACCGCGGCCGGCCATCGCGGCGGCTCGCGCCGGGCCCGCTAGGCCGGGAGGGTTACGACGGTGCCCGGGCCGGGTACCTGATCACGTCCAGCGTGATCAGGTGCGCGTACCGGGCACTGCGCTCGACGCGCACGTCCGCCGCCCAGCATGCCGCACGCAGGATAGTCCTCGCCGACTGGAAGTCCTCGGCGCTCGTCCCGGCCGTGCACCAGATGAGCAATCGCTCGCCATAGGACCGGGCCGAGGTCCAGAGGATGACCGGCAGCCTGCCGTTCCGGCTGAAGATCCCGGCCTGGACACAGCCGACCCGCACCCGGTGGGGCGTGATAACGCACCATGCGCGAGCGACCAGCGCCGCGCGGCCGGGCGGCCACAGCCCGAGGCCAAAGGCCAGCAGGCTGAGGCAGACCAGGCCCGGGCCCGGGCCGAGGAGATGAATGGCGATAACGATCACGGCGGGCAGGCCGACCGTCAGCGTGAGTTCATAACGCCACCTCCACGGCAGAGCCGGGGAGAACGCCCGCGGCCACCGGCCGAAGGCGAGCTCGAGCTGCCCGAGCAGCCTGGCCTCGGCGCGCCGCCGGGCGCGTCCGCGGCTCACCGGACTCGCCGCCGCTGCTGGCATCGCAGCGAATCGAACCGCGGGTCACGGTACCGCCGCCCGAGGCCACCTTCGATCGGTGTGACCTGCCAGTCGTTCGCACGCGCCCGGGCGTCACCGGCCGCGAACAGACGGTCCCCCAGCCGACGACGGCGTGTCGTTAACCACTTCGAGAGCCAGGTCAGCGGGCGCGAAGCGGGTTCACATAGGGGGTTGCCATCGACACCAGGGTTGTTATGGTTGACCAAGGCACTAGCCTTCCTCTGCGGAGAGTGAGACGGGTGTTCGGCGGGGCCGATGGGCGAACATCGGTCCCGCTATCCGTTAGAGGTGATTTGCAGCGTTCGGGACGAACCAGGGCGATCCGCTGCGGGAAGTGATGGCCGAGACGGCCGAGAAGATCTCTAAACCAGCAGCGCCTCCCCTCTGACGCAGACCGCGGAAGTCACGCGATCTAGTCCGGTGGCCTTTCGGCCACCACATTGGCCGCTGTCTTAGCGGCCTTGAGGATCCTCACTGCTTCATTTTTATATTGACATGGGCACGCGACTCTGGCAATTGCCAAAAAGTGAACGGCTGGGTACTGTTCATGTCATCTCCTGCACCAGCGTGGCTGACGTGAAGGAGGAGAGCCGGAGTGCCCACTGAGCCGAGTCCTACCGTCCGCCGCAGGGAGCTTGGGGCGCGGCTACGGAGTCTGCGGCTCGAGGCTGGCCTCTCGGTTGACGAGGTTACCCAGCACCTGCTCTGCTCGCCGGCCAAAGTTTCCCGCATGGAGTCCGGACAGCGCGGGGTGAGCGCCCGAGACATCCGCGACCTGTGTGCCTTGTACGGCGTGACCGATCCGGAGAAGCAGCGCCTGTCGGCCCTGGCCCGGGCGGGCAAGGAGAAGGCCTGGTGGGCTCCATTTGACCTGCCGACGTCGCTGTCCCGGTACATCGGCCTGGAGGCCGAGGCGGTGGCGATCAGGATCTTCGACGGAGGGTGTGTCCCCGGGCTGCTACAGACCGAGGACTACATCCGGGCCATGCTCGCGATCGCGGAGCCGCCGTTTACCGAGGCCGTAGCCGACGAGCGCGTGGCGAGCCGACTGAAGCGGCAGGAGCTCCTGACGACGAGCAATGCCCCGAGCGTCGAGGTCATCCTGGACGAGGCGGTGCTACACCGCGTGGTGGGCAGCCATGCCGTCATGACCGCTCAGCTCAAGCGACTTCTTCAGTACGCCGGGCTGCCGAACGTCACCGTCCGGGTCATTCCGTTCGCCGCGGGCACGCGCACGGCGGAGGCGACCAATTTCACCATCCTCGCATTCGCACCCGAGGTGCTGAACGACGTCGTTTTCCTGGAGCAGATGACAGGCGGCATCTTTCTGGAAGACGAAACCGACTCCGCGTGGCACCGGAGGTTCTTTGAGCAAGTAACCGGCACGGCTCTAACGCCCGAAGAAACCAGCGCGCTAATCACTGCCAAATTGCGCTACTACCAGCCTCGCGCCCACGACACCGAAGAGGTCCGCACCTAACCGCGGCCGGACTCTCAGATGTTATACGTGCCCCTCTTGACGTGATCGAGAAAAGCCGTCCACTGCCGCGCAGGAACGCGCAGAACCGGGCCCGCCGGGTTCTTCGAGTCGCGCACAGCGACCCCGCGAGGCAGCGATGCGACCTCAACGCACGCCGTGTTGTTCCTGCTCTTGCTGGCCTTGTACCACGTCAGACCAGGATTATCCGCATCGCTAACTGCCATGTGAGGCCATTTCTCTTGTCCGAGGCTGAATGGGCGTGCGGCGGAGACGTCCGCCTGCGGCACGAGAATCCGCATGGCAACACGCACGGCACCGCATAATAGCCCATGCTCAAGCTCGTCAACGGCCGAACACGCACAGGGCCAGATTTTACTTCTGGACAGCCCAACATTTCCGGTAGCGAGCCCTAGAGTAGGTAAGACATGACGCCTGGGAGGTATGGGGATGGATGTCGGGATCGGGCTTCCTACTCAGGTACCGGACGTGGATGGTCGGGTGCTGGTGGACTGGGCCGTACAGGCCGAGGAGGCCGGTTTCAGCACTCTCGGCACGGTGGGCCGGCTGGTCTTCCCGAACTATGACGACCTGATCGCGCTGGCCGCGGCGGCCGCGGTCACCAGCCGGATACGGCTGACCACCTCGGTCCTGCTCGCGCCGCTGCACGCGAACGCGGCCCTCCTGGCCAAGCAGGCCGCCTCGATCGACCGGCTCTCGAACGGCCGCCTCGTCCTGGGTCTCGGCACCGGCGGCCGGGACGACGACTTCACGGCCAGCGGCCTGCCCACGCAGGGCCGCGGCCGGCGGCTCGCCGAGCAGATCGAGGAGCTGAAGCGAATCTGGAGCGGCGAGGAGCGCGGCCTGGCCGGGCCGATCGGGCCGACGCCCGTGCGCCCGGGCGGGCCCGAGCTGATCATCGGCGCGACCAGCGAGGCCGCCTTCCGCCGCGTGGCCGGCCTGGTCGACGGCTGGATCATGGGCGGCGGCACGCCGCAGATGTTCGCGGGCCTGGCCGGCGCGGTGGACCAGGCCTGGCAGGAAGCCGGGCGCCCCGGCCGGCCGCGCAAGCTGGCGCTGGCCTACTTTGCGCTCGGACCGCAGGCGCGGGACGTGGCCGGCGAGACGATCCGGTTCTATTACGAATGGCTCGGCGACGTGGCCGAGCAGATCGTAGCGTCCACGGCCACCAGCCCGGAGATGGTCAAGAGTTACGTCGAGGGGTTCGCGGCGGCCGGCTGTGACGAGCTGATCTTCGGCCCCGGCGCGGCGAGCCTGGACCAGGTCACGCTGCTGGCCGAGGCGCTCGCCTAGCCCGCGGCCAGCCTCGGCGGACGGGCGGCCATCCGGCTCACAGCCGGCCCTCCTGCAGGGCGGCACTGATGGCGAGCACGCCCTGCACGGTGACGTCCAGGACCGGGCTCTCCGCGGTCGGCCAGGTGGAGAGCTTGGCCACGACGGTCTGCGACGGCATGTGCACGAAGACGTTCTGCCCGTTGATGCCCCAGGCGTAGAAGAACGGCACGCCGGGGTCGTGGACCCACCAGTAGTTGCGGTAGTGCGCTCCCGGCGGGAACCCGGCCGGGCGGTCCGCGGCTCCGAAGGCCCGGGCTCCGTCGAGCGCGCCGCGGATGGTGTCCTCGACCCACGCCTCGGGCAGGACGACCCGGTCCCCGACCCGCCCGCGCTGCAGGTAGAGCTGGCCGAAGCGGGCCATGTCGCGCAGTGTGGCGCAGATCCCGCCGTCGGCCATCGGGTTGCCGTGGCCGTCCACGGTGATCTCGGCGTCGAACTCCGCGCCCATCGGCTGCCATAGCTCGCGCGCGATGAGCTGGTGCAGCCGCGCCCCGGCCGCACGCTCGATGACCCAGGCCAGCACGTCAGTGAGGATCGAGCGGTAACGGAACGGCCCGCCGTGCGGGCCGTCGTTGCCCAGCGTGGCGAAGTAGTCCAGCGCGTCAGCGGGCCGTGGGTGCCCGTCGTCGGGCCGCCACAGGTACACGCGCTCGTAGGTGCGCACGTCGGCCTGGGGGTTGTCGTAGCTCTCGTCGAACCGGGTGCCGGCCCGCATGTCCAGCAGGTCCTGCACGGCCGCGCCCGCGAACGAGGTGCCGCCCAGCTCCGGGACGACCCGTTCGACCGGGGCGGAGACGTCCAGTTCGCCCCGGCCGGCCAGGGCTCCGGCGACCGCGGAGGTCACCGACTTGGACACCGACATCAGCAGGTGCGTGACGTCCGGCGCCAGGCCGTTGAAGTAGTGCTCGGCCAGGATCTGGCCCTGGTGCAGGACGAGGAACCCGTCGGTGTAGCTCTCCTCCAGCAACTCGGCCACGCTCAGCTCGCGGCCGGAGGACCGGAACCGGAGGCCGAGCACGTCGCGCTCCGCCCGGGGCAGCACCCAGGCCGACCCGTCCGCGCGCGCGATCCGCGCCGTGGGGATGAGCTCGCGGACGTGCTGGAAGGCCCACCGGTTGAACGGCGGGTCCTGCCAGTTCGCCAGGGTCACCCGCGCCCCGGGCGGGAACGGCGGCGCCCCGCTCATCAGCGCGGCTCTTGCTGCCGCCGGGTTCACGCTGGTTACTCTACTGATCCGGCCATTCAGCAGGCGACCGGGCCGGGCGCGCATCCGCGCATAATGAGGCATGCCCACCGGAGATGACCAGTCGCTGGCCGAGCAGGCCGCGCTGCGCGACCAGTGCACCCGGTTCCTGCCGGGCCACGGCCCGGCCACCGCGGCCCGCCTGCTGGCCAGCATCCCGCCCGACACCGCCGTCGACCGCTACGGTCACGGCGGCGTCGTGGCTGAACTCGAGACGGAGGTCGCCGGGCTGCTCGGCCACCCCGCGGCGGTGTTCGTGCCCAGCGGCACGATGGCCCAGCAGTCAGTGCTCCGGGTGCACGCCGGCCGACGCCAGCGGCGGACCGTTGTCTTCCACCCGAAGTGCCATCTGGACCAGCACGAGGGCCAGGCCTACCAGCGGCTGCACGGCCTGGCCGGCCGCCGGGCCGGCGACCCCGGCCGGCTGCTGACCGTCGACGACCTGGCCGCGATCGCCGAGCCGCCCGCCGCGTTGCTGATCGAGTTGCCCCAGCGCGACCTCGGCGGCCAGCAGCCGGACTGGGCCGACCTGCGGGCTCAGCTCGAGTGGGCGCAGCGCCGCGGCGCCGCCACCCACCTGGACGGGGCGCGGCTCTGGGAGTCGGCCGCCGGGTACGGCCGGTCCCCGGCCGAGATCGCGGCGCTGTTCGACACCGTCTACGTGTCCTTCTACAAGGGCATCGGCGCGCTGTCGGGCTGTTGCGTGGCCGGGCCCGCCGACATCCTGGCCGAGGTGCGGGAGTGGCGGCAGCGCATGGGCGGCACGCTGTTCGGGTTGTGGCCGAACGCCGCCTCCGCGCTGACCTGCCTGCGCCAGCGGCTGCCGTTGATGCCTCGCTACCTGGCCCACGCCCGCGAGATCGCGGCCGCGCTCGGCGGGGTCCCGGGCGTGCGGGTCGTGCCCGACCCGCCGCAGGTCCCGATGATGCACCTGCTGCTGGAGACCACGCCGGAGCGGTTCACCGCGGCCGCCCGCCGGCTGGCCGTCGAGCAGCAGGTCTGGACCTGGCCGGAGGCCGCGGCCACAGGCGATCCGGCCGTACAGCGGGTGGAAATGTCGGTCGGCGACGCCACCCTCGCCCTGCCCCCCGATCAGGTCCGCGACATCATCACCGCGCTACTCGGCCGCTAGGCGGCCAAGAACTTCGAAGTATGAAGCTAAGGTCTATATAACTTAGCTCTATACTTCTAACATGTCGCACCGCAAGCCTGACCGAGTCTTCGACCGGGACCGTGAGTGGGATGCGCTGATCCAGTTCGCCACCGCAGCCAGCCGCGATGTCCGGCTGGGCATCGTCAGCGGGCGGCGGCGGCAAGGCAAGACCTACCTCTTGGACGCAGTCGCCGACGAGGTCGGCGGCCTGTTCTACGCAGCGACCAGCACCACCCAGACGGAGGCCCTGGCCGATTTCGGCTCGGCACTGGGCGAGCTGACGGGCGGCGGCCGGTACGCCTTCCGGGACTGGGACGAAGCCCTGAAGCAGCTGTTCGTGGTGGTCACCGACGGCCTCATCGTCATCGACGAGTTCCCTTACCTGAGCAAGGCCACACCCTCCCTGCCGTCCCTGATCCAACGCGCCCTCGGGCCGAGAGGCTATGCGCGAAGCGGGAACGCGCGAATTCTGCTGTGCGGTTCCACCCTGTCCGTGATGGGGGGCCTGCTCAGCGGCAACGCGCCGCTGCGCGGCCGAGCCAGCCTGGAATTGATGCTCAGACCGCTCGGCTACCGTGAAGCAGCGGAATTCTGGGGAATCGCCGATCCGCGACTGGCCATCATGGTGCACTCCATCGTCGGCGGCACCCCCGCGTACCGTCGTGAATTCGTGGCCAACGATGCACCCGACTCACAAACCGACTTCGACGCCTGGGTCTTGCGAACCGTCCTGAATCCGCAAGTTCCGCTGTTCCGCGAGGCTCGCTACCTGCTGGCCGAAGACGCTGAGATCCGCGACACCGCGATCTACCACGCGGTGCTCGGCGCGATAGCCGCCGGGAACTCTACCCGCGGTGGCATCGCCGGCTATGTCGGCCGCAAGTCGCCCGACATCGGCCACCCGCTGACCGTTCTGGAAGACGCTCAGCTGATCACGCGTGAGGCTGATCCGTTCCGTAAAGGCCGGTCGTGGTACCGCGTCTGCGAACCACTGATCGTTTTCTACGAGGCGGTCATGCGCCGGGAGTGGACCCGGCTGGAGCGCGGAGATCGCGCCGCGGCATGGCGGAACTCCCGGGCGACGTTCCTGGCCCAAGTGGTCGGCCCGCACTTCGAATCGATCTGCCGGGAATGGGCCATGACGGCCGGGCCCGACACGTTCGGCGAATGGCCAGGCGAAGTCGCCGCCGCCGTTGTCGCCGACCCGGCTCGTCGCGCTCAGGTTCAGGTTGACGTGGCCGTGCTGGCCATCGACGATCCCGGTCGCCCGCGGCGCGTGTTGTCCCTGGGTGAGGCCAAGTGGGACAAGGTGATGAACCGCCATCATCTGGAGCGGCTCCGCCGCGCACGCGACCTGCTGGCGGTGCGGGGATACGACACGCGGCTCACGGCGCTTGCCTGTTACAGCGGGGCAGGCTTCGACGCCCGCCTCCGCGACGCCGCGCGAGCCGACCCACTCGTGAAGCTGGTCGGCCTCGACGACCTATACCGGTGACTTGCGGGGCGGCTCCAACGCGTCATCGATGCCCAGGAGGCGCCAGAGGGTCCGGTAGGGCCGGCCGGCGAGCCCGAGCTGCACGCACAGCGCGCCGACCTTGGCCAGGGACGCGGCGATCTGCGCCCGGTACTGCGGATTGCGCGTGTAGGCCTCGGCCAGGACCGCCGGAGGAATCTGGTACTTGGCGGCGAGCTGCGCCGACGGTCGCAGCATGAGCTGCGCCATCAGGCCGAGGATGACCGGCGCGGCGACGGCCAGCCGGACCCGGCGCCGCCGGGACAGGCCGGGGACCGTGCGCTTGAGGTAGTGGCGGGCGAACGACAGGTGCCGGGCTTCCTCGGTCACGTGGATGCGCATGATCCGCTCGAGCAGCGGGTGGAGTTCCCGCCCGGCGCGCAGCTCATGGCGCTGCACGTAGTCGATCGGGTCCTCGCCGCCCAGCACGAACATGAAGAACAGCTGGGGGAACCGCCGCCCCATCGTGACCACCCGCCGGCTGCCGAACTGCAGGAGCCGGGGCAGGCCGGCCGCGTCGAGGCCGCTGCGGTTGACGAACTCCTGGAACATCAGCGAGTGCTGCGCCTCCTCGGTGATCTCGTGGTATGCGTAGCGGAACTCCGGAGCCCGGTTGGGCAGGGTGGCGGTGAACTCGAGCAGGCCGCGCTTCAGGATGCTCTCGAAGATCAGCCCGAATTTCATCTTGCTGGCGACCAGGTCGCAGCCGAGCCGGGCGCGGGTCGCGGCGGGCAGCCGCCGGTACCAGTCGGTCTGGCCCAGCGGGTCGTCGTCGGGTAGCTCGAAGCGCGGGTCCTCGGGGTCGAGCGCGAACGCCGGGCTGTCCCAGTCGATGTCGGCGTAGGCGTCGAAGTGCCGCCGGACCGATGAGCGGTTGAGCCGGTCCAGCAGGGACAGCCAGGCCCGGTCGGCGGTAGCGGGTTCGGGGCTGACAACGTCAGTTGCGGCCATGGGGCGAACCTTCCTATGGCGTGGACAGTGCGGCCCGGAGCAGGTCCTTGAGGGCCGTGATCACGTCGCCGGCCGACACCGGCGACTCATATCCGGGGATCAGGCGGGACATCGCCAGCCCGGTCATCAGCGCGTACACCAGGCCGACGCCGACCCGGGCCAGGTCCGGCACGGCGGCTATCTCGTCGGCGAACAGCTCGCGGAACACGCCCTCGCTGGCCGACATGAACTCGCGGTCGAGCCGGCCCGCCGCCTCGGCCAGGCTCGGATCACACCGGGCGGCGACCCACAGTTCCAGCCAGGCCACGAACGTCGGCCCGGAGAACATCGACCAGAGCAAGTCGAGGCCGGCTTCCACGCGGTCCGCGCCCGGGTCGAGGTTCACCATGGCCTTGCGGTACTCGGCCACCCGCATCTCGAACAGGTGCCCGACCGCCGCGCTCAGCAAATCGGCCTTGGCCGGGAAGTGGTGCAGCAAGGCGCCCGGGGACACGCCCGCGCGCCGGGCCACCTCGGTGGTGGTCGTCCCGCTGAAGCCCTGGCTCACCAGGCAGTCGACGGTCGCGTCCAGCAGCACGCCGCGAGTCGCGGCCGTGCGCTGGGCCTGGGTGCGCCGGGGTGCGGGGGTCACGGGTCCAGTATGACCCAGAAACAAGAAACCGTACAGGTTTCTTGTAAGTTATATTTCGCGTGCCCCGCCTACCGCCGGCTGGCCCACTTTCCGAGCCGCCCGAGCGCGTCCTGCAGCACTTCCGGCCGCTTGCAGAACGCGAACCGCACCTGGGTCCGCCCGGCCTCGGTGTCGTCGTAGAACACGGCGTTCGGGATCGCGACCACCCCGGCCTCATGCGGGAGCCTGCGGCAGAACTCCACCCCGTCGGCGTCGCTGAGCCCGCTGATGTCGGTGGTGACGAAGTAGGTGCCGTCCGGCGGGTAGACCACGAAGCCCGCCTCCGCGAGGCCGGCGCAGAGCAGGTCGCGCTGGCCGCGCAGGCCCGCGCTGATCCCGGTGAAGTAGCCGTCGGGCATCCGCATCGCCTCGGCGATCGCGTACTGGAACGGGCCGCCGTTGACGAACGTGAGGAACTGCTTGACCGCGCGGACGGCCGAGACCAGCTCGGCCGACGCCGTCACCCACCCGATCTTCCAGCCGGTGAACGAGAACGTCTTGCCGGCCGAGCTGATCGACACCGTGCGCTCGCGCATCCCGGGCAGCGTCCCGATCGGCACGTGCTGGCCCGCGTAGACCATGTGCTCGTAGACCTCGTCGGACACCACGAGCAGATCGCGCTCGCGGGCCAGCTCGGCGATTGCGGCCAGCTCGTCACGGGTGAAGACCGACCCGGTCGGGTTGTGCGGCGAGTTCAGCAGGATCAGCCGGGTCCGCGGGGTGACGGCGGCCCGCAGCGCGTCCAGGTCGGGCCGGAAGTGCGGCGGACGCAGCGTGACCGGAACGCGACGGCCCCCGGCGAGCGCTATACAGGCCGCGTAGGAGTCGTAATACGGTTCGAACGCCACCACCTCGTCGCCGGGCTCGACCAGCGCGAGCAGCGCGGCCGCCACCGCCTCGGTCGCGCCGGCGGTCACCAGCACGTCGGTGTCCGGGTCGAAGTCCAGGCCGTAGAACCGCCGCTGGTGCTCGGCGATGCCCTGGCGCAGCTCGAGCAGGCCGGGCCCGGGCGGGTACTGGTTGCCGCGCCCGTCCAGGATCGCGGCCGCCGCCGCCTCCGCGATCTCCCGCGGGCCGTCGGTGTCGGGGAAGCCCTGGCCCAGGTTGACAGATCCGGTCGCGACCGCGAGCGCGGACATCTCAGCGAAGATCGTGGTGCCCATCTCGGACATCCGCTGATTAAGCAGTGGTCGGTTCATCCCGCCATAAGATCACGGCCCGGACCGTCACGGCACGCCGCCTGGCCAGCGCCTCAACACGCTAATATTCCGACTTGTCTCAGAAATACGTTCCGCGGCTCTTGGGAGAAAGGTCTGTTAAGCTACATTTATCACAGCATGAGCCGCGGGGAGGACCTGGATGTCACGACGCTGGAGCGCTCCCCTCGCCATCGCCGCGCTTGGCGTCGGGCTGTTCGCGGCGGCCGGGCCGGCCGCTGCCGCCCCCGTCGCACGTCCTTCCGGCACCACGCTGGCTTCCCCCGGCGGTGCCTTCAACGGCTTCGACCCGGGCCTCCCGATCATCGAAGCCGCGAGCGGCAAACTGTCTCAAAGCGGCCGCGAGCGGGCGACCGTCAACTGGTCCGGTTACGCCAAGATCGGCGGCCGCGGCGCGTTCAGAACGGTGTCAGCAAGCTGGAGGCAGCCGGCCGTGACCTGCCGGTCCGTACCACACGGCCACTATCAGTACGCCTACTTCTGGGTCGGCCTCGACGGCTTTACCCGCACGGGGGTGGGGCGGACTGTGGAGCAGACCGGCATCGGGGCCGAATGCCATGGCACGACACCGTCCTACTTCGGCTGGTACGACATGTACCCGGTGGGTGCCGAGGCCTACAGCAACACGGTCAGGCCCGGCGATTTGATCAGCGCGTCTGTCACGTTCAACGGCGGGGATGCCTACACGTTGGTGCTGAAGGACCGTGCCCGGGGCTGGAAGAACGTGAAGAGGTTCAAGCACTTCCCGGGCAGGCACCGCTCGTCGGCTGAGGTCATCACCGAAGCGCCGGGCACCCCGCTCGCCAACTTCGGCAAGGTCAGGTACCTCAAGGCGGCCACCAGCCTGCCCTTCACCAACGCCAACGCCGCCAAGATCATCATGGAAGACGCCCACGGCAATCAGCTGGACTCGACCAGCGCGCTCCTCCGGCGGACCGGCGACTTCAGCATTCGCTGGATCCGGTCGAACTGACCGCAGCGTTGCCCATCTCGGACATCCCCTGATTGAGCTGTGGTCGTTACCCGCCGGAGGCACCGCGACGCTCGCGCCATCCGACCCCGCGCCCGCAGGACCGCCGCCACCTCGTTCACCCCAACCCCCGCCACCCGGCCTGTCACGCCATGAAGCAAGACTCACGAACCGGTCCGAGTGAAAGCCGCCGTGCGCGCCCGAAGCCCCACCACACCAGCATCCCCTGCCCCACCCCGGCCGCATGCTGATCCACACCTGTCCGTTAATGGTTTTCGGCAGAGCCGACCCCCAATTGCGGAAAGCCGCAAACCTGCCTTTCATGATCGTGGTTGATTGGTGGCGATATTTGCAATTAATCAACCACGATCATGGCCCGTTAAAGAGTGCCCCGGCGGAGACTCCCCAGGCCAGCCAGTCTGACAAATGGATCTGACCGGTTACGATCAAGGAACGTGAATGTTCGGGCTTCGGTCGAAGCCGAACGCCCCCTGCCGGACGCCGTCGATGAACGTGCGCCACACCCCCTTGGTCACGACCAGGCTGAGCCCGTCGGGATCCTTGGAGTCGCGGACGGCCACGATCCCCGGCAGGTTGCGGGCCACCTCGACGCACTGGCCGCCGTCGCTGCCGCTGCGGGTGCTCTTCTGCCACACGGCGCGGGACAGATCGACGCGATAAGAGGTCATCCCGCACCTCCTTCTGCCTCAGGTCAAGCGAGTCCGGCTGCCACCCGCCCGATGAGGTTGATCGACGGCGCTGTGCCGAGCGCCTCGGCCCGCAGGTGGTCAAAGACCACTGTATAGCGCGCGATCTCCTCCTCGGCTTCCAGGAACAGGCTGCCGGTGAGGTGTTCGAGGTAGACGACGGTCGGATCGCGGCGTCCGGGAATTCGAGGATCGTGAACGGGCTGATCGGATGCACGTGAGCTGCTGCGGTGAACGGCAGGACCTGCAGCGTGACGTTCGAGCGCTCGGCCACGTCGATGAGCCGCCGAAGCATCGCCCGCATCACGGCCGGGCCGCCCACGTGGACCCGGATCACGCTCTCGCTGAGCACCACCCACAGGTCAGGCGGGTTGGACTGGCCCAGGGTGACCTGGCGCTCCATGCGCAGCGCGACCTGCCGGTCGATGTCTTCGGCACTGGCCGCGTTGGGCGCGGCGCGCAGGGCGGCCCGGGCGTAGTCCTCGGTCTGTCCGCCGGGTCACTGCCCGCCGCAGCGACGGCGCCCCGTTATGCAAGATGTGCCACCGTTCCCCCGCACAGCGGTGCGTCGCCTGCGGCCAGGCCCGGCCAGTCGCCGCGCGCACCGCGGTCGGGCCGG